>MDSW01140594.1_pt1 | contig 20142 bp, 18 predicted proteins | sample 811171 | NCBI WGS metagenome assembly MDSW01 (sample SAMN05326641, study PRJNA326480) | marine metagenome | isolation source: seawater | place: Atlantic Ocean: North West | collected 2012 | reverse complement strand
CTTGCGCCTGTGGCGCAAGCCGCTGATCTGAACATCAGCGAAGTTTCCGATTACTCGGGAGCTGAAGAGCAGGTCACCAGCATTACTCAATTTTCTGACGTCTATCCCACAGATTGGGCTTACCAAGCTCTGTCCAATCTGATCGAGCGTTACGGCTGTGTCGCGGGTTACCCGAATGGCACGTTCCGTGGAAATCGGGCGATGACTCGCTACGAGGCAGCTGCTCTTCTCAATGCTTGCCTTGATCGCATCACTGAGATTACGGACGAACTGCGCCGTTTGATCAAAGAGTTTGAGCGTGAACTTGCCATCATTCGTGGCCGCGTGGACGGTTTAGAGGCACGAGTTGGCGAGTTGGAATCCTCGCAGTTCTCTACTACCACCAAGCTAAAAGGGCGTTCTTCTTGGTTCTTTGGAGCGACCAGGGCCAAGGGTGATGCTGGCCATGCTCGCAAGACCTACAACAAAGAAAACGGCGCTACCGTTTTCAGTTATGACCTTGCATTGGCTTTGAAAACGTCCTTTACCGGAAAGGACTTGCTATTTACACGTTTGCGTTCAGGTAATTCTGACAACGCTTTGGGTGGTAAAGGTTTTAATTTAACCGGTCTTGATTATCCGAGCCACACTGATAACAGGGTCATGATTGACCGTGTTTATTATCGTTTCCCTCTGGGCTCCAACTTTACAATTGTTGCGGGCCCCAGAATGAGAAATACTGAAAACCTTGGGTATAAGCCTTCTGCTTATGCTTCAGGAGGACATCCACAACTCGACCTTTTCTCGGGTCGCCTAGGTGTCCCAATGGTCTGGAGCAAGACCACCGGTGGTGGTTTTGGTGCTACTTATAAGTCCACCCATGACAAGGGTGATCCCTATTGGACGGTGGCTGCCAACTATGTAGCTTCTTCAGCCAACAACGGCAATTCTTCCACTGGCGGTTTCATGACCGACAATGCCAAGGGAAGCATCACTGCTCAGGTTGCTTATGGAAATAAGCAGTGGGGTCTTGCAGCTGGTTATCGCTACGGTCAGTGTGGCGTGTCCTATGGCAAAGGGACTAATTTTTCCAAGCTGAACTCCTGGAGCCAGGATTGTTATTACTCTGAGCTGACGGGCGATCTTGATGCTGACGGTAATCCGATTACCTACAAAGAGCGTTCCAGTGCTGATAGCAATAGCTGGGCCCTTAATGCTTTTTGGAGACCGAGTGAATCTGGCTTTATTCCTTCTGTAAGTGCCTCTGTTGGTAAGTCTTACCTGAGCGGTGATTATAACTTCAACCATGCAGATCAATTTGCGTCCTGGATGGTTGGTCTGCAGTGGAGTGATGTTTTCTTAATGGGTAATGATCTTGGCTTTGCCGTTGGTCAGCCGATGTTTGTATCATCAAGCGATAAAGGGACGCCTGATGATGGAAACTATGCCATGGAGTTGTGGTATGAATTCCAGGTCACAGATAACATCAGTGTTGCTCCTGGTGTCTATTGGTTGAGCCGACCCATGGGTGAATTGACACCTGACGATAAGAGCCTCGGTGTGTTTGGCGGAGTGGTTCAGACGAAATTTACGTTCTGATCACAACAGCTCTCCGGCACAAAATCTGCCGGAGAGCATTAATCACATGATCCTCTGAAATGGATCTTCCTGCAGTGGCCAACTTCTGGGCACTGCAGGTTTACTCATTGATCGTGCAATTCTCGTCCGCCGCCAGATCCGGCAAAACCAGAACCGAGCATCACGACTTGATGGTCCAATGTATCGAGCGATCAGGCCTTGATTCAATGCGCTGCACCGCATCGTGCCCTCGAGTCCGACTCGATCAGAGCAAATTTCATTTAATAGCTTCTTGAGCGTTTCAGTGTTCAAAGGCATGGGTGCTGCCCACACGAACGAACCCAATACAGCTTCTCCTGCGAGCCCATGGTTGGATCGCAAGCTGTCTCCCTCAAGCTCCAATCGATCAACGAGTTCCCAACTGCTCTGACTCTCCGTCAATCGTTTCAGTTTGATTTCCGAACGCCAGCACCCACGACCTAAATCTTCTCCTGCGGCAGTTCGTCCTAATCGAATGATGTCTGCGCTCAAAAATGAGGCTTGCGGACTCAACTCCACCGTCAACTTTTGTTCAAAAAGAGCGTTTGCATATATGACCATTTCTTGAGGCAACCATTCTAAATCGCTTTGCTCAGCAAGTTTTGCCTGGATGGTTTGGCGCGCCCACATCCCATCAGGATGGCGCTTGCTTCTTCCGATTGATCCATACACTTTTTGAGCGGCAACGCTCGTGATGAGGCAGCGACTCCCCTGCGCTAAATCGAGATCAAGATTGAGTTGATCTCCTCCAACCAAGCCGCCGGCGGTGTGTAGAAGAGGCAATTCGCATCGTCGATCGGCTCCATGTACCGCCTTCATTAATTTGAATGGAGCCGTGGTTCCGCCTTGATGCACGGTCCGTAAAGGGGTGCTCTGAAATCGCAATCGGCAATTGCCCTGCCATGAGCCCGGAGATTCCATCACGACGACTCCCATGTCTTGCCCCCGTGTATCAATTCAAACCAAAATCGGACACTTGGCTTCGGCAGGCTCACAGTATTCAACTCGACTTGGCTTCGATGCAGTCACCGCTTGTGTTAACGCGGTTTGTTCAACCAGATCAAGTTAGCTGTGATGAGTTGACATTGGCTTTAACCGCTGAGCAGCGATCTGTGCTACGCGGTTTGCGCAGCACCACTTGTGGTCAGAACGTGTTGTTGCAGCTCCCAAGAGACGGAGTGCTGCAACCTGGTGTTTGTTTGGCTGGAGAGACGTTGCAGCCGTTGATTCGTGTAGTAGCGACAGCTGAACCTTTACTACGGGTGCAGGCAACGACAACCTTTGAATTGGTTCAAGCGGCTTATCACTTGGGAAATCGCCATGTTGCGTTGGAGGTGCGTGACGCTGAGCTCTTGCTTTTGAAGGATTCTGTTTTAGAGCTGATGTTGCGTCGTCGCGGTCTGCAGGTGACCTGCTGTCATCAGCCATTTCATCCTGAGGTTGGAGCTTATTCCTCTCACAATCACTCATGACGTCATTGGCGTTGTTGCAACTGGTGAGTCCTGCTCTCCCAGTTGGCGCCTTCAGTTACTCCGAAGGCTTGGAACATGTGATCCAGACTGGCTTGATTAAAACGGAGCTCGAGGTTTGTGACTGGCTCGAGTCTGAACTGAGATGGGGTTCATTGCGTTTGGAAGCTGCGGCACTTTCAGTGTTTCAACAGGATTTTTTGTCTTGGTTGAATCATGGAGATTTGACCGCAGCCACTCGCTTGGTTGATCTGGATGGATGGCTGTTGGCGACTCGTGAAGCCTCTGAGGTGAGGGCTCAGCAACGACAGATGGGCTGTTCTCTCCTGGAACTAATGACCGAACTGGGTCATCCACTGCCGGAGCCATGCCTGTTGGGTTGGCCGGCGGCTTGGGCGTGGGCGGCCACGGTGATGGAGATTTCTGCGATCGAGATGGTGCAGGGTTACCTCTTTGGTTGGGTCGCCAATCAACTCAGCGCTGCTGTTCGATTGTTGCCACTGGGCCCAACGCGTGCCCAGGTTCTGCAACGTCGCTTGAGTCCTTTGATCATCCAGCAGGCCAATTTCTTGTTAGGCGAGGATCCGCGCACGATGTGGAGCAGTGGACTTGGTGCATCCATGGCGCAGCTTGCCCATTCTGAGTTGTATTCGCGTCTGTTTCGAAGTTGATGACCAGCAAGTTGCGTCTTGGGGTGGCAGGTCCTGTGGGATCTGGAAAAACCGCTTTAGTTGAGGCTCTCTGCCGGCAACTTCGTGATCGGCTTCAGATCGCGGTAGTTACGAATGACATTTATACCCAGGAGGATGCGCAGTTCTTGACTCGTTCTGGTGCCTTAGAGCCCGAGCGGATCCGTGGCGTAGAAACCGGAGGGTGTCCCCACACTGCGATCCGTGAAGACTGCTCGATCAATCGCGCTGCTGTGTCGGAGTTGGAGCACCAATTCCCTGAACTTGATTTGGTGCTTGTCGAGAGTGGAGGTGACAATTTGGCCGCAAGTTTTAGTCCTGAGCTGGTTGACCTTTGCATCTATGTCATTGATGTGGCTGCTGGCGACAAGATCCCTCGCAAGGGTGGCCCTGGAATCACGCGTTCCGATCTGCTGATTATCAACAAGATTGATTTAGCCCCGTTCGTTGGAGCTGATTTGGAGGTGATGGAAAGGGACACACGAACGATGCGCGGCGATCAGCCGTGGTGCTTTACTAATCTTAAAACGGGAGAAGGGCTTGAAACTGTTCTTCATTTCCTGTTTCAACAGTTACCAAATTCCGTCAACAATCGATAGCAATTGCCAGAATGTTACGGCTGATACAAAACGGCTATTAGTCCGTCCATAAATTTTGTTTGTATCGCCTTTGCGGGCGTAACCAACCCGTGTGTACTTATTCATGACTTCTAAACTCACGAAGCGCCTGCTTGCAGCTTTTGCTGCAACAGCGGTCGGAGCGACGATGACCGCTTGCGGCGGCGGCGGCGGCGGCGGTACCTCCTCCGGTGGAGGTGGAGGCGATTTCGATGGCGAAATCAAGGTCGGCATTCTCCACTCTCTGAGTGGAACTATGGCCATTTCAGAAACGACTCTTAAGGAAGTCGAAGAAATGGCCATTAAGGAAATCAATGACGCCGGCGGAGTCAAGGTTGACGGCAAGAGCTACAAGATCGTCTTCACCTCCGAAGACGGTGCATCTGACTGGCCAACATTTGCTGAAAAATCTCAAAAACTGATCGACGCTGACAAGGTCGCCGTCGTCTTCGGTGGTTGGACATCAGCCAGCCGAAAGGCAATGCTTCCTGTTTACGAAGCGAAAGACCATTTCCTCTTCTATCCTATTCAGTACGAAGGACAGGAGTGTTCCAAGAACATCTTCTATACAGGTGCTGTTCCCAACCAGCAAGCAGAGCCTGCTGTTGACTGGTTGTTTGAAAAATTTGCCGATAAATACGGCAAGAAGGTTTACCTCGTCGGTTCTGACTACGTCTACCCCAGGACGGCAAACACTATCATTAAGGAACAGGTCAAGAGTCTCGGCGGTGAAACCGTTGGAGAGGATTATATTCCTCTAGGCAACACTGAGGTTGCACCGATTATTGCCAAGATCAAGAAGGAGTTTCCAGATGGTGGCATCATCATCAACACTCTGAATGGTGACTCCAACGTTGCTCTGTTTAAGCAGTTTAAAGCGGCTGGAATCACTCCTGATAAGTATCCAATCATGTCCTTCTCCATTGCTGAGGAGGAAATTCGTCAGATTGGACCTGAGTATGTCGGTGGCACTTATGCAGCATGGAATTACTTCATGTCGCTTGGGACTGAGGCTTCCAACAACTTCAACAAGGCCTTCCTTGACATGTATGGCAGCGAGCGGGTGACGAATGACCCGATGGAGTCTGCTTACAACATGGTTTACCTCTGGAAGGCTGCTGTTGAAAAAGCTGGAACCTATGAGGATCTAACAGCAGTCAGAAAAGCACTGATCGGCATCAAGTTGGATGCTCCTCAGGGACCAATTGAGATGTATCCAAACCACCACATCTCACAGACTGTACGCATTGGCGAAGCCAAGCAGGATGGTCAGTTTGAAATCCTTTGGGATAGCAAGACTCCTGTTGCTCCCATCACCTGGAACCAGTACGTTCCTGAAACGAAGGGTTACAAATGTGATTGGACTTTAGACCGAGCTGATGCCGGAAAGTTCAAGATGTAATCGTTACGTCTGAAATGACTTCTCTTGTGGGCCACAATTCGTTGTAGGCCCACTTTTTTTATCCTATGGACAAATGGAATTAATTTTTTCTCAGCTTCTTGATGGCCTGAGTATCGGGTCAGTTCTTCTTCTAGCAGCAACCGGATTAGCCATTGTCTTTGGTTTGATGGGTGTCATCAACCTTGCCCATGGCGAATTGATGATGATCGGCGCCTATGTAACCTTTGTTACTCAAAATTTGTTTCGTCCGATGGGCGAAGGCATTTTTCAACTGTACTTTCTCTTTGCCCTTGTTTTTGCATTCTTTATTACAGGTATCGTTGGTGTCATTCTCGAGAGAACATTAATTCGGCAACTTTATGGTCGTCCACTGGAAACATTGTTGGCCACTTGGGGTGTCAGCCTTGTTTTAATTCAGTTTATTCGTAGTGTCTCGACCAGCATGACAATTGGTATTGTTGTTGCTGTGGTATTGGGCTTCCTTGTTCAGAAGTTTGCTCCAAAGAAGTTGCAAAAGGCTTCTTTTTACCCCTATCTATCTGGTTTGGTTTGGATTCTTTCAGGTGTTGTCGGTTTTGTTTCGATCCAACTACTTTCATCGTCAAGAGTTTTGTCAAAGCCTTGGTTTGGCCCAAGGAATATTGACGTGACAGCTCCAAAGTGGTTGCAAGGAAGCTGGGGGTCAATCGCTGGAATTGAATTACCGGGCATTCGAATCTTTATCATTCTCTTATCTGCATTGTTACTTGCTTTTGTTGCATGGTTTTTGACAAAGAGTGTTTGGGGACTTCGGATTCGCTCTGTGACGCAAAATCGGCAGATGAGTAATTGCCTTGGAATTCCCACTGATAGTGTCGATAGCATTACCTTTGGGATTGGCTCAGGATTGGCTGGAGTTGCGGGTAGCGCGATCACTCTCTTGGGATCTGTTGGTCCAAATCTTGGTGCCTCATATATCGTTTCCTGCTTCATGGTGATTGTCCTTGGGGGAGTCGGCAATCTTGTTGGTACGGTGATTGCCTCAATGATGCTTGGCATCATTCAGTCCATCATTGGATCTGGCGCTATTCTGATCGCTTTCCCAAATATTCCAAATCCAGCTTCTGCTGTGATTGAATTTTTTGCAACAACAAGTATGTCCTATGTGCTTATCTTTATATTTATCATCGGCTTTCTTCAGTTCAAACCAACTGGAATGTTCCCGCAAAAGGGACGTTCAATTGAATCCTAACCGCACTGCTTTCATTTTTAATTATGAAACTCTTTAAACGACTGGTCCCCTGGATCCTCCTTGCCTTTGCATTCTTTATTTTGCCTGTCATGGCAAAGAATGATGTTTTTGGCTTCTCTCAGTTTCGATTAAATTTATTTGGTCGATATTTTGCCTTGGCTATTGTTGCTCTTGGTATTGATTTGATTTGGGGATATACAGGCTTGTTGAGTTTAGGGCAGGGCATCTTCTTTGCCCTAGGCGGTTATGCAATCGCGATGCATTTGCTCCTGGTCACTCAAAATGACTTTACGACAGGTGCGAATGGTTTGCCGAAGTTTTTCGAAAACTATGGCGTTGATAATCTTCCATTTTTCTGGCAGCCGTTCTGGTCTTTTCCATGGACATTGATCGCGATCTGGCTTATTCCCGCTGTTGTGGCTGGCCTGGTTGGTTATCTTATCTTTAGGAACAGAATCACAGGGGTTTATTTTTCAATCATTACGCAAGCTTCCTTGATGGTTTTTTACCATTTTTTCAATGGCCAACAAAAGCTTGTGAATGGTACTAATGGCTTGAAAACAAGTACAACTGAAATTTTCAACATATTTGTTGGTACTAATATGCAAGTTGGTTCAGACGATGCTCAAATTTTGTTTTATCGCTTGACACTAATCATCTTGCCGATTGCATATCTTATTTGTAAATTCTTTACGAGTGGTCGTTTTGGTGATGCACTCATTGGCATCCGTGATGACGAAGCGAGGTTGCGATTTAGTGGCTTTAATCCCGTGCCATTTAAGGTGATTGTTTTTCTGGTAGCAGGTGGACTCGCGGGAATTTCTGGTGCGTTGTATACAGTGCAGTCAGGTATTGTTTCGCCTCAGTATATGGCCATCCCGATGTCAATTGAGATGGTGATTTGGGTTGCAGTAGGTGGTCGAGGTACCTTGATTGGGCCAATTATTGGTGCTGTTGTTGTCAATTATCTGAGAAGCCTTGTCAGTGAAGCATTGCCCGAGGCTTGGCTGTTTGTTCAAGGTGGCTTATTTATTTTTGTTGTCGTTTTGATGCCCGATGGTATTTACGGCTGGTTTAAGAATGGTGGATTCCAAACTATGCTTGCTGCATTTGGCTTTCCGAAGAAATCGTCAACCTATCCAAAACTTGAGATTGATGAGGGTTATGCAGCGAAATCTTGATTCAACTCTATTACTTTCCCCAAAGACATTGCCTTTAAGCCTCTTCCTTTTACACTCTCTCAACCATGACGACACCAATTCTTGAGTTAAATGATGTCAGCGTAGATTTTGATGGCTTCTTCGCTCTAACAGATCTTTCGCTGTCACTATCCCATGGTGAGTTGCGCTCTATCATTGGTCCAAACGGAGCAGGAAAAACAACCTTTCTAGATGTCATTACTGGCAAGGTTCGGCCTACAAAAGGGACTGTTTCATTGCGGGGTTCAAGCATCATCGGGTTGTCAGAGCAAAAGATTTCTCGTTTGGGTGTAGGTCGTAAATTTCAAACCCCTCGGGTTTTTGATAATTTATCGGTTACAAGAAATTTGGAATTAGCGGCTTCTCCGACGAAAGAGCCTTTTAGTTTAATGTTTAAAAAGCTTGGTCCTAATGTGAAGGATGAGGTTCATCGATTGCTGGAGTATGTCGGTTTGGCTCCCTATGCCAAGTCACTTGCTGGCTCTTTATCACATGGTCAAAAGCAGTGGTTGGCGATCTCGATGTTGGTGGCTCAGTCACCGGATATTATCCTTTTGGATGAGCCTGTCGCTGGCTTGACAGATGAAGAAACCAACCGTACTGCTGAGTTAATTAAATCCTTGGCCGGTGAGCATACTGTGGTTGTGATTGAACATGACATGGAATTCATTCGTGATCTCGGTGCTCCTGTGACTGTTTTGCATCAAGGTAAACTTCTAACAGAAGGAACACTTGATCAAGTCAAAGCAGACCCAAAAGTGATTGAGGTTTATCTTGGTCAATCTGATTAATTATTTATCATCTTTTAATTTTTCACGCTTTTACCATGGTGCAAACAGCCTCTCATCCAGTTTCAACCAAGACCATACTCAAGGCCAGTGGGTTGAATGTTTATTATGGTGAAAGTCACATTCTTAGGAATGTTGACTTGCATATCCCGGAAGGGGAAATGATTTGCCTTATTGGCCGTAATGGTGTTGGAAAAACAACATTTTTGAAGACCATCATTGGTCTTTTGGAACAACGTACAGGAAGCATTGAATATAATGGTCAATTGCTATCAACACAACCTCCCTATAAACGCGCCCGGTCAGGTATTGGTTATGTATCGCAAGGCAGAGATATTATTCCTCGCATTACTGTTCGCGAAAATTTACTAATCGGCATGGAATCTCTGCCTGGTGGAATGGCCAAGAATCGGCATATTGATCCAATTGTATTTGAATTGTTCCCTATTCTTGAGCAATTCCTTAATCGGCGTGGTGGTGATTTGAGTGGTGGCCAACAGCAGCAGTTGGCTATTGCCAGGGCCTTATTAGGCAAACCAAAGCTGCTTCTGCTTGATGAACCGACAGAGGGCATTCAACCATCGATTATTCTAGACATTGAAAGAGCAGTCAAACGTATCATTGAACAAACAGGAATTAGTGTCCTCCTCGTAGAACAGCATTTGCATTTCGTCAAACAGTCGAGTTTCTATTACGCGATGCAAAGAGGAGGTATTGTTTCTAGTGGTCCCACGTCTCAACTATCGGACAATATTATTGAGGAGTTCTTAACCGTCTGATTCATTTCAGTTGGATAAACACGTTCTAGGCGGTTGGTTGTTGGTGAGACCTCATCAGCAACCTCTGTTGAGCATCCATGGACGTGTATCGCTCTGCCGCAATTGAGGCTTTCTCGGTTCTTGAGTTGTCCGCCTGACTACTTGCGGTTCCTTGTTTTCAACTTTTAGTCTGAGTGATGAAGATAGGGTCATAGGTGGAGAGAAGATCCGTTTTCCTTCTTTACCACAACTTGGACAATTTGTGTTAACAGTCCGTTGATCAATTTGCCTCCATACTTCATAGGTAGCACATTGATCAGAGGGACATTGGAACTCGTAAACTGGCATGAAATTACAATCAAATGGGTAATCAGTTTTTGAGAGATGTGTGGGACCGTAATTGTTTAGCGCTATGAAGAAACAAGTTGTCCGCCATAGCGCTGATAGTCAGTTATTTAACAGGGAAGAATATCCTTGTCGAAGATTGAAGTTGGGAGTGCAAGTGTGCAACAAGCATTAGGGATATCCACAATGCCGCTGATGCGACCTTCGACGGGAGCGCAGCTGAGTAGTAAATAGGCTTGTTCACCTGTATATCCAAATTTCTTCAAGTATTCGATAGCGTTAAGGCATGCACGTCGATAAGCGATATGGACGTCCATGTAAAACTGCTTGCCTTCAAATTCATCCACAGAAATTCCTTCGAACACAAGATAATCTGTGTAATGAGGTTCTACTGGACTTGTCTTAAACATCGGATTGACCATACCATATTTCGCCATTCCTCCTTTGATAATGTCAACATGCAGGTCTAGGTAGCCAGACATTTCAATAGCACCGCAGAAAGAGATTTCTCCATCTCCTTGCGAGAAGTGTATATCTCCCATTGAGAGTTTCGCTCCCTCGACATAAACAGGGAAATAAATCCTGGTTCCTTTGGTGAGATTTTTAATGTCACAGTTGCCGCCATGTTCGCGAGGGGGGACAGTTCTGGCCGCTTCATTAGCGATGCGATCAAAGTCAGCTTCAGGAACCTTTCCTAAAATTGCACTATTTGGATTGGGCAAAGCCGCAAGGACTGGCTCACTCCCTGACAACCCGGCACCATATGTGCGACGATCTGGCGCAGTTTTAACCAGTTCTGTTTCGCGACGATTCCATTCGTTGAGTAGCTCCATCGAGGGAGCACAACCAATCAATCCAGGATGTGTAATACCAGCAAAGCGAACGCCAGGAATATGGCGTGATGAGGTATAGACGCCTTCCAAATCCCAAATTGCTTTTGCAGCTTTAGGGAAATGATCTGTTAAGAACCCGCCACCATTTTCTTTTGCGAAAATCCCTGTAAATCCCCATTCATCCCCTTGTAAAGCACCTACCTCAAGGATATCGACGACAAGAATGTCGCCTGGTTGTGCACCATTGACCCAAATAGGACCACTTAGTACATGAACGACTTCCAGGTTTACGTCAGCAATGTCCTGTGGATTGTCGTCATCTTTAATTTGACCATCGGTCCAATCTTTGCATTCAATCCTAAAGACATCCCCTGGATTCACAGACGCAACAGCTGGAATGTCGGGATGCCAACGATTGTGGCCGGGCATGTCCTGTTGATCCATTGATTTGGTTAGATCAACCTTGAAAAGTGTTTCTGGCATTGCAAGGAAACGTTATTCCATCAATATTCAAAACATAAAAAAACAGCCAAAAAGTGACTGCTGACACAAAAATATCAAACTAAACGTTTGCGTTTTGTGATACTGTAATTGTTGATACTACATTTAAATTAAGTGTATGAATCAAGCTCGCTTTCTCAATGCTGTTGGTGTTTCTGGGCAATAGAAACACCAACAGCGTTAATATTTATGCAGTTGTCAATTCAGGGGTTGAAGCTGCGACGCCATTTTTTGGCATGGGTCCTAGTTTCACGCCCTCTGGATAATATTTCCAGCCATCACGGATGCGAACTTTTTCATCCCAGGGGAGTTTGTATTCACCATTCGCTAGATCTTTGACCCAAGTGAGATAATTTTCTCTCTCGCCACCTGGCTTGCCGACATAGGCACGGCATCCAAGATTGAAGATATTGTTCTCAAGGGCCCAATTTTCTCTTGCTTTGTCAACAAGTCGTGGGAAGAGCTCGGCAGTGACAATTTCCCAGGGGTTGCGATGACCCTGTTGGATGACGTTGCCGTCGTAATTGCAGACCGTTCCTTCGCCGAAATAGTAGAAAACACCGTCGTAGCCTGCCAAGTTGACAGAAATTGTATACATCAGGTTTTGCCATGCATTGGTCCTATTCGTCCAAATCCACTGATCATTTACCTGTGTGGAGTAACCTGAAATGCGGATGTAGACATTTGCTCCCTTATAAGCTGCCTCACGTGCAAGTTCAGGGAACATCCCATCGTGGCAAATGCAAACTGCAAGCTTGGAACCTTTAGGTCCATCGCAAACAGGCATCCCGTAGTTTCCGGGAGACCAGGGTTCAATGGGTACCCAGGGCTGCAACTTTCTGTAGTGCAGTGCAATTTCTCCGTCTGAATTAATAATGATCGCTGAGTTGAAAGGCGGCAGGCTTGGGTCGTCGTTTTGTTCCATTAAGGAAAACACGCCCCAAACGTCATTTTCTTTGCAGGCACTTCGGAATCGATCGATTTCAGGAGAATCGATTCTTAAAAGCATCTCGTCATAGGTCCAGATCGAGGTATTCAACCCTTGAGTTGAATACTCTGGCATCACGATCAAATCAGCTTCAGGATATCCAGCTTTCGTCGTTGCCACTGCTTTGCAGATCTGGTCAACCTGCGTTTGGATGTCCGCTGGTCCTGTAATCACGGGTACCGGGTACTGAATCATTGCTACAAGCAATGATTCGTCCCACGAGCTGACGCTACCAGTGCTGGCCATGGGTCGAGAATGAGAACCATTTTTAGTGTCTGCTCATCTCGGGCTCCATGTTGTGTCGATTACGACCATTACGGGGTCTAGGCGAGCTGGATGATTCGAACTTCTTGGGGCTTTGTCTGAATTGATACAAGGCTACCCATCTTGAAAGTCTCCTTTCCTGCAGAGGTTTTGCGCCAAACGCATCGCCCACATTGGAGCGCTCTCTCGGCCTTTGTTCACCGTTTTGCCATTGAAATCAATCAGCAGCTGCCAATCGGTGTCCCCCCCTTTGTCACCAGGTTTTTCGCCTTCCACCAGCCAACGTCCATAAATATTGTCGTATTGAGGCCAGTTGGGCAGATTTGGCAGGCTGCACACGGCGTTTACTTCCGCTCGTCGTGTGGGTTGGCCGGGATTCCTTACGGTCACACCTCCGTCGTAGAGCCCGTTTGGTTGCCCGGGCTTGAACGGTTTCATCAATTCAACAGTTGTGTCGCCGTCTCGAACGAGAACATCACCTGTTTCAGCTTCATGGCTTTTCACTTCGCTCAGACTGTTTTGGCATCCCTGCAAGATTCCTGTGCTGAGGCTGATCAGAAGCAAGATTCTTTGGCTGGTCCTGTTCATGGTCGAAAGTCTTCGCGGGGCTGCAGCTGATGCCCTCACTACTGTGCCTGCGCACGCTTTATTAAAAAAAGTTGCTGCTTGGCTGTTTCGTAGCCCGCTGAACGCCTGAGGGCTTTTTTAATTGGCAAGATATGTTTGTAGCAACAGCTACAGAACGTTCACCCTGACCCAGGGCGCAGTTCTTTCCGGGCCAGGGAACGGGGGCCTGACTGCATCGAAACCAATGTCTGATCAGATTCTCAGTGGAGAGAGAGAAGCGCAACCAACGCCGATTCAATCTCCCACCAAACCAACCAAGCAGCTGGTTTATCGGCCTGATGCTGCAAGGCAGAAGGATGAAGCGATTATTCGCTCAGCGAAGACAGCTCGATTGCTTCGTCTGAAGCTGAATGATCACGATCATGCGACTGGATTGATGCCTTCTGGCTCTCCGACGTCTGCTCACCGTCGCACCGTCCAGCCAGGTGGATTCATTCGATCGCGAATGACTGCTGAATTGTTAGGGATTCAGCCGGGTGGACCCTCGTCTTGATGGCTTTGGACAATGTTGTGCCGAATTAAATTCAAGTTCCAATCAAGCTTCTCTGATTGACCTGGTCGAAGTTGTCCTGATGCGTCTGAATGGAATAGTTTGCTTCGATCAGGAAGCCTGACTTTGTGATCTTGATCGGTTAAAGACCGCGGTTGAGCTTTTTGCTGCAACGCTCGTTGTTTGGGATGGTTCTTCTGAGGTGATGGCGTAGTCAGACACATCAGCGCGAAGATGAAGCATTTGACCTTGGAGCGACATTTGCCAAATTTCAAGACGTGCACCGACTGGAGCCTCAAACCAGAAGCTTTCGGTTGGCATCACCACTTTTTCACGATAAAACTTGTTATCCCCGATACACTTCAACACGATCATTCTGTCGGTATTGTTTTGATATAAGCATTCCGGCATTGAATTGACTGCAAGGTTGAGTTATTTTTACCGACCTTCTATGTAGGTTTTGTCAGGAAAGCAACAAAACGAATCACTCTTAAGATTTTGATTATTTATTCGAAACGTGGAATGGTTATTTGTAATGCCACGAACCTTTTTGCGGTTGCTGGAGTGATGATGGCTGTGATGTGATTCCTGTGAAGTGCCAGGATTGTGCGGTCGTTGCTGATGGACGGAATCGGAATGGCAACGGACTCTGGTCAGAGCTCAGATCCATGGATTTTCCCGGGGTCTGTTGTCTTGTGTCCAGCAAGGGGCATCAAGGCCCTCTGCTCATCATTTTTTCCTTGTTGCGCTGTGAGTGCAGAATGAAAGCCTGCTTGTGTACGATTTTGATCTGTTTTGGTTTGCTTGGCTTTGTCTTTTGCGGGCCGATTGTTGTGATTGAGTTATAATTTTTTTGTGATCTTGCAAGAAATAGATTTCGATTAAAGACTTGATTTAGCGTGGCTTATTATGGATATGATTGTCGGAGACTGAGAGGATTTAAGTGTTTTCGATTCAATGGTGGAGTATGCAACAGCGAATCATTCCGCGCATTGGATATAGAACAGTATAACTTTTTTGAAAAAGCAGAGTCATGCGAGTATAAATGATGTCGCGTTAAAAGAATTTTGCTGGGTTCTATTGCATAAGAGCGAGATCTTTATTCGTTTAAGCTGGATTGGGCACAATTTTCCGTTCGGGCCTGCAAGAGATCAGAGTTAGATCATTATTTTGCTCGGATTTATACAGCCATGTCTAATGCCTCTGGTTGAGGCAGAAGGGTTGGATAGGTTGGCCGCTTCATCATGGTTGTGGGAATGCTGCGTTTGCGATCAGTTGCTCCTGCTTCGGCGAGGTCTGACTGGAGGCGAGAGTTGAAGCTGCTCAGGCGTGACCAGCTGGGCAATTGATGCGCAATCGGGGTGTTTTGAAAGCGGGTTAAGCCTGGTCTGAGCAGGCCTGAGAAGTTTTGAACAGCTAATTCTTCGCCATGTCGGTCATGTGGAAGTCGATTGATTGCTGAATCAAGTCCGAACTGCCGAACACGATCTTCACCGACGCGTCTGTAGAGAACTTCTAAAGTTGGTAAGTGATCCATGGATACTGTGCAGCCCTCATGTTCCATCAAGCCTCTTAAAACTGTACAGAAGATCTCACCGGCCATGCGTTGAAGCCCTTCGGAAGGTGTGGTGCCAAGGTCTTTGTGCTTGTGATCAAAAAGGCCAAGATCCACTTGAGCAATACGGCTGGAAGCGACGTGGCGGTAGACCTCTGAAAGCAGACCAACTTCGAGTCCCCAGTCGGAGGGAATCCGAAGATTCATGGCTAAGTCTGTTGTGAATGCAAATTCACCGGCAAGTGGATAGCGAAACGATTGCAAATAGCGCAAATAGGGCAAAGCCCCAAAGATCTGTTCCAGGCTGGTGAGTAAGGGGCCAACAAAGAGTCGGGTGGCTCGACCTTGCAATGCCTGAGTTTCAAGAGAGAGTCGGCTATAGAAAGCTTTCACATAGGCCACGCCATGGGATGGGTCGAGTAAAGGCCTCAGCATCCGCTCTGGATAAGCTTGCGTAAAGGTGCGGATGTCGGCGTCGAAGAGACCCACAACTTCTGATTGTTGACAGGCAATCCCTAGGCCCTGCCAGACGGCCCAACCCTTGCCGGGAGGTCCAGTCACTTCAAGACCTAAGTCTTGAACGGACATCAACAGTTCTTGAACGGCTGGACCATTCGTCCAATGCACATGCACGGGAAAGGGCATGTCACGAAAAAATGTCTCGGCATGGGAGACGTCTTCAGCGCTCTTGGCAGACAATGCAATCACCAAAGCATTGAGCCCAACGAGTTCGGACAAAGCTTGTCGAATCAAGCCAAGTGCCGGACGACTGAACTCTTCCATCAGGCAGGGAATCAAAAGCGCGGTTGGCTTTTGTTTGAGTTCCCTTTTGAAGGAGATGCTGTCCAGATTGCCCAGGCAGTAGTCATGAACTGTGGTGATCAGACCCTGCTGAAAATCCATGCTGTGTGCAATGCGACAACAGAAGTTGAGAACCTGCTCCATACCTGAGATCAAATCTGCAGGTGAAGCTGGATGCAGGATCCGCAAGAGATAGCTCTGCGAACGCTGCTGAGTGGTTTATACGAAGCTGATTCTTCCGGCGATCTCCAATCTTTGTCGTCGCAATTGCTGCAATTCACCCAACAGCATTCAGGAGTTCGTCAAAACGGGGAGTCTCGATCGCTTTGGAATGGTTCTGATGCTGTGTTGATCACCTATGCCGACACGGTGCACGATGACGTCAGGCCAGGTTTGCAGTGCTTGCGTCGACTCGTGAATCGGCATTTGGAGAGCTTCGCCTCTGTCATTCACGTCCTGCCTTTTTTGAAATCGACCAGTGATGGTGGATTTGCTGTGGCCAGTTATCAACAGCTTGAGCAACGGCATGGCGACTGGAGTGACCTGGCGAATCTGGCTGAGGGGCGCCGGCTGATGGCGGATCTCGTGCTGAATCATGTTTCGGCTTCTCATCCTTGGGTGCATCAGTTTCTGAACAATGAAGAACCAGGTCGCTCCTGCGTGCTGGAGGCGGCGCCGGATCCCTGTTGGAGTGATGTTGTTCGACCTCGGAGTTCCGCCCTGTTTACGCAATTGGCTGGAGCCAATGGAAAACGTCGGGTCTGGACAACCTTTGGACCTGATCAAGTTGACCTCAACTGGCGTAGTCCTCAAGTTCTGATCGGCTTCGCAGAATTGTTGATGCGCTTGTGCCGTCATGGCGTGCGCTGGATTCGCCTGGATGCTGTTGGTTTCGTGTGGAAAGAGCCTCACACCACGTGCATTCATCGACCCGAGGCCCATCAACTCGTGGAAGTTCTGAGGTTTTTGCTGAACGAAACTTTTGATGATGGTGTTGTGGTAACAGAAACGAACGTTCCTGAACAGGAAAATCTCTCTTATTTGATCAATGGGCGAGAAGCTCATCTTGCCTATAACTTCCCGTTGCCTCCCCTTTTGCTGGAGGCCACAATCAGTGGTCGCGCCGATCTATTGAATGCTTGGCTTAGCCATTGGCCGGCTTTGCCTCAGGACACTGGTTTATTGAATTTCACAGCTTGTCATGACGGCATCGGCCTCCGTCCATTGGAGGGATTGATGCCAAAGATAAGGCTGCTTAAGCTGTTGATCAGTTGCGAGCAACGTGGCGGATTAATCAGTCATCGACGATTGAGTGATGGTGATGATGTCCCTTACGAAATTAATATCAGTTGGTGGAGTGCGATGGCGGATGCCGGTATCGATCCATCCCACTTTCAGCTCAATCGTTTTTTGTTGACGCAACTTCTGGTTTTGGCATTGCCGGGTATTCCTGCTTTTTACTTGCCTGCATTGTTAGCTACACCAAATGATGTATCGCGATTTCGGTGTAGTGGTCAACGCCGCGATTTAAATCGACCTCAGTTCAAGGCTGAAACGTTGGAACGCCGTTTCAACGATCCAGAGAGTGATGTGAGTCGTGTTGTTCAGGCCTTGCGCCACGCCATGGGGATTCGTAGTTCCCTTAAGCCTTTACAACCGGATGCTGAAATGAGGGTGATCAGTCGCCATCGATCGGATCTGGTGGTGCTTCAACGTTCAAAGTCTGGAGAATCACTTTTTGCGATTTACAACATGACCAGTTCTCGATTGAATTTGGCGCTGAGCACACTTGTTAAAGATTCTGATCGTTCTCATTGGTACGACTGTTTGGCAGACCAGGGCTTACCAGAAGGCCAGCGACAGCTTCAGCTTGAGCCCTATGCCGTGCATTGGCTTGTTCAGCGATGACAAGACCTCGTTCTAATCAGGCGTCGCGTTGGTGGGTGGTGACCGATTTGGATGGCACGCTCATGGATCACAACTACAACTGGTCTCCTGCGGAGGATGCCATGCGTTGGTTGCAGAGCCAATGCATTCCTTTAATTGCCTGCACGAGCAAGACCGCTGAGGAGGTGCGTCGGTTTCGCCTCGATGCCGGGATTCATGATCCGTTCATTGTGGAAAACGGCGGCGCGATTCATGGTGAGTCTCCGTCCGGAGAGGAATGGGAGTTGAGTCTTGGGCCTGAGTGTGAGGAATTGCGTTTGCAGTTGCAGGACCTTCAAGAGGAGCTTGGAGAGCCGCTGTTGCGTCTCGACGAGCTCAGCGATGCCGAAGGCGTACAGCTGCTTGGTTTGAGCGGAGATGCCTTGCATGTGGCGCAGCGGCGACGGTGCAGCGTTCCTTTTGTCCCGCCATCAGCTGAGGCTCTGCAGCGGTTGTCTGAGTTAACGCAGGCCCGTCAGCTCACGTTGGTGAAGGGCAATCGCATGGCGCATCTTCTCGGCCCGGGCGTCAGTAAGGGACAAGCCCTACAGGTGTTGAAGCGTCGTGAAGCAGTTCCCGATGTACAAGTTTTGGCGCTTGGTGATTCGCCCAATGACATCCCTCTGTTGGAGGAAGCTGATGTTGCCGTTGTGGTTCCAGGACCGAATGGCCCGCATGCTGAGTTGCTGCCGGGCATCCATGCCGGTCGTTATCACTTAGCTCGTGCACCCCATGCGGCTGGCTGGGCGGAAGCGGTTCAACGGATGATTTCGTGAAATCCAGAGAGTGTTTGATGCAAGGTTTCTGCTCTGGGTGGTGCCAGGCGAATCTCCTATTTCCTTGCAACACTTTTGTCAACGACGCCATCGTTTGATTGAAAAGTGGAGTGGTAGGGATGAGACGATGCTCCTCATTTTGTATGAAAGAGAGATTGCAATTTCTTTATTGGGATAGCAATTGTTTCCATAATTTTTGGGCTGTTGAAGCCTCGCTCGTTAATGGTTTGCCGGAGATACTGCTGATTGTTCTGCAGCCGAGGCTATTCAGCAAGATTGCGGAGTCTTGAGGCAAGACGTCGGGTCCAACCGATATTTCTCGTGCCAGGCCAAGCTTGATTGCTCGCCCCCGCATCACCCCAGGTAGGCATCCACTGCTTAGAGGTGGCGTCAGCCATTCGCCAGATCGCAGCACCATCAGGTTGGCCACAGTGCCGCAACAGAGTTCGGATTGGGTGTTGCGCAGTAAAGCGTCATCGACGCCATGGCGCTCTGCCTCACGACGAGCTTGGATCGCTTGGTTGTAGGCAAAGGTTTTACAGCGACTCAGCACGCTGTGGACATTGCGCTGCTCTTGGCTGCTAATGATTGTCGTTATTGGATTCCAGTTCAGTTCATGGGCTTGCAGGGTGAGCCAGAAGCGGTGCTTGCTGTGTTTGGGTAATCCAATCCCACGGCTTTGTCCGCAGCCTCGGCTCCAGTTCAATCGCAACGCTCCGTTTTGTTGGTTTAGGCCTGATCGTTGAATCGCTGCTTCGATGAGAGGCTCGAGCCAGCCTTGTGGTGGCGGTGGTTCCATGCCTAATAAATCGGCACTGATTTGCCAACGGTTGAGGTGTTCCTTCAGAAAACGGGGGATACCGTTCAAGACCAAGACGGTTTCAAATAAACCGTCCGCTAATTGAAGGCCTCGTTCGCTGATGGGAATGGTCAACTCGGAGGGATCACCCCAAGTTCCTTCGAACCAGGCCAGGGGCTGTTTCACGCTGGCGTTGATGATGTACTGCTGTCGAGTAGCCAAACCACCAGGATGCCGATGAAGAGTGCGATATTCACGATGCCGGAGTCGTCTTCGCCGGCTCTGTGCGCTTCCTTGAGAATCTCTTCCACGGCTAGGTAGATCAAGGCAGCTGTACCGAAAGCCAGCAGTCCGGTCATCGAGGCCCCCTCAAGCATGTGTCCCATGACATGGCTCGTGATCAGCCCTACTAAATAGGTAGCGGCCATGGAACTGCCAGCCAGCGCACTGCGCCAACGACCTGACCCTCGTCCCAGCAAAGTTCCTAG
>MDSW01137642.1_pt1 | contig 20145 bp, 5 predicted proteins | sample 811171 | NCBI WGS metagenome assembly MDSW01 (sample SAMN05326641, study PRJNA326480) | marine metagenome | isolation source: seawater | place: Atlantic Ocean: North West | collected 2012 | reverse complement strand
TTTGAGTCGGACTCATCCCAATCGCGGTATCCCTGCAAGATCTTCCTCTCGGCTTCCGCGGTACGCGGCGAAAGATCACCGTCATCGTCCTGGTGATGATCGCGGTAAAACATGTGCTCGCGAGCCATCTCCGCCATTGCGTACGCAATTTCCTGCACAGCACCGCTCCCGGCATACTTGCCATTTCTCGTGTGTTGTTCAAGTCTCGTAGACATCATGCCATCGTAGTGGTTATGGAGAGGCAGGCGATACACACCGTCAGCGGTGCAAACGTAGTCGTCCAGGAATCTATCTTTGTTGGCCAGCGCAGATAGAAGGAGTTCATGCTTGTCTGGGAACAGGTCGCCGAGGCCTTCATCCTTCCAGTACTCAAAAAGGTTGGCTGTGCACAGGTTAAGCACGTGCTTTTCATGCATAGTCAGCGCATTCTCCCGCATCGCCACCAAGCCTTCCGCACACCAACTTTCAGCTGGAGGACCCTAAGGTGATTTTGAAGCCGTTAAAAAAAATAAAAAAAATGACCCTAGGGTCCCAATTTTACTAGGAAATATTTTGGCGGGTACTTTCAGTCCACGGGCCGGCATCCATGAAGCGCGTCCACGCTCCGTCCGACCTGGACGTAATCGGGGACGCCGAGGCTGGTCCGCTGCCAGACAACGCGATGAGTTTGAACGGATACGGCTATGATTTGCTTCGCATCGTTGACCCCGGCATCACATTTGCGTACGGGGTCGTTTACTATCAGAGCATGCAGGACCTGTTCCCGCGCGTCGACCTGGGTCCGTACTCATCTGTGCAGGTTACGCGGATCCATGCACGCGGCACGTCGGTTCCGTACGTGAACTTTCTGGACTTTGCGTGTTTAGCACCGGCGTCTGACTTTAATGCCCTGGACGGGTTGAGGAAATACTTTGTCCCGGATGCAAGCATGTCGCGCAACGCAGAATCCACACTCGCATTTGTCAACGCAGACTGTGTACAGACGGGCAGCATTCGCACGCCACACTACACGTATAAGGACGTCGTTATTCGATGTGACATGAACGGGGATGAGGAGGTCTGGGGTTTGTATGGACGAATCGGCAACGTCGTTCATTACACGCTCACCTTCGCAATGTACAGCAAGGTCGTAAATGCGATGTATTGGTTTCTGGTGGACAAACAATCGCAAGACAGACGGGAGAGGATGCAGTCCGCATCGACGCTGCTCTGCATGGCACATTCATCGGCTTAAATCGATCACATTTGTAATGAGGTGACAGCCACGTATAAGCCAGTGCATGTGGTGTGGTCATCGATGAGTCTTGGTTCAATGCTCCACCAAGTGATCCGGCCTAAGATTCCCGACACAGTCTTTGCGCCATGCTTGCCGGGCGACCGGCTGCTGGCAGAGAACATTCTAATGGTTAGCCAGGAGATCATACCGACGTTGAATGTCACGTGTTCAGTGATAAGTAAACACGGGCTGGCGTACAAGATATTGGTGCCCTCGTCCTCGAGCAAGGACGTCATCAGTCTGAATCATTTACAGGACATTCAGGGATTCTGCCCGGGGCGCATTCAGAACGTGCATGTGATCTACAGGAACGACACGCTTAATCTGGAGGTGGACCTACAGGACGAGACGATGCCTATTACGAGCACACAGCTAGATATAGTGAGAATGAGTAAGAAAAGGCGGAAAGTGTAGTGTGTTTTGTGGGTTTATAATAAATAAACCCTGAGCACCACGGCCAAAATCACGGCCATGATCAGTGTCCGGAACAGCAGAAGCATGTTGTTCTCAGCATTGGCGTCATCATTGAGCATCGTGGCCATGTCACGGGCCAAATCCTCCTTTTCTTGCTCCGTTTTCCGGAGCTTCTGAGCGAACTCCCGCATCCTAGCTCGATCGCTCCTGTTCAACCCCGACTCACAGGCTTGGCTGAGTCTGCACTCAAGCCAAGCTGCCCCGGCAACTCCTTTTTTGTCCGACACGGTATACAGAAGAAGTACCATGAGCACCCGGCACCAGACGTCGAAGGTTGACGTTTTGGACGCGTCCTCCTTCCGACGGGATGAAGACGGGTCCAGCCCAGGGCCCGGGGCGGGAGCATCTGCGACTGTGGTGCGGGAAGCTGGGCTGCGGCCCCGTGGTGGTTGGTCCTTCATCTTCTTCAATGGTCGATGGCGGACATCATCCCAGGAAACGCTCTTAAATATAGTCATTGCATCCGAATGCCAGTGGATTTTTTCGGAGCAAAGATCAAGATTATAATTGCATGAACTTACAGTATTTAAAACGCATTCAATTCGCCGTCAATGCGGTTTATTCTACTGTCTGTCCTACTCGCGCTGGCATTTGCAGGCCATGACGAGTATGTGGAAGACATGATCTGCGCCGTCTGTCCCGAGACAAGTTACTGTGTGGATGGACAGAGTTTCCCTTGTCCACAACACAGCCTCTCAGACCCCAGTCAATTTCCATCAATGATTGAAGATTGTGTATGCATTGGTGGGTATCATTGGCAGGCTGATACTGATAGTTGTGATGTCGGGCAACCCCCCTTTTTCTATGTGGAAGGTTATCCAATATTATGCCCCGCGAACATGCTCACGGTCGATGTCCTGGCCAGCGCATCCACTGACTGTGTGTGTAGCATTGGCTACGAGGAGGTTGCGGGGGAGTGTCGCAAGTGTACGTTTGGAACGTTTAAAGGTGTCACTGGCAATCAGTCATGCGCTATCTGCCCCGCGGGCTTTCACGCGGACCAGGAAGGGATGGCGGCGTGTGTACAGTGTGGGTCCGACGTGTATTCACTGAGTGGTGATAGAGATTGCCGTCCCTGTATGAGTGATTCTACCGCCCCGGCGGGAAGTGAAAGCATCGACGATTGTGTGTGCGACACCGGCTATGCCCGGCTCGGGACTGCGGCGGAGCCTACATGCTTGAGGTGTGAGCCTGGGACAAAAATCGGTGAAACTAGCTGCGTAAACTGCCCAATTTCAAAGTTTTCAACAGACTACGGGCAGGATGAATGTCAGCAATGTCCTGCCAACACATCGGCGTACATTCTCCCCAGGACCAGCTGTCAGTGTGACCCCGGGTATCGTTGCCGGGAGGGCGATGTTTGTGACGGGGACTGTGTATCCTGCCCGGCCAACACCTGGGCGGACACTGGTGGCTGGCGCGCAGAGTGTTCTCCATGCCAGGCGAATTCGGTTAGTCCGGAAGGGAGCTCGAGCCAGGATATGTGTCAATGTACACCTGGATATTTTGAAGATACGCCGCATGTGTGTGTATCCTGTCCTTCTGGGACGTACTTCAACGGACAGTCTTGTGTTGCATGTGAAGGGGACTATGTGTACACGCCAGTGGACTCGAATACTGGGTGTATTTCATGTCCTCTCTGCCCCGACGGTTATTATGACTCCGCGCCCTGTCAGGGGTCGACGCCCTCGCAGTGTGAGTTGTGTCCGGCCAATACCTCAACGCGGCAGGCCGCGACGATGTCCAGTCCCAATATAGGCCAGCAGAGTTGCATCTGTGACGAGAGTTTTTACGGTGAATTAGGAGGGCCCTGTTTCGAATGTCCGTTTCCTATGGTTCAATCGGGGGGAGCCGTCGACGTTAGCACCGACATTCACGATTGTATGTGCCCGAGAGGGATGTTCTTTGTCAATAATACGTGTGATTTTTGCCTGGTGGGGAGCTATAAGGACGTGGTTAGCAACGATCATTCGTGTACAAGCTGTGCCGGGGATTCAACGACGATAGAGCCCGGGGCGGAGTCTGTGGACGAATGCCTATGTCCCACAGGACAGTTTATTCAGAACAACACGTGTACTGCGTGTCCCGAGGACACCTATAAGGACGTGGTCGGGAACACAACTTCCTGTCTGGCCTGCCATGCCAACAGTGTCTCTAATACCGCTTCAATCGATCAGAGTCAATGCCTGTGTCGTCCGGGGTGGTTTCTAGTCGGCGACTATTGTGAGCCATGTCAACCAGGGACAATAAAGGACTGGATCGGGGACGAAGCATGTGCAATATGCGCTGAAGACACATTTGAACCGGATGCTCACAGTACAAAAACAGAGTGTGACGCCTGTCCAATGCACCAGACAACGAATGGAGGGGTGGGAAGCGCCCAGTGTCTGTGTATAATTGGATTTGAAATCAACGCCACTGATAACAGCTGTGAGCCATGCAGTGACGGCTCTTTTCGGGCAAGTTTAAGCCAGAGTATGTGTGTGGCGTGTTCGGAATGTCCCGATGCGGATACGTACATCTACGGTGAATGCAATTCTACCACGGACACTGAATGCAGGGCATGTCCGCCGAATACTAACCTCCCGTACGGCTATGGGGCATCCACAAGCTGTAATTGCAACGCTGGGTACGAGTTGATTGAAGGAACGTGTCAAGCTTGTTCTGTCGGCAAGTATAGAAGTACCGACTCCAACAATAGTATCATGTGTGTGGAATGCGACGCTGGCAAAAATGCTTTATCGACGGCTGTCGAGTCATGTACGCCGTGTGCTTCGCATTGCCCCGATGCTAACTATGTTAGCAGCGAATGCTCGCCTGTGAGCGCTATCACATGTTCACCGTGTACGACCTGTCCATCGGGAAACTACTCCCGTTCATTCGACGGATCCACCGACGACACCACCTGTGGTCCGCAGTATCTCAATGGCCGGACGGACACGGACTGTAGTGTCTGTGAGGAAGGTTTCTACTGCCAGGGGGGTGTCAGGTACTGGTGTGGGGTCAACGGCACGAGTGGGGAGGGAAGCAGCGTGGAAACTCAATGCAGCTGTGAGCCCTCATTTTATCGTGAAGATAACATGTGTAAACTCTGCCATCAGAATGAATTCTGTGTGAATGGGACCTCATTTTCATGCCCCCCGTCATCATATAATCATTTTCCGGGAGGGTCACATGTAACGGACTGTAACTGTTTCCATTTCTACTATAGAACGAATGTAACGGAGCTGACTTTTACATGCGAGCCATGTCAGCCCGGCGACGCGTGTTATGATGCATCTTACTACTCATGCCCGGACAGCCGCCATATCACGGTGCCGGAATCGTCGTTTCCAGATGGATGTGTCTGTATTGATGGTTATTTCAACACGCCTGAAAACACGTGTGCTGCGTGTCCTGAGGATTTTTTCTGTTATGGCGGGAATCAATACCCATGCCCTGGTGATCGCTGGACGCAGTCTTTACAGTTTCAGGTGGATCAGAGTGGTTGCCTGTGTATGCAGGGTACTTATGACGACAATGGAGCATGTAAGCAATGTTTGTCAAACTCATATTGCCCTGGGGACAATTTTGCACATAGCTGTCCGTCTAACAGCGTCTCCCCGCCAGGATCAACTGAATTACACGCCTGTGAATGCAGTCTGGGCTTTCAAAATACATCGTATCCGGATTTGACGTGTGTGGAATGTGTCGATGGGTCATTCAAATCCGTCACCGGCAATGAAGCGTGTGAGGCGTGTAAAGTATGTTCAGCGGCTGTCGACCAAGAGTATGAGAAAGTGGCGTGTACTCGCTCTCACGATGCCGTCTGTGACGCCTGTGACCCGTGCGAGCAGGGCGTAACCTTCATTCAATCGGCGTGTCAGGACAAGATGAACACGGTTTGTACGCCGTGTTCAGACTGCTCATACGATTCACAGTGGAGAAAGGACGATTGTAAGGTTACCAGCAATACGGTCTGTGAGGATATCACATTCAACCTTGCCTGTGAGGATGGAGAGTATCGTGGCCAGCATACGCAGACGAGTGACAGTTTCTGCTCACCATGCAGCTACCGAGACAAACCGTTTTTTTCCACGCCCCTGCACCAGGCGAAAAGTTACGGATTGGTCTACAACGATCCGTACTCGTGTCGGATTCGCTGTCTCGGCGTATCCAAACTTCGAGATTTATTCAACCACAGCTTGGGTTGCATTTCATGTGAAACTGGAAACGTTTTGTTGAAGACATTTACAGTCGGCGTGAATGAAGAGGGAGACGACGCAACGTGTTCGTTTACATGTAAACCGGGCTATGATCGAATTTTGCTGCCAGATGGTAGTGAAGATTGCGTGGTCCCGGCGCTGCCTGCATCGGTTATCAACAACCCAATACATTACCTGGCCGTTTCCAACTTTGAAAAAATTGCAAGTGGATTTCGGTTTACGGTCGTCCACTCTAATCACAGCCGTTTTGTACTTGTAGTAGGCCCGTCGAGTCCACGAGATTGTAATATTATAAGGGGGTGTTGCTACGGCCAGAGTTGGCGTGTGTCGACACTGCGGCAGGCGGGGTTTCCCAATGCAATCACGGAAGACGGATGTTCGAAAAATCCACTTTTATTATCAACTAAACTAGACGAATCAACCCTGACATTCGAAATCAACGACACCATGATCCCATTCGTGGCGACATGCGCGGCGTCTTTGAATGAAGTTCAGGAGTGTCGTTTTGTACTGTCGTTGGTTGATACCATTCTGTGGTCCGTGACGAGCCAGGAGGTTGCCATACAGACACGCCGCGCGTCGCAGCATGTAGCGTTTATTGGCCTGAATCAGTACATCCCCCTGGACGGGTTCGACGTGGAAGTTTTGAAAGCGTATGAGGCGGCCGATGGGGTGATCATTTATCTCATCAAAACTAGAATTCAGGGCTTTATTCCCTCCGCCACCATGCGCGTGTCTGGCATGACCCAAGTGACAATGTCGGAGTTACGGGATTGTGTAAGATTGCAAGTATCCAACACCTCCATTGTCTTGGATTCAAACTTACTGCATGTAACCGATACATTCACTGAATATGTCACGTACTGGTCGGGTAATTCGGGTCTCGTGTCGGCGTATTACACATTGAACATGGCCGATGGTATTACTCAGGACATTGTCGCCGTGCGGGATATGTCCGAGGTCGCTTTTTATTGCTCAGACGCGGTCCACGTCATCCACTTTAATCCCGCGCATATCATGGCTACGTCCGGCCTCGGTGCTGCAGCTGTGTACCAGTTGCATTCCGTGGCTCATCCGACCCATGCTACCTATGGTGAGCTCGGGACGCTTCTTACGTACGTTGTCAGGTCAACTGAGGACACCCCCGTGACTATATCACTACAGAATTTGCTTGCAGTTTACACCAAGAGTGAGTCTGCGCGGGACGCTGTGGATGCGTTTGAAAATGCAACGATTCTGCATCAGGGAAACCTTGATTTTTCCTACGCTTTTCGGCAGCTTTGTAGAGCCCAGTCTGGAAATTGTGCATACGAGTATTTATTACCACATGCATACGACGACATACATTTTCTGCGCAACTGTTCGGATGGGCAGAAAACGTCGGCCCGGGACTGGATATCCAGGGCGTATGGAGTCGTGCACGATGCCGGCCATGTCGACGCTATGTGTGCCAGGATGCTGGCGCATCCCATCCGAAGCTCACTGGGCTTGCTGGTACAGACTCAACATTTCCTCGATAGGACATCCTGGATGCCGTACATGGATTCATCCATGGCTGACATTCGAGCCCTCATCTGGGTTAACTTCAAATTGACTGCCTAGCGTCTCATCATCCTTCTTTTCGCCTTTCGGTTGAAGCTGAGAACGTCCCATACCAGCATCGCGGCCAGCGTCGCCACGCCGAAAATGCATACAACCGTTAGCATGAGGCATCGCAAATAATCTCAAATTATGTGAGTTTGAGTTGTTTTTAGTGGGGAGTAGAAAAGAGATGTGTGTATTCGTGATTAGTAATGTTATCGTATGAGATAACTTTGATTACATTAACTGTGTTTTCAGTTGGCGTATTCGTCATCTCATGTACTGTTAAGTTCATTATTCCCAAATTTCGCCAAATTCACCCTAATACATCTAAAGCTTTATGTACGGACCACACACCAGCCCCCGGGCACACCTCGAGCACGCATTCGGTGTGAATGTGGTGGTGGTGGAGTCGAAGAGGGTGTCGCCAATTTGGAGATCATATCTCGCGATCAGGGCGCGGGCGGTGACGGTGTCCAGCCATGCCGGTAAAGACGAGAACACGGCATCGCGTCCGTTGAAGAGGGTGAGGGTGACCTGGCCGGAAGTGACGATGACTTGCGCGTCGCCGACGACATTGTGAAGGGAAAATGGACTGCCGGTGAATAAGTCACAGTCGGTCGTACAGGCAAAGATGAGTAAACCATCGACGCTTACGGAGATGTGTGCGTGACCGGATCCTGTGAGCTCCACGCTTTTTAGTCGTTGGTTGGGCTGCATTGTAATGGTGCAAGCCGAATTGCAGTTCACGGTGCTTTCATCACTGAGTTCTCCGAGCGAGGTAATTTCAACCTGGTTTCCTCCCAGTGCCAGCTGTCCCGCCGGACAACTGCAGTGTTCGGGTCTGGAAGCGCCAATGTCACTGGAATTTCGAGGTCCGGTGCATGAGGAACATGGTCCTAGCCCCGATACCGATTTGAATTTGCCACTGGCGCATTTGAGACATATATTGTTCTGGTACGTTTCTCCCAGGGTACATATCGCCATACACCCTCCTCCTTCCTGGTCAGGACCTGTGGCCTCGGGAATCCAGTATGGTTCTTCGCATGCACATTGGGTGATGGACGTGGCAGCGGGTGCCGGAGTGGTTGCGTGTTCTGCACACTGCGTGCATGGCTCGCTTCCCTGGGTCGATTTGTACGAGCCGGTGGGACATTCCTGGCATAAGGTGTGGGTACCTGAAAAACCAGCGTCACATAAACATGAACTCTGAACGTGTGGTAGGTCTGGAGACAGTGTCTGGTGATCTCCACATGTGATACAGGCATCATCGTTGGAATGATATTTGAATGAACCCGCGGGACATGCCTCGCATTCAAGATCGCTGGTTCGCTGGAAACCGGCAAGACAGGTGCAGCTTACGAGGTTATTGGAGCTATCCAATTCTGTGATTGAATTCACTGGACATGGCAGGCAATCGTCACTCGTTGCATTCGCGACAAAGCATTTGATACAGACCCCGCTGAAGAGAAATTCATCACTTGGACAGACACAGTCATCAATTGAGATGGACCCGGGCGGTGATACTTTGCCGATGGCGCAGTTCGTGCATCCGAGACCGTCGGTGTTATCAGAGTAAGTGTTCTCTGGACATTGTTCGATGTTATCGCCTGACACTATTATATATCCTTTGGGAACTTGGCAGATGTCACTGCAGCTGGTGGTTGAAGATGAATTCACTGCGGTGCAAGTGACACAGGAAGAAAGACCGACACTTCCTGCCACTGACGAAAACCCCGCCGGACATGTTTTGCACTCCCCTGGTGTTGTTATTGACTGCCCTGTGAGATATTGACCTTCGGCACAGACTGGCAGTGGCTGGCATAAACTTGGACCAACGGACGATTTGAACTTTCCCGCTTCACATGCGGTGCACGTATTTGCGTCTAGAGGACCGTAATTCACGCCCTCATATCCGGCGACGCATTTGCAAACAGGTGGATCGAAATTGGGGGCAGTGCAGCCGGATGATCGGACGGACCCGCTTCCGCAGGATGGACATAAGGAGCAATTTCGGTTTGTAGTTAGAGTACAGCGTGAGCTTTCATATTTTGGCCCGTCGCCTACTAACGGATTCCAAAAACTAATATCACATGTTGGGTCGCATGTTCGACAGTAGCGATCCTGAGTTGGCGAACAACCCCAATGCTCATACTTTCCATCCACACATGTCTCACACTGAAGGCATGGTGCAAAAGTGTAGAATGATTTGTAAAAATTATCCTGACACGGTCTGCATTCGCCTGCGTTGCTCTCCGGCGTAGAGGTCGCACTGGCCACTCCCGGACAATTAATTCGTTCTTCCCCGTCTGGGCAGGGTTGACAATATTGGCAAGTAATGTCGCTACTGCCCGTGCACATTCCTGACTGATACCGGTATACGTCAATGGTATCACCATCCGAGTTAATTGTATATGTGTCATGAAATCCACATGTATATCTATCATAGTGCTGTCCATTGTTGAAATACGATCCCGCAATGCTACATTCATCTTCACAATCAGTCCCATATTTTCCAGCTTCGCATGCGGCGCAGTATCCACTGGAATTTCCTCCGCAGCCCGTCAGTATCGTTCCCGGGTCACAGACGGCGCATTCGGTACAGGGTCCATTGCTGCTTGTTTCTTTATATTTGCCAGCTTCACAGTTCACGCAATTACCCAGACCTTCATTGGAACATTCTCTCCATTGGCCACTCGGGCAGAGCAAATGATCAGGAATGCTATTACAAGATGTGCATGGATCAGGTACCCAGTCATTAATATTAGGGGAACCATAATTGGGTAAACCGAGAAAATATGTGTAATCAACATAATTCCAACCCCAAGGAGTTAAATTATTATCTTTATGACGACTCGAATATTCCGTCCAATGATAGGGTAAGTCGCTGAGAGCCATATTAGGTACACGTGGATGATTTGACGGAACTGTGACTGAAGTATCAAAAAAATGATCTACAGGACATGCCGGACCACCCCAGTAATGATCGATAGTTTTTATACATTCACCACCTTCATAAGAATTTGGTATTACCCTGCTGAGTTGTTCACCTTCTTCACATGTATTGAATGGTTCACATTCAGATGGTGGAAATGTGTAATCATGATTAGTCCGGTATTCTGATCCACACAACCGAACATAATGAGTTGGTAACCCTGGAGTTTCCTGTGGACAGATCGGACATGGAATACATTCACCGTCATTTGCTCCATCACAATTGATTCGATACTGCTTGATATTCCTGAATTTCATCGGTCCGTTTATCCAATCCATAGTTATTTCTGGTGCAGTCAAGGGCAAACATTGTATCTGACTGCATGGTATTTCTCTGGCTGAGCATGTTCCAGGGCTTGTTCCTTCGCAGTTATACCGAGTTAGACTAGCGTCAGCACAAACTTCGCAGTCGACACAAGTTCCTGCGTTGTCACCGCCACACCCGGATAAATACTGGCCAGAGGGGCAATCTTCAAAAGCTCTTGACACACAGGACATACAATGTCCATCGGCTGATTCGGTGCATGGTTGCAGATACTGATCGCTAGGGCAATCGGCTGCCGTTTTGCAATCATGACAAGTTCCAGAGTTATAAGAGGAAGCATAACGTCGGTATTGTCCAGCTCCACACGTCACCCAGGGCAAACAGGTTGCGTCTTCGTATTCAGGACTATTGGATTGATATTGACCCTCTGCACATGGTGTGTAATTTATACATGTTCCATTATACCAAGCATCATCCTCACAAATACATCCCCCCTTAAATTCACATTCTGATAAATATCCATTCGTACATACAGAAGGATTACATGGAACACAGGATCCCTTTTCGTTGTAGCCGCATCCCACACGTATTTCGAGGTCACCACAAGGTTCATCTCCTGTGGTATGGGGATAACATCCTCCTAATTCAGAACAACATCTACACACCCACTCGTCACCGCCATAGTCGTAAGTCATAAAATTGAAGCCGCCGTCACAATTGACTCGATACTGATAAGACAGACAATCAGGACAGGGTCGACAGTAATCGTCCGTATCGTCGGTACAAGGCGTGTTATGTTTGCGTACGTATCCTTTGGGACAAGGTAGACAATTTTCGCAAACACCTTCAAATCTATCGAAACTGGAGCATCTGTATCCAGCTGTGTACTGATGGATCCCATCCACCTGATATATGTCATCTACGCAAGTTTTGGGTGGAAACTCATTGCATGATTTACACTCTCCAGGACTGTCTGGATTGGGATAACCACATCCGTCGCGAAAAAAACCCTCGGGACACGGCTGGCATGGGGAACATGTTCCCGCTGACGTCCCATTTTGGTAACATCCTGTTTGGTAACACCCTCCACCAAGGTCTGTCACACAGTTCCCAGATGATTCGGAGCAATCAATGCATAGAGGACAGTCACGTAAAGTTCGTGGAGAAAAACCAGGACCCAGGTCCACGCAATTTGCGATGTATCTCCCCTCCGTGCAATGCTCACAGCAATGGCCCTCTGAAAATAATTCACAATCCTGACGGATATAGTTATCTTCGCAGGGCGGGCAATCCACGCATGAACCTGCTGAGAGGAAGTCGCATCCTTGATGGTACTGATTTTCACCGCATGATGGATCACAGGATTCACACGTTCCTTCACTGGTATCGCCACAACCACTCCTGTACCGTGATTTGTACTCATAGAGGTGTGCGTTCCATGGGGTTGATGAAAAGGGATGGCAAAAACCTTGTGAATCTTCCCAACAGTCATTACAATCTGGGCAACTTTCACACAGTTTATTCCCATTATTGTCTTTAAACTTGCCGGGTTCACACGCGACACAACTTCCAGGACTGAACGTCCTGGTGCAGTTAACACGACCTTCCCCCGCGGGACATTCCGGGCAAGAGGTACAACCTCCCGGTGAGTTGGAACCACAGGTGTCGGTGTTAAAGTAATAATTGTCGACACAATTCAGGTTCAGGGTGGTGAAAATTTCGACGTCGTCGCAATCGTGGCACAAACCATCATCGCATCCGGTGCATTCCGTCATGCCGGTGATAGTGTTGAAGGTGCAGGGTTCACAAGTCTGCCAGGTTGAACTCGATTGTCTATACTGTCCCTCTGGACAATCCAAGCACGTTTTGCAGTCATGAAAATACGTTCCAGGGGGACACATGTTAAACTGGAAAGCATCCTGACAATCTTGACATGATTGCGTAAAACCTTCATAGTCCTTGTACTGTCCCACTGAACATGTTGAACACGTTCCGCAAGATGTGGTATTAAAATCTACATTGAACTCTCCAGGGCCGCAATTATTGCAAGGTTCGCAGGGCCCGGAACCATTTGTGGACTTGAAAGTTCCAAGGGGACAATTTTCACATATGCCTTCAGTATCATTTATACACCCCGTCCGTTGCTGGCCAGGAGGGCATCCAGGGCAATCCATACAGGTTCCCATTGACGGAATATATGGTGAAGTTCGCACAAAATAGATTCCGTAATATGGATGACTTATGTTGAATTCTTGATAACTCATAAGAAGGTCAAAGGCTTGATTATACGCCTTACCACATAATTTTCGGTACTGGTTGGTCGGACATTCAGGGACCATTGACGAATTACATTTTACACAAACACCCTGGTTGGTCCCAGAACAGTTAAATCGAAAATAATTTTCGTTATAACTACAACCATCGCCATTTTCATCAAGGCAACTAGCGCATTGTACAGGACCATTGATGTTATCGTCACTATTACATCCTTTGAATTCGTAGGTGTTTGCCGGACATGACTTACAAGGAACGCATTGACCCGCATTGGCACCAGAGCATCCATCGAGGTAAAATCCACTAAGGCATCTACAATTTCCGTTTTCATCGCAAGTAGAACCAGTTGGTCCGACGTAAGCTACGTCACGACGTTGTTCTGCAAAATTCCAGGTAGTTACTCTTTTCATCGACGTTCCACATTCGGCGCAGGTTCCACAAAAAGCTCTTTCACAACCCGACAAGTATTCCCCGGCTTTGCACTCCTGGCTTGCAAGGACGGAGCATTCAAATTTTTTATTTTCCACGTTATTTTCGTATGGTGCACACCATCCGCTCGGTGCTGGTTTGCACCACCAATCCCATGTGGGTTTTATTGTACCATCTTCATTATGCATGTCCAGATATGTACCCGCGCCACCTGAAACAAATAAAGTTGCTGTGTTATAGTATCCTGCGGCGCAATGATTGCATATATGACGTTTGATGTTTGGAACAGTAGTTTGCCAATAATCCGACCATATCTGTGAACCATCGTAATTAGGATCGAGACCTGGACCCTCAGGTGTTGATAAAGGGGGTGTCCAATCATATGCATCGGAACTCTCTTCAAACCCCTGATCCCATACATACCACCAATAATCTCCAGATGAACATTTTGTTTCAACTTCGTCATCATAGCAGTCTCCGCGCTCGTGAGGTTTCTGTCCTGGTGTAGGTGGGCCCATAATTCCCAAACAATATCCATTTGGCTGTGTTTCAGTAGGATTGAAGTGAAACCATTCTCTCCACCAATCGTCACCAATATAAAACAAACCTTGTTCATAATTTTGCCAATATACGCGAGGATACAAGCCTTCATTGTAACCGTCCCAAACATTAAACCCGTCAAATGGAGGAAGAATCCATCCTGGTGGTGTTTCTGCGATCATCCTATCTGTAAAACAATAGGACCTTGATAATCCATCGTGCGATTTACATGAACAGCTTATTTCGGGCTCTGTCTGACATCCCCAATCAAAATAATGTAGCCATTGTTCTCTCGTCCAGACGTGTTGTGGTGGTCTCTGATAAAAATCAATAAGACCATTCCAATTAATAGGAGGAGGAGGAGGAGGTGGTGGTGGTGGTGGCGGAGGATTCTGCGCCCCCAAAATTGGCGTCACTGTTGCACATATTTCATGTGGTCCGCATACTTCACTACCCGTTATTGTAACTGGACCTTGGGATACTCCAGTTAATTCTGGAACTGTACAGCCATATTCGTTAGCTTGTTGAACTAGTGTATTATAGTATATCAATTCTTCTTCAGCTGTTCCAAAATAAAAAGACAATTGTCCGGGACCGGTATATCCATACAGTTGTGAACACGAGCTATCCAAGTTACTGCCCGTATTGTGTGCCTCGGAAATGGCAATGTTTTGTTCGTGTTCAATAATAGCGCCATGGACGCCGGCCATACATAGTACGTACAGCAAAAAGAGTAGTTTCATTTGATTACAAGACAAGTATTCTAATATACATATTTAATTTGATACGAAAAAGAATTAACTATGCCGTCGCTACACGATAACATGTAAAGCAGTCCTCCCCCCCTTGATTGTTAAAAGTTCCAACCGGACAGGGTTGACATGATTGGCCATCCGGTGTCTTCCTGTAGCCGTGCTGGCAAACGCAGAGTTCAATAGAGGTGGCGTTGATAATATCGGGAGACATCGATGAAAACTGCGGGCAAGGCGTGCATGAGTTCAACCCAATATCAGGTTTGTACGTACCGGTCGGGCAAGGTTCACAGGAGAGTTCGTTTGACGTTGATTGAAACCCCGCCGCACATGTACGGTCACACGAACCGTCTCCCGTGTCTGTGTACGAATCATCGCAGATACATGAAGTAGGGTTGGTACTGGCTTCCAAGCCTTGCGTGGACGAGAAGGGTTGGCATGAAGTGCATGATGCATTTCCAATGCTTTCCTTGTAAGTGTCGATGGCACATGGTGTACATACTCCACCGTCATTACCGGTATACCCGGCATTACATCGGCAGTCATTTATTTGTGTCGATGACGGATCGGACGTGCTGAATTCCGGACAATCTGAACATGAGTTGGACCCGGCGTTGGACCACTTGCCGGCCTCGCACTGTAGACAATAACCCTCCTCATCAACAGCTGCGCTGTTTTGTTGGTATCCCGCGTCGCAAATACAAGCGTCAATGGATAAACTCCCTGCCGGTGAGGTGGAAGTCGATGGACACTCGGCAATGGCGTTGAAATCTGTCTGGTAGTGGTCGACTGGGATGTAGGTACATGGACCGTTTACATTGCCATAATATCCCGTATTACAGTTACACTGCGTTGCCTGGATTCCCGAATTGGAATGCATGGTACAGGGAGAGCATTGGGTAGTCCATATACCAGCGCCCGATGACAGAATTATAACGTCGTCGACACCGTAAGTTCCGGTAAAGTTCCAAAGTGCTGGTACGTAAGTATTGCTTTCACATGGAATGCACACGTGTTGTCCGCTTAGGACGTCTGAGAAGTGTCCGGGAGGGCAGTTACATTGCAGGAATGAGGTGGCAGCGGTGGCGAAATTGACTGTTATAGAGTCCTCGCATGTAGAACATGCTTCACTGCCAACTGTCTCCTTGTACTTGCCCATTTCACATTCCATACAAGCTCCATCCACTTCTGTAAAACCTCGCTCGCAAGCGCATATGACTGTTTCATTTGAAGCGGCAATGGAAGTTGTGTCGGGTACACACGTGCAATTGAGCGAAGACGTACTACCGGCGAGGGAGGTCGACAATACAGGACAGGATTGGCAGGCGCTCGCGTTGGTATTATCGGCGAATTTGCCCGCCGGACATTCGATACAATCACTAAGAACCACACACTCGGTGTAGTTATGTTCCGTGACAATTGCGGTTTCCCCGGCCACACAGTCTGTGTGCCAGAATCCATACCAGTGATTGATGCCGTGGCATGCATGGCGGCGGTTGTGCCAATCATTGGTATAGATTGGTGAGCATGTGAAGATATTACTGACCTCCGCTTGAAATGCAAAATTGTACATTCCGTATCCGGACTCAAAAACGAGATAACACATATATCCATCTGCCAGAATATTTCCCCCGTTACACTTTCCAATGCATTCAGGTGAATACCCCGTTCCCGTGGAATACGTGACATAGTCGTTGTCGGTCCATCCACATAAACATGTTGGTTTGCACCCGTAATTTCGATCCCACCAATGTAACCCCTTAGTTGTGTACTCAATTTGCATCACTCCGGTGTTTGATATAATCTCTCGAGGTGGATCAAGAACGCCATTCTGGGTGATCCAATTAGAATCGGAACTGCCCCAATTACTACCAAAATTTGAACAGGAACCTTGTTCAATGCAATCAGCATATTTGGTATGTATCAACGTCCTCTGGGAGCAGTCTTCGACGTCGCATTGGTAGAAATTCAATTCAGTTCCGATTACATATTGCCAATTGGCAAATTTCAACGTGAAATACACCTTTCGGTCGAAGCTTTTGGCTCGTAATGTGTACGTGCAATTGCTGCCGAACGCCGGATTCTCGATGAGGTTGTTGGTGGATCGTGAACTATCGGAATCACTGCCGCCTGGATTACACGTCCCACACGCCTCGCACTGACCCGGAAAGTTACAGCGGTCGGAACTTCCAACGAACCCGACGGTGGTTGTGTCCTGGCAGGGGCCACACGTTGAAGTTGGCATGTTGGCGACGCATGAGGATGAGGAGGTTCCACTCGTGTAGGTACTTGCATCCATATAGCCAACGTCGCAGACGCAGGAGTCGGATGAAGCGTCATATGTGGTCTTGACCGGACATGAAACGCAAGTGTTGCTCTCAGTCCAGAAATACCCGGCGGTACAAACACAGTCCGTAATGACGGTTGAGTTTGCCGGCGAGGTCGAGAACTCGGGGCAGGCAGGAAATGAGTCTCCATCTTTATAATGGCCGGCCAGAGCATAACACTCGGTGATGTCGGTGGAACCCGGCAGTGACGTGGAATTATCCGGGCAGGCGGGAAACGAGTCTCCGTCTTTATAATGGCCGGCAAGGGCCGTACACGCGCTCGGCAAGGTGGACGCGGCGTCGGACATGGAATTATCCGGACAGTCGGAGCAGGGGGAGGAGCCGGTCGCAGACTTGAAAGTACCTGCCAGACAACCAGTGCACGGTCCACCGTCCGGGCCGGTATATCCTTCATTGCAGCCGCATGCCGACAGCGACGTGCTTGCGGTCGGCGACGTCGAGTCGGTCGGGCAAGTGACGCAGTTTCCGCTGCCCGTTGTGTCCTTATACGTGCCAGAAACACAGGCTGTGCATGCACCCCCATCTGGTCCCGTGTGGCCCACGTCGCAGGAACAACTACTCACGTCAGTCGACCCTACTGGAGAGATCCCGTTACCACAATCGGTACACGCGTGTGCACTTATGGTTGCTTTGTATTTGCCAGACTCGCAAGCGGTGCATTCGCCATATGGATGATTTGTAGATAATGAACCCGAATAGCCTGCATTACAATAACATTGTGCACTACCCGCGGGCGATCCTGCGTTCGTCCAGTGCATGTGACATGCTATGCACCAGTCATTCACCGAATCCCATATATAATTTTTGAAGGTGTTCACATCACATTCTTCACAGCTTTGACCGTTCGTGTAAGTAGACGTGTATCCATAATCGCAATAGCAGTCACCGGGACTCCCCGTGTATCCCGTCACCGTACAAGCACAGAAGGAGACCGCATCCGCCCCGGTACTTGAAGTGGTGGATCCAGTTGGACATGCGGTGCAGGCTTCACTGCCGACGGTGGATTTGTAAGTGTTGAGTTCACAGGGAGTGCATGGACCTCCATCTGGTCCCGTGTTCCCGGCCACGCATTCGCAGTCCACAGATTCGTCCTGGCCGACGGTTAAGGTTGTGGTGTCGGTGGGGCAGTCCGTACAGGGAGTTTCGCTCGCCAGACCTGCTCGATACTTGCCGACTTCACACGCCTGGCATGCTTGGTCTGCAATGGCGTTGAAATAACCGGGAATACACAGACATAGGTTTGCGTTCCCGGACCCGGTACTGGCGGTGTTTTTGTTGCCGGTACATGACGTACAGGACGCTGTCCCGACGTGGTCTTTGAAAGTCCCAATTGGACACGGCTCACAACCACTTCCCGACGGCTGCTCTCCGGCCGGGCAGGAGACGGTGTCGGTGACACTTTGCGTGGTGGCCGCGGTGACGGGCTCTTCTTCCACTGTGATATCGACGGTTTCGAAGGACTCTTGTTGTTGTAAGTTGGTCTGAATGGCGGTGGTGGTGAGCTGACTCGCGATCTCTTCTGCCAAAGCCAATTGAAGGTCTGCAATTTCAACCGCGCCGTCGTCAGTTGTGGTGTCGGTTGTGGTGTCGGTCGTTGGGGGTGGAACCGTAATTTCCGTTTCCACGTCAATCGATGACGACAGCAGGCGCCGCATAGCCCCATAATATTGCGAGGGGGCGACGGCCGTGATGCTGATGATCTCGACTTGTGATACGGCCACCCCGGCCGTCGCCGCGATGGCTTCTTTGTACTGCTCCTGCGCGGTGGTGTCGAACTCCTCCACCGTCATGGCCAGCTGGACGGTCACGTGCACGAACAACTGCCCGCACGTCTCTCCGGGAGGACAGGAACTACATATATTGTTATTCACCGACGTGCCGGCGGGGCAGGACTGGCAGGCAAAGAATTCAGATGATGAGGTTAGTTGACCGTTTTGTTTGTACGCTTGAAAGTAATCGGTCCAACTAGATTCTGGTATGTATTGGTCATATGCGTATAGAAACTCAATAGCACCATTTAATTTGTCGTCGTACATATCACTTCCGATTTTAATGTTGGAAGAATCAAATGTTGACGATCCAGCGGTTGAACATGTTTGGCTCAATATTTCACCACCATTGATACTGAGTTTCAAAGTTTTGGTGTCCGTATTATATGACATGACAATGTCATTCCAGACGTCGTCTGTGATAGCTCCAATCATTGAGTATTCTGTACAACCTGCTGCTGGATAAAATCCAGTGTACCATTGATTCTGATAGCGTTTCAAAAAAATGCGATCACTGCTACTGTCATGAAACTCAAAAATTGCGTCAAAATTTACACTCCCCGTGTTGTATTTTGCACGAACAAATAGTGTAAATCCAGACCCACTGGACGCCAGAAAATTCCAAGTTACACTTGAATACGTTTCAACTCTAGACCCATCAAATATTGCATTTTCCGGTTTGAATGCAACGTTTGATTGAGAGGTGATTAAGTTTCGATACCTTATCAATGTGTCATGAGACTGTGAATTCCTCACAAACGTCCTGAACTCAATCTGCATCGGCTTGTCGCCAGTAACCCAGTCATGGCCGACTGGGTCGTAGTGGTCACCCTCCTCGTGGTAGATCATATGCGCCATCGTGACGGGAACACCGTCCGCCGCGAGGGTGACCCAGGGTGACGAGAGCGCGTGGATCCCGGTGTGTTCGATGTAATTCGTCAGGCCGGTGGTGGTCGTTTCTCCGTTCCCGGAGACCGAAAGAACCGGTACTTGGACCCACCCCGGAGCGTAGTTTTGCGCGAGACTGGTGTCGAAGTTGGCTTTCGTCATGTGGACCCATTTAGTTTTTGGTATGAAGATTGCATAGAATTGATGCCAGGTATTGGTACTGGGCTGGCTCCAGTAGGTTTTTGGGTCTGCACCCTGGTTGCGTCCACCATCATGTTCGTCGTCATGTGAATCTCCCAATGATTTTGAAGGATGAACTCCACATTGAACATAATCAGCTCCCCATTGAT
>MDSW01059670.1_pt1 | contig 20146 bp, 19 predicted proteins | sample 811171 | NCBI WGS metagenome assembly MDSW01 (sample SAMN05326641, study PRJNA326480) | marine metagenome | isolation source: seawater | place: Atlantic Ocean: North West | collected 2012 | reverse complement strand
GAGCTGTTTGGTTAGATAAAAAATTATTTTCTGCATATGATTATTGGCAGTTTTGGAGAAATACTTCAGATGAAGATGTAAAAAAGTTTTTAAAATATTTTACTGAAATTGAACTGGATGAATTATCAAAAATAATTGAAAGAGAAAAAGACATTAACAAATTAAAAATATTATTGGCTAATGAGACAACTAAAATTTTACACGGTGAAAAATTATCTAAAGAATCTGAAAATACAGCTAATGAAACTTTTCATGGAATTGGGGTCAGTAAAAATTTGCCAGAAATAAATATAAATAAAACTCATTTAGAGAAAGGAATTAATATTTTAGATCTTTTGTCTGAAAACAATATTGTTTCATCAAAGAGTGAAGCAAGAAGAGCTGTAAAAGGTAAAGGTATTAAAATCAACGGAGAATTAATTGTTGACGAAAAAAAAATAATTAACAAGAATGATTTTGATAGTAGAGAACTAATAAAAATATCTTACGGTAAAAAAAAACATTTTTTAATTAAAAATAATTAATTATTTTTATTTCCTTTCTTCCTTTTTTCTAATGCTCTAGTTATAAATCTTGGTGTCAAAGTTTTCAGTGGATTTACTGTAGTCTTCGTTTTTCCTGGCAGACCTTTTATTTTAAAACTCACACCAAAAATACCCTCTCCTATATCTTTGCCAATTAGAATGTCTCCAATTACTGGAATTTTAGATATTAACTTGTTTATTTCTTTTGCAGGAACCATAGTTCCTCTAAGACTAATTAAGCCAGATTTATTTTCAATATAACCATCCATTAAAATAGTTATGCTCGGACCAACAGCATAAATTTCTCCGATAGTCCTCACTTCATTATTATCAGTAAATTTTATTTCTAATGACTCAAAACTTAAGCCTTCTCCTGATAACAATACTGCTACCCCACTTAAATCCGCTAAGGCTAATAATTTTGCAAATGCTGGAGCGTTTAGGACTTTAAAATTTTTTATTTGAAGATTCGATGAGCTAGAATTATTATCAAAAATTGAAGTAAATAATAATTGTCCACCTTCTAATCCTTTAAAAAAATTAAAATCAGATAATAAAGGTTTGGCTTGTCCGGAATAAATTTCTAATATTTTTTTATTACTATTTGGATATTTTTTTAAAGATATATCAAGAAATTCATTAGCTGAAAATTCGCTTTTTGAAGACAGTTTTACAAATTTACCCTTTTCTATTTTTCCAATTAAATTGAAGTTTTTTAATGGAACTTTAAGTTTTGTAATTATATCATCAAAACTAATTGAAATTTCCTTACTAATTTTATTGAAGGTTTTTGTCTTATTGCCATCACTTAATTGTTTAATGAGATTTGATGAATCAAAACTTTTACCTTTAATCCTTATTTTTTTATCAAAATTGATCTCTAAATTATTATTTTCTTTATTATCTAGAAATGTTTGTACTTTAACATTTTTAAAACTTTCCAATTGTTTTTTTTCATTAATTTTTACATCTAATAAAGATATTAAGTTCTTGCCTTCCTTATAAAAAAAATTCTTTATGTATATTCTATTATTTGCAATCTCAAAATTACTAATAATATTACCGATTTTACTGATATCTTTTTTATAGTTAATTATTTTAATAAATATCTCATCTTTGACGTCAAAATTGATATCAAAGTTTGATTTGGATTTAGAAAAAGAGTTTTTTAATTTATATTTTTCAAATTTGTTTTTGTCATTTAAAGAGAGCAATCCTTCTAAAGATAAAGAGTTTTTATTTTCTTTATTTAAATTAAACTTAATATTTGTGTCTTTAAGGTTTAACTGATTTATTTTTTTTTCAAGAAAAGTAATATTTAAATCTTTATTTAATTTAATATCAGTCTCTTTTAAAGACCCTGTTAAATTATAATTAAAATTCTTTAATTCTAAATCTTGGGAAAATTTTAAATTGAATTGATTTAATAAATTACCTTTTATTAAAATTTCATTATCTAAAAAGCTCAAATTTGAGCTCGAGTTAGAAACTATCGATTTTATATCTGTTGTTGTAATTTTTTGTATTTCGGTATTTATTGACCCGTCAATAATTAAATTTTCTTTGTTTTCTATTTTTAAGTTACCATTGGTTATTTTAATTTCTTTTAAATTTGCAATTATAGAATTTATAATAAAAAGATCGTCATTTGCTATGAAGTTAAAACTAACATTATTTAATTTAATATCTTTATTAAAGTTAATATTGGTTTTATTCAATTTGCCATCTACCTTGTAACTCTCAAGTTGGAATTTTTCTTTAAAATCTAAATAAAAATTACTATTAAAAGTTCCTCCAGAAACATTGTTTAAGATAAAACTTTTAAAATTAGATGGTTTTATACCAACAACTAGTTTCTTTAGATTTTCAATTTGTATTCCTTTTACCTTTGTAATTACCTTTTCAACCTCAATTTCTTTTGAAAAGATTGAGACAAAATTAATATAAATTTTTAAATCTGTTATTGGTAAGTTGATTTTTTTGTATTTTATATTTGGATCTTTGGTTGATAAAAATAAATTTATCTTTTTAATATCAAATTTAATTTTAATTTTATTAAAATTAATATCTAAATCTGGTTCTGCTTGATTTATTTCTTGTGATAAAAAACTATTAAATTTATTAGTTTCATAGCCTTTTGTGGATAAAAATAATATAATTCCGAATAATAAAAAAACTAATAAACTAAAAAAAAATAAAATAATCTTTTTCATTATTGTTTAAAAAGACCTGCTTCAATAAATTCATCAATGTTTCCATTCAAAACATCTTCTGGATTTGAACTTTCTACTTTATTTCTTAAATCTTTAACCAGCTGGTATGGTTGTAAAACATAAGATCTAATTTGATGACCCCACCCTATATCAGTCTTAGAGCTAACATTTTTTTGATTCTCCTCATCTCTTTTTTGTATTTCATGCTCATAAAGTCTTGCTTTTAACATTTTAAAACAAGTTTCTTTATTTTTATGCTGAGACCTTTCGTTTTGACATTGAACCACAATTTTTGTTGGCATATGAGTAATTCTTACTGCACTATCAGTTGTGTTGACATGTTGTCCACCAGCTCCACTTGACCTGTAAGTATCTATTCTCAAATCTTTTTCATCAATTTTAATATCGATTTCATCATCAATTGCAGGGTAAACCCATATGCTTGCAAAACTCGTGTGCCTTCTAGCTCCACTATCAAAAGGTGAAATTCTTACTAAACGGTGAACTCCAGATTCTTTTTTCATTAAACCGTATAGGTACTCGCCAGTTATCTTAAGAGTTGAAGATTTTATTCCTGCTTCTTCCCCTTTATGCTCACTTATAATCTCATATTTGAAAGATTTTTTATCAAACCATTTAAGATACATCCTTCTTAACATTTCAGCCCAATCTTGACTTTCTGTTCCACCAGCACCTGCATGAATTTCCAAATAAATATCCAGTCTGTCATTTTCGCCAGATAGAAAACAGTTTATCTCGTTTTGTTTAATAGTATTATAAATGTTGTCTATTTTTTCATTACAATCGATTAAAACTTCCTCATTATTTTCCTCTGACCCTAATGCATAAAGATCTTTAATACTTTGAATTTCTAGTTTGGAATTCTCAAAAGAAGAGACTATGTTTTCATACAACTTTTTTTCTTTTATAATTTTTTTTGCTTTATTTCTGTCTTTCCAAAAATCTTTTTGAGATGTAATTGAATTTAACTGCTCTATTTTAAAAAATATTTTTTTATTATCAAAGATACCCCCTGATATTTTTTAAAGATTTTTCAGCTAAATTTATTTTGTTATTAAAATTTTCCATTAATAAAACTGTCTAAACTTTATTAATTTATCATAATTATTTGTTATATCTAGATTGTTGTTATCACTTCTGTTTATATCTTTTAGTTTAAATGCCTCTATAATAGCTTTTTTGTTATTAAAATCTTCCTGTTTGCCAGAATTATAATTAATTGGTTTAAAATAAATACCTGGGGGAATACTAAATTCTTTAAAATCTTCTTTGTACAAAGCTTCTTTAACAAAATTTTTAAAAATTGGAAGAGCTGCTTTAGAACCAGTTTCAAAACGCCCTAACGATTTAGGATTATCAAAGCCTATGTAAACACCAATTACTAAATCTGATGTAAACCCTATAAACCAGGCATCAAAATTGTTATTTGTTGTCCCAGTTTTTCCAGCTAAAGGCACATTTAAGTCTCTAAGTTTTTTTCCAGTTCCTCTTTTTATAACTCCTTCTAATATTGAGGTGATTTGATATGCAGTCTCCTCACTAAAAACTTGCTCGTAGTTATCCTTTATTGCAGGAACTTGAACTAAATCTTTTGAAAATCTATCACAACCCAGGCACTCTCTGTTATCAGAGTTAAAAATTGTTTTTCCTCTTCTGTCTTGAATTCTGTCAATTAAAGATGGTTTAATTTTTTTTCCTCCATTAGCAAAAGACGCATAAGCTGATGTTATATTAAGCAGTGTTGTTTCTGCTGAACCTAAAGAAACTGATAATAACTCCGGTATATCATCATAAATATTCAAATCTTGTGAAAGTTTTAAAATTTTTTTTAATCCAATATTCTCAGAAATTCTTACTGTCATTAAGTTTCGAGAAAATTCAATTCCTTTTCTTAAAGTAGATGGTCCATAAAATTTTTTACCGTAGTTTTCTGGTTTCCAATTTTTTAGTCCGATTCCCTGTTCAGCTATAAAAGGAGCATCCAACACTATCGAATTTGGTGAATATTCATTTTCTAAAGCTGCAGCATAAACAAATGGTTTGAACGCTGAACCTGGTTGTCTCTTTGCTTGAGTGGCTCTGTTAAATTCACTTGATTGAAAACTAAAACCACCTACTAAAGCTTTAACTTTTCCATTAAAAGGATTTAAAACTACTATAGCTCCATTTACTTTTGGAAATTGTTTAAGTTCCCAATCATTTTTTTTTATTTTTTTTGCAAAAATAATATCACCAATTTTGAATGTTTCTAAAATATTTTTTTTGATAGCCCATTTTAAATTATTAATCCTAATATAATTTTTTTTATTATCTTTTAAATTTTTTATTGTTAAACCTGAATCATTTATTTCTGTTATTTCTACGAACTCCCATCTAAGAGTTGGATCAATTTTAATTTCCTTTAATTTATTCTTCCAGTTAATATCATAAATTTTATTTGTGATTGGACCTCTCCAACCATGTCTTTTATCATAGTTTTCTATACCTTTACGTAAAGCTTTTTGAGCATAAATTTGGTATTTTAAATTTATTGGTGTTTTTATTGATAAACCCTCCTCGTATAATTTTTTAAATCCATAATTTTCTTTAGTTATTCTTCTTACTTCTTCAGAATAAGAATTAGCTTCATTTACAAGTTCAATTTTTCTTTTTTTGAGTTTTATTTTTTCTTTTTTAAATGAGGACAAATCATTCTTATTTATAAAACCATTTTCATTAAGATTATTTAAAACCAAATTTCTTCTGATTTTAGCTAATTCTGGATATTTAAAGGGGTTATATTTACTAGGTGCCTTAGGCAGAGCTGCTAACAAGGAAGCTTCCACATAACTCAATTCTTTTACAGATTTATCAAAATATTCTAAGCTAGCTGCAGCAATACCATATGTACCTTCCCCTAAATAAATTTGATTTAGATATAGTTCTAAAATTCTTTCTTTTGAATATGCTTTTTCAATTCTAAATGCCAATATGGCTTCTTTTATCTTTCGTCTAAATGAAACTTCATTAGTTAAAAGAAAATTTTTTGCTACTTGTTGAGTTATAGTTGATGCTCCCTCCAATCTTTTGTCATTAACAATATTTTTAATATTAGTTAATGTTGCTCTTACGATTCCTTTTGCATCAATGCCTGGGTGTTTAAAAAAATTCTTGTCTTCTGCTGATAAAAAAGAGTTAATTATCTTCTTTGGAATTGCTTCGTAAGGAATAAATAACCTTTTTTCTATTGCATATTCAGCGATTAGTTTTCCATTTTCAGAATAAACTCTACTTGAAACTGGTGGTTGATAATTGGCTAACTTTTTATAATCTGGTAACCCAGAAGAAAAATACCATAGAGCTGAAAATATTAAGAAAATAAAAATTGAAAAAGCTATTATGCTGGATTTAATAGTATAATTAAGAAGTTTTTTCATTAAATTACAATTGTATAGCTTAAATTTTGGCTATCTTAAGGCATTTTTTGTTTTTATGAGGTGATATTCTTTAAAAAATTTTGTATAGTTAAATACTATTATTTTATGAAAAATTTCACAAAAAATTTACCAAAAATTACTAAAGGAATTCATTTAACATGGAAAAGAATTTATATATTGATGCTTCGCATCCAGATGAAACTAGAATCGTTCTTAAATCAGACTCATCAATTGAAGAATATGAGTATGAGAGCAAGAATAAAATAAATTTTAAAAATAATATTTATTTAGGAACTGTCAGTAGAGTTGAACCGTCTCTACAGGCTGCTTTCATAAATTTTGGAAGAACTAAACATGGTTTTTTAGCTTTTAACGATATACAGTCTGATTACTATCAAATACCCACTGAGGATAAAGAAAAGTTACAAGAGGCTGAAGAAAAAATTAGAGAGGATCTTAAAAACACAGGTTCAAATGGTTTAAATGAGTCAGATTCACCTGTAAATAATGATGAAGATTTAAAAATCAATTCTCCAGAAACCAATGGCGTAGAAAAAAAGATTAACATAGAAAATAACTTAGAAAATAATAACAAAAATTATAGAGAAAAATTAAAAAATACTTACGGTGTTAAAAAATATAGAATTCAAGAAGTAATTAAACCTGGGCAAGTAATATTAATTCAAGTTCTCAAAGAAGAAAGAGGGCAAAAAGGAGCTGCTCTTACAACTTTTATTTCACTAGCTGGTAAATATATTGTTCTTATGCCTAACACAGCTAAAGGAGGAGGAATTTCTAGAAAAATTTTTAATCCTTCAGATAGATCAAAAATTAGAAAAATTTTGAGTGAAATTGAAATACCAAAAAGCATGGGGGTTATAATAAGAACTGCAGGAGCAAATAAAACAAAAAATGAAATTGAAAAAGATTTCGAAAATACTCTCGTAATGTGGAATGATATTAAGAGCAAAGCTTTTGAGTCTAATGCTCCTTCTTTAATTTATGAAGAAGGTGATATAATCAAAAGAGCTTTAAGGGATATTTATGATAATGATACAAAAAATATATATATAGATGGTAATGAAGGATATCAAAAAGCTAAAGCTTTTATGAAAATGCTAGTTCCAAAAAATGTTAAGTTTATCAAAAAATATAGAGGTAAAATTCCTTTATTTCATGATGTAGGAATTGAAAAAGAATTAAATAATATTTTTGAACCTACTATAAAGTTAAAATCGGGTGGCTATTTAGTAATAAATCCTACTGAAGCATTAGTCGCTATAGATATAAATTCCGGTCAATCTACTAAACAAATAAATATAGAAAAAACAGCTCTCAATACAAATTTAGAAGCAGCAGAGGAAATAGCTAGGCAAATTAAAATTAGAGACTTATCTGGATTAATAGTGATCGACTTTATTGACATGATGAATTTTTACAACAGAAGAATGGTTGAAAAAAAAATGCGTGAAAGTATTAGAAAAGATAGAGCAAGAATTCAGGTTGGTAGAATTAGTAATTTTGGTTTGTTGGAAATGACTAGACAGCGTTTAAGAGAGGGTTTTGTTAAGTGGGAGACAAATCTTTCTATGGAGTCTTTTGCTTTAAAAATAATCAAAAAAATAGAAATGTTAGCTTTTACAAATAAAATTAGATCTATTAATGCTCATATTCCAGAAAAGATAAAAATTTATATTGATACCTTTTTGAAAAAAGAAATTGAATATTTTCAAAAAAAATATAATTACAAAATTGAGTTTTTTATTGATAATGAGTTAATGGTTCCAGAATATAGAATAATTTTATTTAATAAAAATAAAAAGATTGTTAATAAAATTGAAAATATAAATAAAATAAAAGAACAAAAAATCTTTAATCAAAAACAAGTTAGTGAAAAACCTGAAGATGAAAATAAAAAAAAGTTAGCAAAAAAAACTAAAAAATCTGTTCAAAAAAAGAAATCAAGTCATCCGCGTACACTTTGGGTAAGAAGAAAAAAATAGTTTAAATTAATCCCTTATTTGGTGAGCTAGCAATAGCATTAATATTTTTCTTCATTCTTCCAGCTAAAAAGGACTGTCTTCCAGAGATAACTGCATTTTTAAATGACTCTGCCATCAAAAGAGGTTTTTTAGCTTTCGCAATAGCGCTGTTAATCAAAACTCCATCACACCCTAGCTCCATTGCAATCGCTGCATCTGAAGCAGTTCCGATACCAGCATCCACAATAACTGGCACATTAGATTGTTTAATAATTAATGATAAATTAAATTTATTTTGTATTCCTAAACCCGACCCTATTGGTGAGGCTAAAGGCATGATAGCTGATGCACCAAGATTTTCTAATTTTTTACATAGCAAAGGGTCATCAGAACAATAAACGAGAACTTTAAATCCTTCTTTGACTAAAATTTTAGTAGATTTAAGTGTTTCAGTCATATTTGGAAATAAAGTTTTCTTATCTCCTAAAACTTCAAGTTTGACCATTTTCCATCCTCCCATTTCTCTTGCTAATCGAAGTGTTCTTAAAGCTTCATTAGAATTAAAACAGCCTGCTGTATTTGGAAGGTAGCGTATTTTTTTTGGATTTAAATAATCTGTTAAAATAGGTTCTTTCTTATTTAGTATATTTACTCTTCTTACTGCTACTGTCACCATATCGGCTCCTGAAGCTTTTACTGCAGCAGCAGTTTCTTTAAAATTTTTATATTTTCCAGTTCCAACTATTAATCTTGAATTTAAAACTTTCTTAGCAATTATAAATCTATCTTTTTTCAAAACTTATTAACCTCCGCCTATAAAATAAACTATTTCAATTTTATCATTATTTTTGACAATTTTATTTTTGTATTTTTGCTTACTAATAATTTTGCCGTTAATTTCAACAGCTACATTCTTTTTATTAAGCTTGTGTTTCTTCAATAAGTTAATAATAGACAGTTTCTGTTTAATTAAAACTTTTTTACCATTTAATTGTATTTTTGCCATAATTCAGATAGTTATTTATCTTATATCGAAACAATGAAAAATAAAATTATAGTTATTAACGGACCTAATCTTAACCTTTTAGGAGAAAGAGAAAAAGAGAAATATGGTAGCGTTTCATTAGAAGATATTAAGTCAGATTGTTCAAAATACGCAAAAAAAAATGATGTAGAACTAACTTTTGTTCAATCTAATGTTGAAGGTGAAATAGTTAGTTTGATACAAAATTCTAGAGACAAATATTCAGGTCTCATTATAAATGCCGCTGGTTATACACATACCTCTGTGTCTATTCTTGATGCTTTGATGGTTCTAAAAATTCCTATAATAGAATTACATATAACTAATATTTACAATAGAGAAGATTTCAGGCATAAATCTCTTATAAGTAAAGCTGCTACTGGTATAATTTGTGGTTTCGGGACTAAAGGATACGTTATGGCAATTGAAGCAATGAAAAATATTCTAAAAAAATGAAAATAGATAAAAAATTGATTAAAGAACTAGTAGAAAGTTTAGATGAATTCAATTTAACTGAATTGGAATATCAAGATGGAGATAAAAAAGTTAAAGTGTCAAAAGGCGTTAAAAGTACTAGTGAAATTTCAAAAAGTAGTGCGGTAACACCAAGTAACAAAGCTGTCTTAACTGATAATGAGGATGGAATAAGAATTAAATCTCCTATAATCGGCACTGCCTATTTAGCTCCAGAACCTGGTGCAAAAAAATTTGTTGAAGTTGGAGATAAGGTAAAAAAAGGTCAAACAGTTATGATTGTAGAAGCAATGAAAACTATGAATCACATTCCGTCAACAAACGATGGTACAGTAAAAAAAATATTAGTTAATGATGGTCAGCCTGTTGAATTTGGACAAAGCCTAATTGTATTAAAATAAATTAATATGTTTAAAAAAGTGTTAATTGCTAACAGAGGTGAAATAGCTGTTAGGGTGATAAGAGCTTGTAAAGAATGGGGTATTTCGACTGTAGCTGTTCACTCAGATGTTGACTCTGACTCAATGCATGTCAGACTTGCTGACGAAAGTGTTTGCATAGGTTCTCATCAACCTCAAAATAGTTATTTAAACATTTCAGCTCTAATGTCAGCAGTTGATTTAACTGGAGCAGAAGCTATTCACCCTGGATATGGTTTTTTATCCGAAAACCCTAAATTTGCAGATGTAGTAGAAAAACATGGTATTAAATTTATAGGACCAAGTTCAAGTTTAATTAAAAAAATGGGAGATAAAATAGAAGCTAAGAGAATAGCAAAAAAAAATGGTTTACCTGTAATTGAAGGATCTGAGGGTGGAGTTAAATCATATCAGGATGCTAAAAAAATTTGCAATGATATTGGTTATCCAGTTTTAATAAAAGCCGCTGGCGGTGGTGGTGGAAAAGGAATGAAAATTGTTGAGAAAGAAGGACAATTAGAAGAATTATTTTCCACAGCAAAATCTGAAGCAAAAAAATATTTTGGTAATGACGAGCTTTATATAGAAAAATATTTTAAAAACCCTAGACATATAGAAGTACAAATAATGTCTGGTAAAAATAGAACTGTTCATTTAGGTGAAAGAGATTGTTCAGTTCAAAGAAGACATCAAAAGCTTATAGAGGAAACACCAAGTCCAGTTTTAAGTGAGAGTGAAAGATCAGATTTATTAACTAAGACTGTTAAAATGGTTGAAAAAATTGGTTACAGTGGAGCAGGAACTGTCGAATTTATTTACGAAAAAGGAAAATTTTATTTTCTAGAAATGAATACTAGAGTGCAAGTCGAACATCCAGTAACTGAAGTTCAAACAGGAATTGATATTGTGAAAGAACAAATGTGGATAGCATTTTCTGGAGATACTGCTTTAAAACAAAGTGATATTGATCCTAGAGGGCACTCTATTGAGTGTCGAATTAACGCAGAAGATCCTGCAAAAAATTTTCAACCTAGTCCCGGTATTATCAAAGTTTGTCATCAACCTTCAGGTTTTAGAACTAGAGTTGATGGATCTATTTTTCAGGGCTGCAAAATAACACCTTATTATGATAGTTTAGTAGCAAAGGTAATTTGTAAAGGTAGAAATAGACAAGAAGCAATTCAAAGAACCTTAAGATCTTTAGACGAGTTCGTGATTGAAGGCATAACAACAACTATAGATCTGCATAAAAAAATACTAAATCATCAGAAATTTATTAAATCTGATTTTGACACTAACTGGTTAGATAAAGAAAAACCATTTTAAACATTCTCACATCCTGTTAACCAAATATCATAAACTGGATGATCAATTGGTTTTAAAGAGGGACTAGATGAGAAAGTCCAACCATTAAAAACAAACACCTTTTCATCGCTATTGTCTGAAAGGTCTTTCACTTGTATATAAGCAGCTTCACCGGGTTCATTGATAGAATTAATTCTTCCACATTTAATAGCTTTAATTTGAAGAAGACCAAATTTTTTTGTTTCTCCTAATTTGATATTTATTTTGGTAGTTTTAGCGGTAATTTTATCTAAACCAATAATATTTATACTTGCTATACTTGTCTTGATTGTCTTTTTATTTTTTTCTTTAATTTCATTATCTTCAATGATTTCTTTGTTATTTGTTTCATCAGCATCTATTTCTTCGTAGCTAGGTTGTAAATCTTCCAAATTAATTAAAGGTACGGTTGAAATTTTTTCGTCTGCTACAATGTTTTGGCTAAAAATGATTAATAAAAACGTTAATAAAGTTTTACTTTTCCCAGCTTTCATATTTTTTTTGTTTATTCGATTTTAAAATTTTACTTGGTTTGTAGGAACCAGTTGTTCCAGTTTGATTTTCAGAATGATTTTTTTGCCAAGAATATTTTTTCTTTTCTTTATTAGGTATTTCATCAATTGTATGATGCATCCATAAAAACCAATCTGAAGTGATTTTAGAAGCCTCAATGTCTTTTTTATAAACTACCCATCTTTCATCTTTTTTATTTTTATAATATTTGTTTCCATATTCATCGCTTCCAACAAATTTTCCAAAAAACAAAGTTTTTAAAAAAGTCCCAAACGTTTGTCGGTACCACCAAGTAAAAATTTGTTTAGGATTAAACATATTTTGATTTTTTAAATCCACACACTTAATAAGTGTATAATTATATTATAGACACTTACTATATATATTATATATCTTCAATAGAAGAGATTCCAAAAAATTATGAAAAAATTTTTAGTTGAAACTTATTATACTTGCACTTTTAAAACTATACATAAATTAGATGAACTTAATGACAAGGAACTATCTAAACTAGATGGCAGAACTGACGGTGAGGTTGAAGTAGTAGACGTAAGATTAAACAACCGCAAGACAAGAAAATTAGGTGAAAATAATGAATCAAAAATAAAGCCTATTTCTAAAAATAACCAAGCTTTGGATAGCCAAGAGAATTTTAAAAAAGACACAAAGACAAATAAAAATAATAATTTAACCACAAAAATTAAAGGTCAGATTAGCAAACGATTCAGGATGCCAGATAGAAGAAAAGGATATATTCAGAAAGCATCTGTAGGCGACCATAAGGTTTATCTTCACACTGGAGAGTATAATGATGGAAAGATTGGTGAAATTTTTATCGACACTAACAAAGAAGGAGAATTAGTTAAGGCGCTTATGAACAATTTTGCTATAGCAATATCTTTAGGTCTGCAATATGGAGTTCCATTAGATGAATTTGTTGACGCCTTTATAGACACTAAATTTGAACCTTCGGGTAGAGTTGAAGGAAACGATAGAATTTTAAGCGCTACATCAATCCTAGATTATGTTTTTAGAGAATTAGCTATTTCTTATCTAGGAAAAGAAGATTTAGCGCATACTCCTTCAATTACAAAAACAACTGACAAAATTGATGCCACTGAGGATGATAAATTTTTAAAAATCGTTAAAAATATTACTTCAAAAGGTTTTGTTAGGAGTAACTACGAAGAAAAACTTGTTGATTTAAGCGATATACGTATCAATTTAAAAACTAAGAACTAGTTTTTTTTTTATCAACTTTGATATTAAGTTCTTTTAATTGCTTTTCACTAACTTCTGATGGTGCCCCCATTAATAAATCTTGAGCATTTTGATTTAAAGGAAAAAGTGTCACTTCTCTAATATTTTTCTTATCTGCCAAAAGCATTACAATTCTATCTATACCGGGAGCCATACCGCCATGAGGAGGTGCACCATAAGATAAAGCGTTAATCATTCCTGAAAAATTTTTATTTACCATTTCTTTTGTGTAACCAACTTTATTGAAAACTTTAAATAAATATTCTGGTATATGGTTTCTGATTGCCCCAGAAGATAGTTCATAACCATTACAAACTAGGTCGTATTGATGAGCTAAAATACTTAAAGGATCTTTTTTATCAAAATCATTTATATTTTCTTGTGGCATAGAAAAGGGATTGTGACTAAAATCAATTTTTTTTTCTTTTTCATCAAAATGATACATGGGGTAATCAATTATCCAACAAAAAGAAAACACTTTGTTGTCAATCAATTTTAATTCTTCGCCTATTTTTTGTCTTGCTATGCCAGAAAATTTTAAAGCTTCTAATGGATTATTACACACAAAGAATACACTGTCTTTTTCAGACAATTTACAGGTTTGCAATAATTTTTTAATGGCATTTTCAGAAAAGAATTTAGCAATAGGTCCTTTACCAAAAATCTTTCCTGCTTTTTTTTCAAATGTTATATAAGCCATTCCACTAGCTCCTTCAGAAATTGCCCAATTGTTTAAATTATCAAAAAAACTTCTTGGTTTTGAGTCTGTGTTTTTTACTGGTATTGCTTTAACAATATTCCCTTTTTTTATATTTTCTTTAAATATTTTTAAAGTAACTTCCTCAGAAGAGAATAAACTAGTCAAATCAACTAGCTCTATTGGATTTCTTAAATCTGGTTTATCAGTACCATATTTGTTTAATGCATCTTTATAAGTAATTCTTGGAAAAGGATGCTTGTTTACTGTTCTATTTTTTCCAAATTTTTTAAACAATTCATAAAAAATTGGTTCAACAATTTTAAATATATCCTCCTGTTCAACGAAAGACATTTCCATATCAAGCTGGTAATGTTCGCCAGGACTCCTATCCGCCCTTCCGTCTTCATCCCTAAAGCAGGGAGCTATCTGAAAATATCTGTCAAATCCAGCTATCATAACCATTTGTTTAAACTGTTGAGGTGCCTGAGGTAAGGCGTAAAATTTACCTTGATGAGTTCTGCTTGGAACTAAAAAATCTCTAGCTCCTTCGGGACTAGATGCAGTTAGAATAGGCGTTTGAAACTCTAAAAAATTATTTTCAATCATTTTGTTTCTTAAAAAAGATATCACTTTAGAACGAAGCTCAATATTTGAATGCATTTCTTTTCTTCTTAAGTCTATAAATCTATACTTAAGTCTTATCTCTTCAGGATAATCTTGTTCTCCAAAAACTGGCATAGGTAGTTCATTGGATGAAGAAAGAATTTCAAAATTTTTTATTTTAACCTCGATCAATCCTGTTTTAAGTTCTTTATTTTCCGTTTCTTTCGATCGTCTAATCACACTTCCATCAATTAAAATTACTGATTCTGGTCTTAATTTTTCTAAAATTTTAAAATTTTTATCTTTGTTTTCTATTACACACTGTGTAATACCAAAATGATCTCTTAAATCTATAAAAAGTAAATTTCCATGATCCCTTTTTCTATGTAACCATCCAGAAAGTTTTACATTTTCGCCAATATTTTTTTCTCTAAGTTCGGAACAATTATGTGATCTATATTTGTTCATTTTTTTAATACCTTTTTTATTAAATTAATATTTATTGATTTTCCAGCAGATAAAGAAGCTGCATCGATATCTTTAATAAATTTAAATACATTTTCGTAAGTTCGATCAATATTTTTTAATATATAGTCTAATAATTTAATATTAACTTTTATTTGTTTATCAGAAAAGGATTTAGTTAAAATAACTCTTAATAAGTCATCAGTAGGCAAATCTATACCCAGCTGTACAAAACTATCAAATCTCGATTTTAAATCATTTAATTTTACCTCTATTTTTTTTATGGGTTTTAAAGAATTTATAAGTATATAGCTATCAGTTTGACTAATTTGGTTAAGAGTAGAGTACATTAATTTTTCTTCAATATTATTTTTATAGTTATCAATAATTAAACATTTTTTTTCTTTAAGATTATCAAGTACAAGATCATTTAAGTCTGATGCTTGAATTAATAATGAGTCAATCTTTTTTTTTAAAATATTAGCTAGATGAGTTTTTCCACAACCTTTTGGACCATAAATATTTATTCTTTTGTCTGGCCAATTAGGACAACTCTCTACTAATTTGTAAGCTGTAAAGTTATTAGATGAAACATAAAAATCTTTCTCATAATAAGTGGTCTTGAAAGGAAATTTAAAAGTTAATTGACTCATTTAAATCAATTCAAGTTTCCACTCTTCATTAGAGATAGTTACCTTAATTCCTTGATCATTAAATTTACTTTTCATTTTGTCAATTTTTCCGAGATATTTTATTTTTATCTTGGCATAATTTTTATTTAATTCTAATACATAATAATTTTCAATTAAATCGATTTTATTTAAAGCTAATTGAAGATTTAAAAGATCATTTTTTTTATTTATATCCAGTTTAATATTTAAAAAAGAAGGTGCACCAACATCGATTAAATTTTGTGATTTCCAAGCTTCATTAATTTCATACTTAATTACTTCTATAGTATTATCAAATAAAATTGACTGCTCTTGACTGGTGTTGTTAATGCTAAAATTTTTTACAATTTCATTGTTTGAAAAAAAACCTTTAAAAAAAACCTCAATATTGTTACTGCCTGGGTTTATAACAAGAAAAATATAATCTTTAATATCATACCCAGATAAAATATTTTTAATATCTAAGGACTCTAAATCATTTTTATTTTTATTAATAAACTCAATGCTTTCTAAACTTTCAACTGGTAAAATGTAATTAATGAATTGATCGTTTGTTTGTTTCTTAATGCTGTTCCAATTACTATAAAAGTAGTTATCTGAAAATAGATAAAATTGATTAGAGTCTATTAAAACAGGTAAAACAACAACGTCAGTTTTAGATATATCAGCATATAAAATATTTTTAGAGTAAAAAAATTGATTAATTTTTTCTCTATCAAAAGTTAAATTTATAACTACATCATTTAAATTTAAAAGCTCTTTACTTTCCTGAACTTGATAAGATGAAATTAATTTTTTTATATTTGGTAGATTTGTTTGTTCGATTTTCTCTACATCTTTTTCTAATAAAATTTTATTAATAAGTTTCTTAAAGCCTTTTTTAAAAGCTTTGTTTACAAGTTCGTTCTTGCTGTAATTTTTATCATTTTTAATAATAATATTATCAACATAAAATATATTGTTATTTGAAAAAACATTTCCAGTTTTTAGGAAAAACACTATTATAACAGTGATAAAAGTTATTTTATTCATAATTTAAATAATTATCATTTAATTAATGCAAAGAACAAAAAATAGTTACAAAAAAAGTGGTGTAAATATTGATCTTGCAAATAGCCTTGTAAAACACATAGCTAAAATCTCAAAAAAAAATGTCAGAAAAAAGAATAATACAAGAAATTCAAATAATATTGGAGCCTTTGGATCTTTATTTGATATTAGCAAAGTTAATATAAAAGATCCTCTAATTGTATCTTCAACAGATGGAGTTGGGACTAAATTAGATCTAGCAAATCGTTTTAACAAATTTGATACTATTGGAATTGATTTAGTTGCTATGTGCGTAAATGATCTCATAGTTCAAGGTGCAAAACCTCTATTCTTTCTGGACTACATCGCTATAGGAAAATTAAATTTAAAAAAAGTTAAACAAATTTTAAAAGGAATAGTAAGAGGCTGTAAACTAGCTAACTGCGATTTAGTTGGTGGGGAAACTGCTGAAATGCCAGGAATTTATAAAAAAAATAAATTTGATTTAGCGGGATTTTCTGTAGGCATTGTGTCTAAAAAAAAATTATTGGATAAAGAGAATGTAAGAAATAATGATGTAATATTAGCTGTACCTTCAAGTGGATTACACTCTAACGGTTACTCTTTGGTGAGGTCAATTTTAAAAAAAAATAAAATTTCTAAAAAATTAAAAATAGAATTACTTAAACCCACAAAAATTTATACCAAAGAAATAGTTAAATTAAATAAAAAAAACTTGATCCATTCAGCTGCTCATATTACTGGAGGTGGATTAATAGAAAATTTATCAAGGTCGGTTCCAAAAAACTTTGTAATAAATTTAGACTTATCAAAAATTAAAGTAAAAAATATTTTTAGATGGTTAAAAAGAAATAACGTCTCAGATAAAGAAATGCTCAGAACATTTAACTGTGGTATAGGTTTTTGTATAATTGCCAAAAAAAACAATATTAATAACATTAAAAAAAACTTTGAAAAAAAATATAAGCCTTATGAAATAGGATTTGTTTCAAAAGGTAAAAAAAGACTATCAATAATAAAAAATATTAAATGGTAAAAAAAAATTGTTGTGTTTTTATATCTGGTAAAGGCTCTAATTTAAAAGCTTTAATACAAAGTTCGAGAAGATATAACTTTCCGATAAATATAAAACTAATCATATCTAATAAAAAGAGCGCTAGAGGTCTTACTTTTGCCAAAATGTATAAAATACCTTTTAAAGTTATTAACACAAAAAGCATCTTGTTTGAAAAAAAATTAATTAATTTTATTAAAAAAAAAAAGATATCTATAATTTGTCTTGCTGGTTATATGAAAATATTATCAAAAGATTTTATAAATAATTTTAAAGGAAAGATAATTAATATACATCCATCATTGCTTCCAAAATATAAAGGAACTAACACTTTCGCCAGAATATTGAAAAATAAAGAAAAAAAAACTGGTTGTACTGTTCATTATGTAAATGAAAAGTTAGATTCTGGCAAAATAATCCTCAAAAAATCATTTCAAATTGGAAAATTTGCTGATTTAAAAAATCTTAAAAATAGAACTCAAAAAGTTGAATACAAAGCATTTTCAGAAGCTATTACTAGACTTTATATTAATCTTTAAAAAAAAAATTAATTTCCTGTTTGGCGTTTTCTAAAGAGTCAGATCCATGAACAGAGTTTTTATCTATAGAAATACCATACAATTTTCTTATAGTGTTTGGTTTGGCTTCTTTAGGGTTAGTTGCACCCATAATTTCTCTATTTTTTTTAACAGCATTTTCACCCTCTAAAATCATAACTATTATAGGTCCTGAAGAAAGATAAGAACATAGATCATCATAAAACGGCTTAGCTTGATGAACTTTGTAAAATTCTGAAGCTTCATCTTTCGAAATATGGATTTTTTTACTATCTTTAATAGTTAGATTGTTTTTAATAAAAATATTTTTTATGTTTTCTTCAAGATTTCTTTCTACTGCATCTGGCTTTATTATTGATAAAGTGTTTTCGATCATTTTTTTTCGTAATAACTTTTTATAAGATCGTTTAAAAGTCTAACACCAAATCCAGTTGCTCCCCCAGAATTTAAACTGGCTGCTTTTTTTGAAAAAGCCATTCCAGCGATATCTAAATGAACCCATGGTGTCTCTTTTAAAATAAACCTTTGTAAAAATTGTGCAGCAGTTATTGAACCTGCGCCTCCTGCATAATTAATATTTTGAACATCTGCGTATGCTGAGTTCATTAATCTATCATAATTTTTATGAAGTGGTAATCTCCAAACTTTTTCATTAATCTTGTTTCCAATCTCATACAGTTCTTGAGATAGTTTAGTATTATTAGAAAATAATCCAGCATACTCTTCTCCTAAAGCTATAATTATGGCACCAGTCAATGTAGCTAAATCAATAATAAATTTAGGATTATATTTTTTTTCTGTGTAAGTTAGAGCGTCAGCTAATACTAATCTACCTTCGGCATCAGTATTTAATACCTCAATTGTTTTTCCAGAATAAGATCTCACAATGTCTCCTGGTCTTTGTGCATTACCGTCAGGCATATTTTCAACCAAACCAACAACGCCTACAGCATTTACTTTTGCTTTTCTTAAAGCTAAGCATTTCATTAACCCAACGACAACAGCTGAACCTCCCATATCATATTTCATTTCTTCCATGAATCTTGCAGGTTTAAGAGATATTCCACCTGTATCAAAACAAACGCCTTTTCCAACAAATGATAAAGGTTTACCAAAATTTGATTTCGCTCCGTTCCATCTTATAACAACTAAGTATGATTCATTCTCACTTCCTTGACCAACACCAAGTAAAGAGTGCATTCCTAACTTTTTCATTTTTTTTTCATCTAAAATTTCTATTTTTAAGCCAAGTTTTTTTAATTTTTTAATTTCTTCTGTGTATTTTTTTGGATTTAAAATATTTGGTGGTTCAGATACCAAATCTCTTGCCAAAAAAACCCCTTCTTTGATAGAAGAAAAACTTTTATATTTTTGTTTTAAAGAGTTTAAATTTTTTACAGTAAATTCAATATTTTGACTGATATTATTTTTTTTAGACTTATATTTATCAAAATTATAACTTTTAAGTTCAAATCCATAAGCAAACTCCGTAATAATTTCTTCTGAAACATTGTTTGAAAGGATATTGATATTTTTAATATTTTTATTAGATTTGATATTATTTTTTAAGGCTGCTCCGAGATTATTTATTTCATAAGGATCTAATTTTTTTTTTTATAACAATTAAAAAACATTTTTGCTTTTGAGATAAATCAAATGAAATAATTTCACTTTTATTGTTTTTTGAAATTTTTTTTAAAAAAAAGTCTACTTTAGATCCTATTTCTTTAGACGGGATTTTGTTTTGCTTGGATTTTAGTTCCTTATGTATAAAAAAACCAATATTGTCAGCTTTTGAGTTAAATTTACTATTAAAACTTATCATATTTAAACCTTAGATTGAATTTTCTTATCAG
>MDSW01014230.1_pt1 | contig 20151 bp, 5 predicted proteins | sample 811171 | NCBI WGS metagenome assembly MDSW01 (sample SAMN05326641, study PRJNA326480) | marine metagenome | isolation source: seawater | place: Atlantic Ocean: North West | collected 2012 | reverse complement strand
GACGCGTTCGCGTACGCGGAGGATTTGGAGGCGGCGTTTGACGCGTTCGCGGCGGCGCGCGCCAACGCCGAGGACGGCGACCCGCGCGGGGACCCGGTCGAGGATCCACAGGACGGGTCGGCGAACGACGGCGAAGGCTCGGAGGATGCGGGCTCGGACGACGAGGCGTACGGCGACGGCGCTCCGGAAGATGCTCCGGCGGCTCCGGCGGCCGACCAGTCTTCACGCGACGCCGCGTTCGCCGCCGCCGCCGCTGTCGAATGGGTCGACGCGCACCGCGCCGCGCACCCGACGGCGGCGCGCGTGGTCCTCGCCGACGTGGCGCTCGGAAACGGCGTCCTCCACGCCGTCGACGCGCCCCTCGCCCCGCTCGCCATGTTCGAAGTCCCGGCGCACGCTCACCCGCCGCCCGACCAGTCTTCCTCCTCGTCGTCCGCCGCCGCCGCCGCCGCCGCCTCCGCGGGGGCGTGGCTCGCGACGCCGCCGCCGCCGGCTCCCGGGGTCGCCGCCGCGCCGCCGCCGACGCTCATCCCGACGTCCGCGTACTGGACCGCGCGCCCGCCGCCGCCGATGAGTTCGGTCGGTGGGCCGTTTCGGTCGCCGCCGCCGCCGGATTTCGTCGGGGCAGGGCCCCCGCCGCCCGGCGGCGGCGCGGGGGGCAGCTGCGTGGCGCGCGACCCGGATATCTGCGGGTTGTGCGATTACACGTACCAGGACGCCGCCGCCGGGGTGTGTTGCTGCGACGAGGCGTGCGTGGCGAGCGGGGACTGCTGCGCGGACTTCGCCGAGACGTGCGGGGGGGCGCTCCGGGGGGGCGCTCCGGGGGGGCGTCTCGTTCGCGAGCGAGAGGAGACGTGAAGCGAGCGACGCGTTTCGATTTTCGACGACCGAGGAGAGGTGTCATCGTTCTGCCCCGAAATTCGTCGCGCCTCCGAGCCGCGCGCGCGCGACGACGATTTCAGCAATCGTCGTCGTTCGTTGAAAAGTTACGGCAAGGCAATCAATCTGAGAGCTTACGTTCTCACTCGCGCGGCGCGTCATGCGCGCCTCCGCGTGGCTTCCGCTTCTTGCGGCGCTCGTCTGCTTCGCCCCATCCCCCGCGCGCTCCCAGGACTGCACGATCCAGGGTTCGGTCGCGATCTTCATGGTGTACCAGGCCGAGAACCCCGATCAGGTGTTCGAGAGCGCGGACGGGTGCCTGGCGGGCGGCGGGCGGGGCACCGGTTGTTGCCCCGGCGCGCGGTGCGCGGTGTGCGAGCCCAAGGCGGTGAACAGCACGGGCGGGAAGATCATGCGCTGGAACTCGTGCATGTGCGAGTCCTGCCCCCCGGGCTCCGTGCAGTTCCGCGTCGGGCAGAACGCGTGCGTGGAGTGCCCCGCGGGGTGGTACCAGCCCTCGCTGGGCCAGACGGAGTGCGTGCCGTGCCCCTCGGGCACGTTCAATCCCGCCGGCGGCCGGAGCGAGAACTGCGTCCCGTGCCCGCCCGGAACGTACAGCCGATCGGACATCCTCGCCTACCGCGAGGCAACGACCAAGCGCTACCGATCCACCGCGACCGAGTTCGACCCCACCGCGGGCGCGTCCTCGTGCGTCGCGTGTCCCGCGGGGACGCACCAGCCCGACGTCGGCGGCGCGAGCGAGGAGGAGTGTCGCGCGTGCCCGGCTGGAACGTACTCCGACGCCGGCGCCGCGGCGTGCGTGCTCTGCCCCGCGGGGACGTACCAGCCACACCCGGGGAGCGCCGGGGCGGGGTCGTGTCTGCCCTGCCAGGCTGGGAAGTGCAGCGACGAGGACGGAAGCGAGGAGTGCTACCAGTGCTGCCCGGTGGCGAACCTTGCGTGCGACGCGTACTGGAAAAAGGCCAGAGGGTTCTACGGCACACTCGACTGGTACAGCGCCGAGAAGGACCCGGGGAGGGTCCCGGACGACGATTACGCCAACTTCCTGCAGAGGCTGTGCCGCCGAGGGTGCAACAAGTTCGGCGTCGTGAACTGGTGCACGAGCGGGACGTGCGCGTTCACGGCGGACGAAATCGCGCAGGGATTAGCGGACGCCGGATGACGACGGAAAAGCGAAGCGAAATAGACCGCACGGAGCGCGATGTAGCTCCACGTAGTAGTGATACTAGCAGCTCTAGAGTACAAGTAGCCTCCACTCGAACGAATGCGCGAACGAACGAGACAGACGCTCCGAAACGCCCCCCCCGGAAGTCAGAATTCCTCGTCTCGTCTCACCCGCCCGCTCGCGGAATGAGCATCTCCGCCTCGGCGACGGTGATCCCCTTGGCGGCGCCCCGGGCGCTTCCCGCGGCGCTCCGCGCGGCTTCCTTTCGCCGGTTGGAGAGCGCCTGGACGTTCTCCTCCACCGTTCCCTGGAGCAGGAAGCGGTGCACGCACGTCGGCCGCGTCTGCCCGATGCGATCGACGCGCTTCGTCGCCTGCGCCTCTGCGCCGTGATCCAACACGGGCTCGAGCAGAATCACGTGCTGGGCCTCCGTCAGGTTCAGGCCGTTGGCGCCGCGGCGAAGCGGCAGGAGAAGCGCGCGGGGCCCGGAGCGAGCGACGCGACCCGGACCCGGACCTGACGGGGCCGACGAAGGCGGAGGAGGGAGGAGAGGCGCTCGCGGCGCCGGCGGCGACTCGGGTACCGCTTCCGAAGAGGAGCGCGCTTCCGGAGTAATCGCCTCCGACGCGCCGGGCAGCCCGCGTCTCCGCGCCTTCTCCTCGCCGTCGGCTCCGTCCTCTTCGTCCTTTTCGTCATCGTCGAACGCGCCCCCCCGCTCGGTCCCGTTCGCGCTCGACGCGCTCGGTCGGTTCTCCCCGCGCTTGAACCGCTGGATGGCGTCCCTGAGCTTCCGCCCGCCGCCCGCGGGGTGCTCGGCGTCCACGCCGTTCGCCCTGAGCGCGGCGCACACGACCCTCAGCGCGTCCTCCCACTCGCTGAACACCAACACCTTGGTCGCGGCGTCCGCGCCGGGCCGCGCGGGGTCCAGGAGCCACAGCACCCGCCGCGTCACCGCCTCGATCTTCGTCCCCCACGACCCGCGCACCGCCAGGAGCGCCTCGCCGCGCTCGTGTTCTTCGGGGGTCCCGATCGCGGAGGACAGCGCGGCGGCCGCCGCCTTCTCGAGCCCGAGCCCGGTGGTAGAAGACGAACCCCCCCCAGGGGGGTCGCCGTCGCCGCGGGGGTGTTCTCGGCGCACGCGCGGCTTTTTCGACCCGAAGGAGACGTAGTTGACCTCGTCCGCGTCGGCGGGTTCGCGGCACGTCGGGCACTTGAACCGCCGCGGCCGACGCGGGGGCGGCGCGGGCGCGCGCGCGACGAGCGCGTCCGTGCACGCGACGCACAGGCGGTGCCCGCACGGAAGCACCGCCAGCTGCGCCGCGCTCGCGGACCCGTCCACGTCCTCCTGGCACACGGGGCACTCGAACGTCTTCGCCTCGCGAAGCGCGGCGCGCTTCTTTCGTCGCGGCGCGACTTCTGAGCTCTTCTTTCGTCGCGGCACGACGTCTTCGCCGCCGCGTTCCTCGGCTTTCCCCCCCTCGGCGTCCTCCTCCTCCTCCAAATCCTCCTCCTCCTCCTCCTCCTCCGCGCCCCCGTTGGTCTGGTCCTCCGACCGCAGGCGCTCGAGGAACCGGACCTGGCTCGCCGCCTTCCTCAGGTCCGCCTCGTACGTCGCGCGGTCGAGCTCGTACCCCCGGGCGAGGTCCTCGAGCTCCCAGTCGTGCACGACGGACGCGCGGAGATGTTCGGGCACCGGGTCGGGAACGCCCCCGAGCGCCACCTCGTGCGCGGCGCGAACCCTGATCCGCGTCGTCGCCATCGCGAGCTCGTCGCGCGCCTTGAGCTCGAGGCTCTGGCGCTTCAGAAGCGTGGACGCGCACCGGAACTCGCGGCGGATCCCCTCCATCGTCTCGAGGTGCGCCGCCGCCTCCGATTTTTCCGATTTTCGCGCGCGGCCGAGTCCGGGTCCCGAAGCGTCCGACAACGCGGCACCCGAAGTGTCCGACGGCATATATATATCTCGTTCGTCTTGACACTTGGTCGCGAGGACCCTGAGCGCCGTCTCCGCGGAGCTCGGCGCGGACCGCCCCGCGCCGACGTCTCCGCGCGCGACGCGCCCGCGCGCGTTTCCGTACAACTCCGCGGCGTCGCTCTGCTTCCCGAAGACGACGTCCTCGTACTCTGCGTTCTCCGCCTCGGCGACGCAGTGGCGACAGACGACGCGCGCGGCGCGCACCACCCCGGCGCGGTTGGCGCGAGACACCCCGCCGAACGCCGCGCCGCCGCCGTCGCCACCGCCGTCGAGCGACACGCACACCTGACACCGACCCGCGGCGTCCACGTCGGCGGGGTCCGCCTTCGCCGTGCGCTCGGTGAGCGTCCGCACGCGCTCGAGGAACGCCTCGCGCATCGACCCGACGCGCGCGAGGTCCGACTCGAGCTGGAACCGGAGCCCCGCGGCGTCGGTGAACGCCACCGCGCGGCCCTGCCAGCTCCCGCCGAGCGCGCCGCGCGCGAGGCGGTCAACGAACGCGTTGGGATTATTCGCGGCGTTGGTATTATTCGGCGCGCGGCGCGCCTCGCGGTCGAGAACCGCGAACCACCACGTCGCGCCCGCGGGCCCCGGGCCCGTCGCGCCGCTTCGGAGACGCGCGTCGTTCGTCGCCTTTACGGCGTCGCGAAACGCCGTCAGCGCCGCGCCGACGCCGCCCGCGCGTTTCGCGAGGTACTCGGCGCGAACGAGCGCCGCGTCCGACTCGAGCGAAGCGTCGCGAAGCGTCCTGGACACGCCCGCGAAGGGAGAGGCGAACGGCGCGCTGGGAAGAGCGCCGCGATACGGGACGGCCGTTTTTTCGCCCGGGGTCTCCGACTCGGAGTGTCGGATTTTGAACGCCGCCTCCTCCTCGTCGACGGCGTCCAGCGCGAGCTTGAGGTTGTGCAGCGCGTGGAGTCTCTGCAGGGCGTCGAGGCGGAGCCCGAGGCCGTCCGTCGCGCCGGCGGCGTCGAGCCGGAGCACCTCGCGGTAGTGTTCGACGGCGACGCGCCGATTCTCCGCGCCGCCGAGACACGTCGCCACGCCCGCGCTCGCATTCCGAGCGAACGCGACGAGGCGCTGCGCCTCCTCAGCCTCGATTCGCTGCTTCTCGATGAGCACCGCGTGAATCTCGGGCATCGTCATGATCGCGCCGTGGTGTACGCCGCCCGCGCCGACGAACGACGCGGCGTCCCTGGACCTCCGCGCGCCGCCGCCGCCGCCGCCGCCGCCGCCGACGCGCGCGACGCCGCGGACGCCGTGCGCGCCGGCCTGCGGGTGGTTACACGCCTGGCGAAGCCGGAGGAGCGGAAGGAGAACCCGGCGCGACTCCTCGGGGGTCAGCGCGCGGAGGTCGTCCGCGTCGGCGGCGGAGCCGCGCGCGTCGTCGGACGTCAGGTCGACCGCCGACGGCGCGTCGTCGACGACGACGCGTTCCGACCCCGCCGTCGCCGCCGTCGCGTCTCCTTCCTCGTCGACGCCGCGTTCGTCCGAACGCGCTTCGCGTTCGTCCCGGTCATCCTCGCCTTCCTCTTCGTCGCCTCGTTCATCCTCCTCGCCGCCGCGTTCGCGAGACCCGTCGCCGCCGCCGAGGCGCCTTCCGACGCCCGCGCGCGCCCACGCCGGGGTTCGCGAACGCCGCTCTTCTCGGGCGTCCTCGTCGGTCTCCGCGTCCTCGTCGTCCCCTCTCAAAATCGCGGCGGGCGCGCTCTTCTTCGCCCCGGCCCTCGCTTCGCGCACGCGCCGCAGCGCCTCCCTCGCCGCCCCCGCGCACACCCTCCTCTGCCTCGCGTACCAGTGCGCCTCGATCCCCGACGCGCTGAGCCGCGTGACGATTTGCGATTGCGGCGGCAGGCCGAGTTCGTCCTCGACGTCCCGCCTCGCGTGGCGCCACATCATCCTCCTCGCGACGGCGTGCATCGCGTCTCGCGCCTCGAGGACGCCCGCGTCGTACGGCGCCTTGGCGACGCGCCGGAACCAGCCGGCGTCCGTCAGCGGCGACGGCGCGCCGAGGAACGCGAACAGGCCCTGGAGGTCCTCGAGCCCGCGCGAGACGGGCGTGCCCGTGACGCACCACCGGTTGACGCCCGGGATGAGCCGCGCCATCTCCGCCGCCTTGGCGGTGCTCGACTCCACCTCCTGCGCCTCGTCCAGGACGACGCGCCACCACCGAAGCCGCGTCAGGGGCGTCGGGAGCGGCTCGTACCTCCGCCGGCCGCGCCGCCGCCCGCCGCCGCGACCTATCTCGTCGTCCTCCTCCGCCCCAGGGCCCCCCGGGTCGCGGTGGATGTCGCGGCGGAGCGTCTCGTACGTGGTCAGGACGACGTCCGCGGCGGCGAGCTCGGCGGCGGAGACGGGCGCGGGGCCGCGTCGGGTCCCGAGGCGCCACCCGCCGGGCCCGCCGAAATCCCTCGGCTGGCCCTCGTACGTCGCCACGCGAAGCGCGCCGGGCGCGGCGTGGCGCGCGAGCTCCGAGCGCCACTGCTCGAGAATCGGCGAGGGGCACACGACGAGCGTCGCGCCGCACGGGCCCGAGAACGACGCGCCCGCGCGCCGGGCCGCGCAACGACCGCACGTGAACGCGGGGGGCTCGAAGAACTCCGAAGCGTCCGCGGGTTTGTTCTCGCCGTCGCCGACTTCTCGGGTGGTTTTGTTTTTTTCCTCCTCTGCGTGCGCGGCGGCGAGGCGGCGCTCGTCCGCCTTCGTGTATCCGACGCACCGCGCGTGCGACCACTCGCCGCAGTCGTCGCACGCGAGCCACATCCCGTCGTAGTTCGCGTCGCGGTCCCCGCATGCGCACCCGACCACCTCCTCGCCCTCCGATTCCGACGACGCGGAGTCCCGGGACGCCGCGCCCGCCGCCGCCGCCGCCTCCGAGCCCAGACCTTTTTCCTCATCGCCGACTCCGACCGCGTCACCAATAATCGAAGGGTTCTTCGCCTCGGGCGCGGCGTCCCTCGCCTCTCCTTTCGGCGCGAAAGCGGCGGCGGGCTCCGAACCCTTCGCGTCGTCGGTCTTCGCGGGTCTCTCCTCCTCGTCTCCCCGGGGAAACCTGTGCGCAAGGACGCACATGAGGAGCTCGACGGTCTTCCCGAGGCCCATCTCGTCCGCGAGCACGCCCCCGCGGACGTCCTCGGACGCGCCGAACGCCTCGAGCGAGACCTGGCCCGTGTGCCAGTTGACGTACGCCGCGGGCGGCGGCGAGGCGGAGGAGGCGGAGGACGCGGCGTTTTCGACGGCGCGGTCGTCCCCGAGCCGTCTCAGCGGGCGCCACAGCGGGTGCGTCGCCGCGGCGCCCCGGCCCGAACCCGCGAACCACCCGTACCCCGCGTCGTCGTCGCCCACGTCGTCGTCGCTCGCGCGTTCGCCGCGCTTCGTCTCGGCGGCCAAGCCGCCCTTTTCGCGGCGGATCATCCACTCGACGGCGCGGCGTTGGTACCCCCGCGGGGTCGGCCGCAGCTCGGGGAAGTCGCGCGGGAGAAAGGATTTTTGCGCGGGCGAGCGAGCGTCCCGCGACTCCCCCGCGCGCGGCGGCGGCGGCGGCGGCGGCGGCGGCGGGCGCGCCGCGTCGTACACCCCGCGGATCGCGTCGTCCAGCGCCGCCGTTCGCGTCTTCGGAGCCGTCTTCGGATCGGTCTTCGGAGCCTTCGGGGACGGACCTCCGGCGGTTAAGGACCCCTCTTTTTCCGTCGCCGCGTTCGGGATCGTCTCCTCGCCGCCGCGGATCTCGTCCGTCGCCGCGAGAGAAGGGGGGGCGATCGCCTCGATCCCCGCGGCGATGCGGTCGACGCGCGAGTCCGGCGGGGCGAGCCACGCGAGCACCGCGCGGAGCCTCGCGTGCGCGCGGCGCCGGGACCACTCCTCGGGGTGCGTCGGGGGGTGGCGAAACGCCGCGTCCGCCAACGCGACGAGGAGCGACGACGACGACGACGACAACGACGACGGCGACGCGTCCGCTTCTTCGGCGGCGATCGCGAGCTCGCCGCCGCGGACGAGCTCGACGAACGCGCGGGCGGCCTCGGGGGCGCCGGGGGGGCGGTCGGCGAGCCACGATGTCGACGAGGAGGAGGCGGAGGCGGCTGCGGTGGCCGGGGCAACCGAGGCGGCGTCGGGATCGATCGGCGAGTCGGCGGCGTCGGGGGCGTCGTCGGAGGTGACGAAGCGCCAGCGGAGCTCCCGGCCGTCGGGGGAGGCCTCGAAGCGCACGAACGCGGCGCGCGCGCGCGGTTCGGTCGTGGTATCGGGGCGCGCGGGCGCGTCGCGAGCGGCGGCGGTCCCCGTCAGGCGCGCGACGACGCGCGGCGCGGCGTCGCGCGGGACGAGGCGCGCGACCGCGCGGACCTCGAGCGGCGCATCCGCCGGGGCCGGGCGCGCGCCGACCCTCTCCCTCGGTCGCTTCTTCCCGCGCGGCGCCGCCGGGCTCGGGGACGCCTCGACGCCCGCGGCGTCGTTGCGGCGCGGCGGCGCCTTCTTGCGCGGCATCGCGCGCGCGAAGGACGCGCCGCGCGCGAGAGGCGAACGTTGGTGTGGTCGCCGACGCGAAACGTCCACGGCGGGCTGATCATGTCGTGGCTCAAGTTGAGAAAACGCCGCCCGCCGACAACGAGCCGACGAAGTCGTTCCGCCAGGTGAAACCCGAGCGAGTCGCGAGTCGCACGCGGTGTCCGTAGAAGGGTGCGTCGTGATGAGAGGCGGCGCGAAAGCGATGGACAGAAAGCGAAGAGGATCAAATGGTCGCGCCACTCGAAATTTCGTTCATACGCTCGGCGCGTCGCCTCGCGACCCGCGCGGGGAGGGACGCCCGACGTGCGACTGTGATCTTCAAACACACCTTCGTCATCATTTTTTCTGCGTTTTCGTCGGCCACGGCCCCGGGGCGTCCTCGGTCGGCGCGCGGCCAGTGCTCCTGTGCCCGTACACGCACCTCCACTCCGCGGTCTCCGCGGCGCCGTGCTCCTTCTTGAACACGTAGGACTGGACGTACACGTCGTCCTGCTGCTCGCCCTTGAACTTGAACTTGGCGTCCTGAACGCACGAGGCGTAGGCCATGTCGCCGCAGATGTCCAAGATCTTGATCTCGCGGAGGTTGCCCTCGATGTCCGTGATATCGTCGCTCGACATCATCTCGCGCATGCCCTTGCCCGTCACCGGGTTCCCCGAGGGGCGGATGAACAAGAGGTCGTCGTCGAAAGCGGTGAGCTGCTCGCCGCCGACGTACGTGGACATGCGATCGATCAGCGTCTCGAGAGCCGCTTTGTCGTCAGATCCGGTGGGGGCGTCGGACGACGCGCGAACGGACATGGAGACGAGGCGGGTCGCGCGGGCCGGCGCGAGGCACCGCGAAGACGCGAGCGGAGCGCGAAGACATGCCGCGTAGGCTGGGTGCAGGGCGAGGCGCGAGGCGGTCAGCATCGCGCGCGCGGGGTTGTGCGCGCGTGTCGACGGAGGCACGGGCGATCGGCCAGAGATATTTCGTCTTCGTCGGACATTTCGGGTCCCAGGCGGCGCCGCGAAACGCACGCTTGCCGGCGCCCCGTCTCAGTGTGCGCAAAGCAACACGCTCTTCGGGTGCCAACTTTTGAACGGCGCCGCGTCCGGCGGCACGCCTCGGGCGCGCAGTCCGCCCCCGCGCGTCCGCCCGGCGCGTCCCCACCCGGCGTTCTCGCACGACGGCTTCCCTCGCCGTTTTCGGCCTCGGCGGCCTCGCCGTCACCGTCGCGTCGCGCGCGTCACACGTCCGCGCCCGTCGTCGGCACCCGCGCGGGGGGATCGCGATGGGGGATCTGCGCGCGTTCTTCAAGCGCAAAGGGGGCGGCGACGCGGGCGCCTCAAACGCCCCGACATCGGCCAAGACGTTCGCCGCGTCCTCCGCCGGCGGTTTGAGCGGCGCGCTCAACGCCGTGCGCTGGAGCGCGCACCACGACTCGCTCCTCGCGCGCCACGACCCCGCGTCCGCGCCGTGCGCGCGCGTGGCGGCGTTCGACCTGGACGACACCCTTCAGAAGACGAGGAGCGGCAGGCCCGGGTACGCGGTGACGGACCTCGCGGATTTCGCGCCCTGGTCGGACGCGGTCGCGCCGGCGCTCCGCGCGATCCACGCTCGCGGGGATAAGATCGTCATCTTCAGCAACCAGGGCGGGGTGAAGGGCGCGATGGACGGCAAGCGCGCGGCGGTCGTTCGCGCGAGGATCGACGCCTTCGCCGCGAGCGTGGGCGTGCCGATGCTCGCCTTCTGCGGCACCCAGAAGGGCCCGGAGAAGGACCCCAGGGGGTACCGAAAGCCCCTCCCGGGGATGTGGGAGCACTTCGCGCGCGAGTGCAACGGAGGCGTCGCGCCGGACCTCGACCGGTGTTTCTACGTCGGCGACGCCGCGGGGAGGCCGGGCGACCACTCGGACTCGGATCGAGCCTTCGCGCGCGCCGTCGGCGTGAAGTTCCTCACCCCCGAAGCCTTCTTCGAATCCCCCGACGCGACGACGCGCGGAGAAGACGCGGGGGAGAAGAGCGAAACCGAGCGTCGCCCCGACGCGAGCGCGCCGACGGTCGTCGACCTCGTCGAAGACGAAGCGAACCGCTCGGGGTCGGTCGAGCCGTTCGATCGAGAAGGCACGCCGTGATGAGGACGCGGGGTGACTGACACAGGGGGTGGACGCGCATCGAACGAGCACATCACACTCGCGCGAACGGATCGGACGGACACCCGGTATATCAATCAAAAAGGTTCACGCGGTCACAATCTCGTCGCTTCGAACTCGCGCGTCTCGCGCTCTTCGCGCGTCGCTCGCGCTAACTCGCGAGGCGAAAACACTGAATCCTCCCGGTCAGCGCCGGCGGCGGCGCGACCCACGCCGCCCCCTTCTCCCCCTCCCCCCTTCCGTCGTTCGCCTCGCCTCCGCCCTCGCCGTCCAACGCGACGCTCTCGAACACGAGCCGCTTGTTCGCCGCCACCTCTGCCGGGAAATCGAACCGCAGCGGCGTCCGCCCGCGCGATTCGGGAACGACGAAATCGCCGACGCGTTGGAACCCGCCGCCGTCCTCGTCGCACGCGCCCACGCGAACGACCCACGCGCGCGGGTGCCCCGGGGTCGGGTCCGGCGGCGTGAGCCTGAACCCCGCGACGCCGCGCGCGCTTTTTTGGGAGGAGGCCGCCTTCTCCGCCTTCACACCGTGAGAATCCCGAGCGGCGGAGGCGCGGGTCGCGTCGGCGCCCGCGCCCGCGGACGAAGAAGACGCGCTCGACGACGAAGGCGCCCCGCCCGCGCCGCCGCCGCCGCCGCCGCCGAATCCGCCGCCGGCGCTCATCGCCGCCCCGGCGGGCGGGTCCGGGTCGAACGCGATCACGCCCCCCCCCGAGTGCGCCTCCTCGCGGAGCAGCCCCGGCGGGATCCTCGCGACGGCGCGGGTCGAAGGAGCGCCCGCGTCGAGCGCGGCGACGACGTCCGGGCGCGTCGCCGCGGCGTCCGTCGCGCACGCGCGCGGAGGGTCCAGCGCGACGACGAGGGGGGAAGGCGGCGGCGGCGGCGGGGGGGGCGGAGGCGACATGGACGACGCGAGGTCGTCCGCGGCCGAACGGCTTTTGACCCCCGCGTCCCCCGCGTCCCCAACGTTCGCGTCGTTCGAAGGTTTCGCGTTCGGGCCGCCGTTCGGGTTTTCGTCGACGCTCGTCGGGAACGTCGGCTTCACCGTGACCCTCGCCGACGCGACGTCGAGCGGCGGCGGCGGGCGCGCGGACGGTTCCGAAACCCTAAACGGTTCCTCCTCCGCCACGGGCGCTTCTTCGCGTCTCTCGACGCTCGCGACCGTGAGCTCGCAGACCCTCGCGATCGGCGCCGAAGCGCGCCTCGAAGCCCCGCGACCGTCCGAAGACCGTTCGAAGACGCACATCGCGAGCTCGCCCGCGCGAACCGCCCCGAGGGTCCAAGAGGCGACGTGTTCGAGCGACGCGACGCCGTCGCCGACGCGAAGCGCGACCGAGACGGACCCCGCGGGGATATCCGCCGACGCACGCATCGCCACCCGCGTCACCCGCGCGGGAAGCGGGAGGACGAACGACGCGGAGGAGGAGGAGGATGCCACCGCGGAGGGTGTATGTGCCGAGGAGGGTTGTGCCGCGGAGGGTAATGATGCCGCGGAGGAGTCGTCCGCGGAGACGCCCCGCGCGCCGTCCCCTCGCGCGGCGCGCCTTCGCCGGGACACGACCGCCGCGCGGAGGGTCACCTCGTCCGCGTCCTTCGCCGGCGTGGGGACGAGCGCGCCGGGAGCGCCCGTCGCCGGGCAATCCGGCGTCGACGCGCGGAGCGGCGACGCGCCGAGATCCGAGGAAGGGGACGGAGGCGGCGGGGCCCGGTCCCGGTCCCGCGCGGGGGACGAACGAGCGCCGATGGGCGAGGACGGGCGAGCGACGCGACGCGACGCGACGCTCTCTCCGCTCGCTCCTTTGCCGACGCCGCCGCGCCTCACCGCCTTGGCCGCGCGCGCGAGCGACTCCACCTCCGCGAGGAGCGCGTCCTCGCGCGCGCGCTCGGCGGCGGCGCTCGAATCGTCGCCGTCGACGACCTTCGAAGCGTCTCGAAGGTCTCGCCCTTCGTCCCCGGAAGAAGCCCCCGCCGACGCCGCGGAATTTCTCGGTACTTCTCCGCCGCCGCTTCCGTCTCCGCCCGGCGCGCCTCCTCCGTCCGCCGCCGCGCCCTTCTCCCCCGCGCCCCCACCCGCCGCCGCCTTCACCGCGCCGCCCCCCCCGATTCCGATCGCGCCCGCGGCGTCCTCGAACGCGCCCGCGAGGTTCGACGCGGACCCCCCCGCGTCGCGGAACGCGCCGCTCCCGCCGCTCGCGAGGCCCCCCACCGTGCGCGCGACGCTCGACGAGATGTGCTCCCACGGCGAAAGCGCGGCGAGGCCGCCCAACGCGCCGCCGGGCGTGAGCCGCCGCCGCGACGCGTCCTCGCTCGCCGCGCGCCGCCGCCGAGCCTCGCGCGCCTCCGCGAACTTCGCCGCGTGGCGCGCGGACTCGCGGCGAAACAAACCCGGGGTCGGGTCGAACGCGTCGGGGTCGAGCGACGCGCGACGAAGCGCCGCGTCGCGCGCCACCGCCGTGAGGCCCAGCGCCAGGCGGTCGCGCTCGAGCGATAAGAGCGACGCGAGCGGTAACGAACCGGGGGGGGACCCGAACCCGACGCCGGGGGCCCCGAGCGCGGTCGAGAGCCCGAGCGGGTCCCCGAGCGGCGGCGTCGAGAGCCCGAGCGCGTCCGCCGCGGCCTTCGCCGCCTTCGCCGCCGCGACGTACGCCGACTCCGCCGCCGAGTCCGAGTCCGAACCCTCGCGCGCCGTCGCCGCGCCGAGAGGGTCGTCCGCGGGAGGAGACCTAAATCCGACGCTTCCGTTTTCTCGGCCGTCGTCGGGTTTCTCGCTCGTCGCGTCGGCGGCGGAGAGTTCGGCGGCGGCGAAGGTTTTCGCGCGCGCCAGCGGCGGGCTGCCCCCCCCCGGCCGTCGTCTCGCGTCGCCGCCCCCCGGGCTCGCGTCGCGGTTCGCCCCCCCCGAGATGCCCCCCCCGTCCCCCCGGAACGGGTACGGTTCGCCCCCCGCGCCCCCGCGCTCGCCGCTCGGCCGCCCGAGAACCTCGACGTGCCCGAGCGCCATGCACGCGTCCGGCGGGAGGCGATCGGAGCGAAACACCAAACACACGACGCGCGCCTTCGTACGTCCGGCCGCGAAAAAATCCCCCCCGGGTTCTTCTCTGCCCGCCTCCTCCTCCTCCGCCGCCAACGCGCCCCCCGCGAGCGTCGCGGCGTCCTCCGCGAGCGTCTCCGCGCGCGTCTTCGCGTCGTCGAACCGCCACCGAGACGACCACGGGGCGTACCCCCCCACCCCGCCGCCGCCGCCGCCGCCGCCGAGAGACTCGGAAGAGACTTCCGATTGGAGTCTGTCCCCGTCGACGCCGATCATCGGAAACGCCATCGCCGTCCCCGGCGCGACCCTCGGGATCGCGACGTCGACGGCGAGGGGCGCCAGCGCGTCGAGGCTCGCGCCCGCGAGCGCGTCGAACGCTGTCGGCGCCGCGTGCTCCCCCGCGCCGCCGGGGGACGTGAGCAGGACGCGCGTCGGCGCGCCCGGGCGCGCGAGCCAGATGACCAGAGCCGCCGCGCGAATGCCGACGGGGCACGCCCAGAGGGGACAAGACGCGCAGCTGTGCGTCTCGGCGCCCAGTAACGCCTCGGGGGGCGCCAACGGCGCGCCAAGCGAAGGCGGCGCGACGAGAACCGCCGCGCCGGGAGGGCGAGAGAGCACGCGGTCCGCCGCGGCGTACGCCCGCGCCCCCGAGTCGTGCGCGCCGGACAAACCCGAAGCCGAGCCCCCGGGGGAGGTGGACGACGAAGACGCGAGCCTCGCGGCGGAGCCCGGAACCGATCCCGTTCGCGCGAGACCCGCACCGCCGCCGCCGCCGCCGCCCGCGCGCTCCGTCGGGGACGTCCCGTACGGGGCCAGGTCGACGCTCCCCCGCCGGGTCTGATGAAGCGGGGAGGAGGAGAATGCGGCGTTCGCGCCTCCGCCCGCGTGCACCGCCGCGCCCTCGCGGTGGGTTTCGAACGCCGCCGACGCGAACCCCCCGTTGAATGACCCCGATCCGACGGATCGCGAGAGCGCGGCGAACGCCGACGCGCCGACGGACCGCGGGCGAGCGAGCGCGACGCGCCTCGCCTCCTCATCCTCCGAGGCGTTCGTCGCCGGGGCGGCTTTCGTCGTTCGGCGCAGGCTCGGGAAGTGGGTCTCGCGCTTGGCGCCGAGGAACATCTCGAACTGCTGGTGCCTGTGCGCGTCCTGGGTCATGTTCAGGAACCGCCTCTGCGCGGAGATGCTCAGGTTGCTGAGGCTCGCCGCCGCCGCGTACGCGCTCCCCGGGCCGCCGCCGCCCGCGCCGCGGCTCGCGCCGCGCCCGCTCCCGTCGAGCAGGTGGAAGATGGACGTGTGGATCGCGCGCGACGCCGTGTACACCGCGGAGTGCAGATCGCCGTTGGCGAGGAAAATCTCGCACATCGCCGCGAGCGTCGAGGGAAGCACCGACGCGCGCACGTCGTCCACCCCGGCGCCGAGAAGGCCCCAAGGCTGAGCGGAAGGGCGAGCGGAAGCGCTCACCGACGAGCCCTCCTCGGCGTCCGAACGAAACGAGCCCTCCTCGGCGTCCGAACGAACCCCCGCGGCGCCGGTCTCCGCCCCCGCGACGACGCCCCGCGCCTCGGCCTCCGCGCTCTTCTTCTCCGGCGCGGGGAGCGTCCACTGCGTCGTCCGCGTGTTGTGGTCGATGTAAAACGTGCGCCCCGTGACGGTGTCGAACCGGCTCTCCCAACCGGGAGGCAACGCCGCGGGCGCCTTCGCCTCCCCGCCCGCGTCCCGCCGCCCGTACGTCGCCGCCGCCGCCGCGGTCGCCGCCGCGCCGAGCCCCAACCCCTTCGGCTGGTCGCGCGCGCCGCCGCCGATGGGCCCCGCGTCGTCCCCGCGCTCGCCGCCGCCGCGGTCGCCGCCGCCGCCGCCGCCGAAGCGCCGCGCCTTCTCGTCGACGACGTCCAGGCCCAACAGGCGACACTGCTCCACCAAAACCTGGACGGCGGCGAAGTAGCTCGCGAGGTTCGTGCGGTCGAGGCTGTCCGCGCAGTTGTACCGCAGGACCCCGCGCTGCCACCTCTCGCACGCCTTGGCCGGGCGCCGGCGCCGATCCCGCCCGAGCTGCCCGTGATCCGCCGTCGCGCCGCACCGCCCGCGGCTCACCCCCGCCTCCACGAGGTACCCCCCCAGCGCGTTCCACAGACCCTCCACCGTCTTCGCCTCGCCGAGGGACTTGATGTTCCCGTGCCAGTCGAAGTTGAGGACGGTCACCGCGCCGAGCCCCGCGCGCCGCCGCGCCCCCCGAACCGCCTCGTGGAAATGCTCCGAGAGCAGAAGCTCGGGCTTCCCGGGCGCGCACCGAAGGAGGTTCACGCACGTCACCGGGAACCCCCCGCGGTCCGTCTCCGGAGCGGAGTCCCGCGGGCGGTACGCGCGCGCGAGCCGGGAGAAGTACGCGCCCGTGCCCTGGTACGGGTTCTCCTTCGCGACGACGATCTCCGCCTCGCCGATGCTCTGCTTGATCTCCTGGCGCCAACGAATCGGAACCGAGCCGCGACGCCACACGTACCCGCTCCAACGCGAAAAAGAGCCGAGCCGCCGACGCGAAGAAGAAGAAGAAGAAGAAGACGCCTCGCCGGAGGCGCACGAACGAGAGCCGCTCGTCGTCCCCTCCTCGTCGCCGGATCGCCCGCGTGCCTCGCTCACCGCGTTCGGCCCCGACGACGCGTCCTCCCCGCCGCCGCTCCGCGCTCGGTCCTCCCTCTCGGAAGAGGAAGACCCCTTCCCCTCCTCCTTCACCTCCCCTTCCTCCTTCTTCACCGCCGCCTCCTCCTCCTCGCGCTCCTCGCGCCAGACGAGCTGCTCCATCTCCACCTCGTTTCCCGGCGCGGCTCGATCGTTGAGCCCCCTCGCGAGGTACCTGGTTCCCGGGTGCGCGGAGCTCCTCCGGCCGAACACCGCGACCCTGAACTCGGCGCCCTCGGCGTCGACGAGTCGCCTCGACTCGGCGAGGCCCTGGAGCAGGACCGGGCACGCGCCCGGGATGCCGAGCTCGTTCAGGGGCGCGGCGAGGGCGGCGTTCCAGACCCACTCGCGGTCGGGGTCGTCGGCCGCGTCCTTGGCGTGCGCGAAGGGTCGGGTGATGTCGAACGTCTCGCAGTAGAAGTAGAGGTTCTCCATCGGAATCTCCGTGAGCGACTGCACCGCCGCGCGCTCCTCGCGCGTGAGCGTCGCCCTCGGGTCGCGGAGGGGCGCGCGGTGCCACTTGGCGTCCACGACGGTGAGAACCTCGTGGCCGTTCGGGAGGACGACCGCGGTGCGGACCTTGCGCGCGAGGAGGACGAGGGCGACGTCGCCGAAGACGCCGCAGCCGAGCACCGCGCACCCGCGCGTCGTGTGCTTGAGCGAGCCGCGCGAGGAGAGATGCGCGAGCGCGGCGGCCTCGCTCGGGAAGACGTCCAGGCCGGGGACGCGGCCGTACTCGAGCGCGCCCGTGGTCGAGCACACCCTGTTCGCGACGAGAAGGGGGGGGGGCGAATCGGGTCAGCGAGGCGATAGGGCGAACGCGAGTCGCCGAGGAGGGCCGATCGATCGCGCGGGGTGGAAGCACGCGGGGAGGAGCCGGATGGCGCGGGGGGGAGACCCGCGGTCGGGGAGGCGGGGGCACGCACCGCACGACGTGCGTATCGATGCTCCGCGCGGGGCTGAGCACGAGGTGGAGCTCGCCTCGGTCGGACTCCACCACCGCGACGCTGCTGCGGTGACGCATCGCGGCCGACGGAGCGCGCACCGCGCCCCACCCCGCCCGTCGCGTTGTGGCTCGAGGCGACAACACCCGCGCGTGGCCGGACCGAACGAGGCGGGAGCCGAGGGAAACTACGAAATCACCCGCGTGTGCGCAGCCGACGACGAACACCGCTGGGCACACTCGATTCGAATCTCTCGGACAGATCAGCGACGCGCAGCGCCGGTGTCGGGGGCGCCTTCGCCGGCATGGCGCCTTCGCCGTCCCCTCCGCGGCGCGTGGGCGAGGCGCTCTCGGGTACGCTGGGCGCGCCCGCGCGGCGCGCGCGCCCGCGATCCCGCGCCGCTCCTCCCCACGAAACCCCGCCCGACGCGTCGCCCCGCGATCTCGCGCCGTGCCTACCCGCCCCACCGCACAGCTGTGTCCCTCCGCCCCCACCGTTCGCTGACGCCCGCGCGTATCCCCTCCCTCGTTCCACCCTCTCCAGGCCTGACGATCGAGGACCACTCCGGCGGCCGCGTCGATTTCCCGTTCGGCGCGCGCACGACCGCGAGCGGGGGCCTCGCGGGATGGCCCTTCCGCGCGTTCGGCGAGGCGCTCCTCGAGGCGGAGGATGCCCCCGCGCGCGCCGCCATCGTCGCGCAGACCTCCCTCCCCACCCCGGGCGACCAGGCCGCGGGCCTCCTCCTCGGGCGCATGCAGTCCAACAAGTTCTCCATCCCGGACGACCTCGACGAGCTCGACGAACCCTCGGATCGAGACGACCCCTCGACGACGACCAATCGCCTCCTCGACCGATCGCCGCGCCTCGCCGGGTTCCCGCCCGGCGAGTGGGACCCCGCCGCCGCCGCCGCCGCCGCCGGTCACTCCCCCGCGCCTCCCACGCCGGCCACATCCTCGCGCCGCGGAGGCGGCGGCGTCGCCGGCCTTTCCGTCGCGCGCGCCCGGTCCATGCGCCGCGAGGACGCGAAGCGCCGCCCCCGGGTGCTTCTCTTCCCCGGCGCGACGCGCGGCGCGGCGGATCACGACGAGGAGGTGTACTGCGACGGGGGCACCCGGGTCGTGTGGTCCTCCGGCGGCGTCGCGAGGGCGAGGATGACGTGCGCGGAACCCGTCAGGCAGGCGCTCTGGTGTCGCTTCCCGGACGCCGACCTCGCGGGTGAGCGGGGAGTGGAGGGGGAGGGGGAGGAGGGGGATGATGATGCTCGCGGGGGAGGAGGCGGCGTCGGTCGGGGCTCGGCGGCGGCGGCGGCGAACGCGGCGGCGGAAGCGGACGCGTCGCCGCCGGCGCTCTGCGCGCGCCACGCGGAGGCGCTCTCGACGTACTCGCCCACGGGGGAGACGCACGTCGTGCCGCTTCCGAGGGACGTGCTCGGGGACGCCTCCGCGACCTCGCTCGGGCTGCTCTTCCCGACCCGCCGCGGGCCGTTGGCGATGCGGCACCCGCTCGACGAGCCGAGCGAGGTGGCGTTCGAAGGAGACGACGCCGACGACGGCGGCGGGGATCTCCGCGCGATTCGCCCGGGGGACGTCGTCGCGTGGTCCTCCATGGACTCGCCGCTCGTGTTGGCGTGGGACCGCGAGGGGAAGCGCCACGCGCTCTGGGCGCTCGCGCCCGCGCCGAGCGCCGTCGCGAGCGCGCCGGGGGGCGTCCTCGGGTTCGATTTCGGGGACGACGCGGAGCCGTTCGCGGACGCCACGAACGCCGCGCGCGGGACCGCGGCGGTTCCGCGAGGCGACGCGAAAGGTTCCGAAAAGACAGAAGCGCCGCGCGAAAAGACCGGCGGCGGCGCGAACGATCGCGCGTTTCGGGACGCTCGCGCGTCGCTCGCGGCGGCGTTCAGCGCGGCGACGATCGCGGAGCGCCCGCGCGTTCGCGCGAGGGTCGTCTGGGCGGAGCCCCGCGGGTTCGCCCCCGAGCCGACGGCGTGCGCGTTCGAGGCGCACGACGACGACGGCGAGAGGCGGCTCGTCGTCCTCGGCGCCGACGCGACGTTGCGCGGGTACGGAACGACGGCCGGGGGCATCGACGACGCAGACGCTCGCGCGCGAGGGCGCGAAGCGTCGCGCTCGGGGCGCTCGCGCGCTTCCGCGCCGCCCCCCCTTCCGACGACGGCGTTTGAGATTCGCGACGTCGCGTCGGCGGCGCCCGTCGCGGCGACGCGCGCGCCGCTTCTGGACGTCGCCGCGCTCACGCGCGGCGGCGCCGCGTCGCCCGACCAGCGCCTCTCGCTTCACCGCGGCGCGCTCCGCGTGCTCGAGTGGGACGCGAACCAAGCGCTCGGCGACGACCCGCTCGGCGCGCGGGTGGGCGCCGTCGCGAGGCTGCACTCGCCCGTCGGCGCGAGGTTCACCGCGGACCTCGCGGACGGCGCGCAGACGCGCCTCGCCGCGCCGGGGCGGCCCGCGTGCGCCGCCGCCGCCGCTCTCGCGGAGGCGGTCGCCGCGACGTTCCGCGGGAGCGAAGGCGTCGAGGCGAGCGAACGCGAGGCGGCGCTCGCGACGGTGTACGGCGCCGCCGCGAGCGCCGCGCCGGGGCGCGCGTGGGACGACGTTCGCGACGCGCTCCTGCGGTGGTGCGGATGCGACGCGCTCGTGGACCTCGAGGATCCCGGACCGAGCGACGGGAACGCCGCGGACGGGTCCACCTCGGACGACGGCGAGGACGCGTGGGAGGCGTTGGCGGCGAGCGAACGCCACGGCGACGCGAATACGTCGGCGTCGCGCTTCCCCGCGCTCGCGGCGACGAGCGCGGCGGCGCGAACGGCCGCT
>MDSW01062960.1_pt1 | contig 20154 bp, 18 predicted proteins | sample 811171 | NCBI WGS metagenome assembly MDSW01 (sample SAMN05326641, study PRJNA326480) | marine metagenome | isolation source: seawater | place: Atlantic Ocean: North West | collected 2012 | reverse complement strand
CTTTTTCTTCATTTGAAAAGCAAGTATCTTACAATTGTCACAAAAATAAGGCTTACATGTCAAGATGAACTTAATTGCTTCTACCTCTACATTTGGTTTTTTTACGTTAGTTAGTCGAATACTTGGTTATGTTAGAGACATTTTAATTGCAATTTTTTTAGGAACCAGCATTTTTGCAGATGCTTTTTTTGTTGCATTTAGACTACCTAATACATTTAGAAGGTTGTTTGCAGAGGGAACTTTTAATGCTGCGTTCATTCCGAGTTATGTGGGTGAACTCACAAAAAATAAAATAGATGCAGATAATTTTGCCAAAAATGTATTTAATTTACTTTTTGTTATTTTATTACTTTTAGTATTAGTGGCAGAAATTTTTATGCCACAATTAATTTTTTTGATAGCACCAGGATTTTATAAAGATCCTGAAAAATTAAATCTTGCTATAGACTTAAGTAGAATAACTTTTCCTTTTTTATTTTTTATATGTCTAGCCTCTTTTTTTGGAGCTATATTAAATTCATATAACAAATTTGCGGCTGCAGCTGCTGCACCAATTATATTAAACGTGGTATTAATTGGATCATTATTTTTTTCAAAATGGATTAATATATCTGACGTTAAAACATTATCCTATGCTGTTTCGTTGGCTGGGTTTTTTCAGTTAATAGTATTACTATTTTTTGTAAGAAAACACTTTAAACCAATTTTAAGTATCAAAATAAAAATAGATGAAAAAATAAAGTTTTTTTTTAGTAAATTATTTCCAAGCATTTTTTCATCTGGCGTTACACAAATTAATATTTTGGTGGGAACAATTATAGCATCATTTCAAGCTGGTGCAGTTTCATATCTTTATTATGCAGATAGAGTGTACCAAATTAATCTTGCTGTAGCCGGTATTGCAGTTGGGACGGTAATGCTTCCAGAGTTGTCCAAATACGTAAAAAGCAATAATTTAGAACAAATTAATAATTTACAAAATAGAGCTCTAGAGCTTTGTTTATTTTTGTCGGTACCTGCTGCGACTGCGTTAGTTTTAGCATCAGAGCAAATTATTACTTCATTATTTGGATATGGTTCTTTTAATGAAGAAAGTGTAACTAATACTGCTGCAGCACTTACTTATTTTGCATTCGGTGTGCCGGCATTTTCAATATTAAAAATTTTTTCCAATTATTTTTTTGCTAGAAATGATACTAAAACACCTTTTTATTTATCAATTGTATCAGTAATTTTAAATGTTCTGATTAGTATATCTTTTTTTAATAAAATTGGTTTTATTATAATACCAATTGCCACAACAATTTCTTCATGGATAAATGTTTTTCTCCATTATTATTTAATTAAGAAAAGAAATTTATATACTTTTGATAAAATATTTATTTACAAAATTCCTCGCATTATATTATCTGTGGTTGTAATGGGACTTGCATTGTATTTGTTACTAGGCTTTTTTTCAGATAAATTTAGCTATAATGAAAGTTGGAAATTTATTTACTTATTTATTATAGTGGTAGTAAGTTTATTAGTTTACTTTTTAATTTCAAATTTTTCAGGAGCTTTTAAGTTTAAAGATATTAAATTAAAAAATTAAATTTATATATGCATAAAAAAAGAGTATTTTCAGGAGTTCAACCAACTGGAAATTTACATTTAGGTAATTATTTAGGTGCAATAAAAAATTTTGTAAATTTGCAAAAAGATTTTGAATGTGTTTACTGTATAGTTGATCTTCATGCCATAACAAATCGTCAAGATCCAAAAGAATTAGGATCTAACGTATTAGAAACTCTTGCTAGTTTTATAGCCTCAGGTCTTGATCCTGATAAAAATATTATATTTAATCAAGCAAGTGTCGCTGCTCATAGTGAACTAGCTTGGGTCTTCAATTGCGTTGCGCGAATTGGATGGATGAATCGTATGACACAATTTAAAGAAAAAGCGGGCTCAAACAAAGAAAATGCTAGTGTTGGTTTACTCGTTTACCCAAATTTGATGGCAGCAGATATCCTTTTATATAAAGCTACGCATGTTCCTGTTGGAGAAGATCAAAAGCAACATTTGGAACTAACACGAGATATTGCAAAAAAATTTAATAATGATTTTAATTGTAAAGACTTTTTTCCAGTAGTTGAGCCATTGATACCCAAAGAAATTTCTAGAGTTATGAGTTTAAGAGATGGTAGTAAAAAAATGAGTAAATCAGAAGAATCAGACCAAAGCAGAATTAATTTAAAAGACGAAAAGGATTTAATTGATCAAAAAATAAAAAAAGCCAAAACAGATACAGCTCCAATCCCACCTGACATAAGTGGTTTAAAAAATAGAAATGAAGCGGCAAATCTTATATCTATTTATGCAAGCCTGAACGAAATTAAAATATCTGAAGTTTTAAAAGAGTTTGGTGGAAAAAATTTTTCAACTTTTAAGAGCAAATTAAGCGAATCACTTATTGAGAGAATTTGTCCCATTGGCAATGAAATGAGGAAATTATTGAAAGATAAAAATTATCTTAATAAAATTTTAATTAATGGTTCAAAAAAAGCAGATATGATAGCAAAAAGTAATTTAAAGGAAGTTTATAAAATTATTGGACTAACAAAGTTTTCTTGATTAGAGAATTTTTCTATAATAATAATATCATATGATGGTTGAAACAGAACATACACCCAATCCTGATACTTTAAAATTTTTACCTGGTAAAAAAGTATCAGAAGTAGGACCTATAGAATTTTTAAAAAGTGATAAAAATATTAAAGTATCTCTAGCGACCAAAATATTATCTTTAGAAGGTACTTTAATGGTATTTTTTGGTGAAGATTTTATTACGGTAAAGAAAGAAAAAAATTTAAATTGGAAAGATTTAAAACATGGAATTATCTCAGAAATAAATGATCATTATTCGAAAGGTAATGATGTAGTTGTAAAAAAAGATGAAGTAAAAATAGAATCAAAAAATAAATCAAAAGGATCAAACGAAACAGTTGATAAAATTATTGAGGTTTTGGATTCAAAAATAAGACCCGCTGTTGCTAGAGATGGTGGTGATATAATATTTAAATCTTTTAACGATGGTATAGTTACTGTAGAACTCAAAGGTAGTTGTTCGGGTTGCCCAAGTTCTATAATGACTTTAAAACAAGGGGTACAAAACCTTTTATGTCATTACATAAAAGAAGTAAAAAGTGTTAAGGCAATTTAAAAATGGCTAAAAAAATAGAAAAACTTTTCAAATCTTATAGAGATCAGTTAATTCATTTAGCAAAACTATATGGTGTTGTTGAAGTTAAAAGCTATGCAAGAAGCGCAAAGAGACTTACTATTTCTCAATTAGAATTATTACTAATTAAAAATAGAATCAAGCTCCCAATTAATCGATCTAGCGATAAAGCAATAGCAAAACAAGAATTAAAAGAAAACTCTATAAGAAATATTTATCTTTCTTTTGCTTTCATATTCTTTTTGGGCTGTTTAATTGCTATGAGACCTTATGTGAAAAATATAGTTAATGAGGTTAAGTTTACCTATGTAGCAGAAGAATATAAAATTCCAAAAACTACTGATAGTAAGAAAAAAAAAGAAGCTAAATTAAGCGAGGAAACTGAATTTATAGAAGAACAAGATAATACTGTAAGTTTAAGTGCAGAAACTACCATAAACCTTTTTGAAGATTTAAATTATGATCTTAAAGGTGTTAGAGCTGGTCAAAAGGTAAAACCAATTTATTTAACTAAACTGCCAAAAGATATAAAAACTTTGGGGGATACAAAAAAGAAAAGAGAATTATTTATAAAAATATTACTACCTTTAATACTTGATGAAAATGAGAAAATTAGCAAAGATAGAGATAAGCTTTTTAAAATATTAAGTAAAAATTTTAACACTATTGGTGAAAGAGTTTGGTTAAAAAGAAGGTTTAAAGAATACAAAATAGACGATCAAGACTTAGCAAAACTTAAGATGAGAATGGATATTATACCTGTTTCTCTAGCTATAGCTCAAGCTGCAAACGAAAGTGGATGGGGAACTTCAAGATTTGCATTAGAGGGTAATGCTTTATTTGGCCAGTGGACATGGAGTAAAAAAGGTATTACTCCAAAAAACAAAGATCCAAATCAAACTCACAAAATTTTACAATTTCAAATACTTAAAGCTTCTGTGAGAGCTTATAAAAATAATTTAAATACACATAATGCTTATCAAGAATTTAGAGAAAAAAGAGCTCAATTAAGACAAAATAACGAACCTGTTACTGGCTTAGCTCTTACTCAATATGTAAAAAATTATGCAGCAATTGGAGAAAAGTATGTTGTAATTCTTGAAGATATAATTAAGAAAAATTCGCTAATGGATTTTGATAAAGCAGATTTAATGTCGACAAATTTAAAATCTGGCGTAGCTTTATAATTTCTAATCTTATTACTGATATTTAGCAATTACGTATTGAATACCTAACCATCTCCATTTTCCATCGTTTTCTAAAAGAGAACAGTTAATCCTCCCTCTTTCACTCTTAAACTTTTCTTTAAGAAAAATAGATAATTCATTTTTTTTTGTGAATTTTATTTCTGATTTTTTCCAAACATTACCTTCGTTCGAATAGCAGTTTATATTTTTTAAATTTATTAAATTATCAAAAAATATAACCCTAACTTTAGGTGGATTATTTTCTTCATTAATATATCTATTTTCTGGATAAATACTTTTATAAGGAAGTGGTAAAGTTTTAATAATAAATTTAAATCTTTTAAGTTCACCATATTTTTCATTTATAGGAAATCTTGGTAACTCCAAAAAATCTTTTGTTCTATCAATTACGCCAGAGTGTTGACCAAAAGCAAATTCAAAATTTAAATCAGAAACTATTTTTTTTAAATTAGTACTATACTCTCCAAATGGATAAGAAAAAATTTTAGGAGAATAGCCAAGTTTATTTTTGAATATTTTTATAGAAGTCTTTAAATCTGATAATATTTTTTTATCTTCCCAATCAATTAAATATTCATGAGAATGGCTATGATTACCTATTGTTACTAAATTACTTTTATCAATTTCTTTTATTTGTTCCCAAGTCATATATCCATTATTACCGACTTCTCTTGTGCTGACAAAAAGTATAAAAGGAATATTATTTTTTTTAAGGATTGGCCAAGCATTTAAATAGAAAGACTCAAAACCATCATCAATCGTTAGCAATAAATAATTTTTGTCTATACCATTTTTTATTAATTCTTCGAATTTTTTAAAAGTAATAAATTCAATTTTAGATTTATTTATTTCATTTAAATGTTCTATAAATACCTCATTTCTTACATTAGTTGATGGATATTTGTTTTCATTAAATCTATGGTACATTAAAGCTGTTACCCCTGCTTTTGTATTTAAAGTATTTAAATCCATTCCGGGGGATTTACTTGGAGATAATAATAGTAGTATCAATAAATAAAATATGAATTTTTTATCAATAGACTGTAGCATGAATATTAGTTCTTTATTTATTAAAACTCAAAATAAAACATTTAATAAAATTTTGCAAAGCGATAAATCGAACAATGATTTATTAATGGAGCAAATCGTAAATTTTTTAAAGGAAAATAATCTAAAACTTGAAAATATAGCCCAAATTTTTGTCAATCAAGGACCAGGTAACTTTTCTGGCTTAAGAGGTTCGCTATCTGTTGCCAAAGGAATATGTTTAGCAAGAAATATAAAGTTATATGGTTATAACACATTTATTTTGTCGTGTGTAAAATTTTTAAATAAAAAAAAAGATATTTATAGTTTTGTAAATTTTGGAGGCAAGTATTTCATCAAACAATTTGATTATAATCTTAAAACTAAAGCAAAAATCAAAGAAGTTACTAAAGAAGAAATAATAAAAAATTATGATGATAAATTTAAGGTAATTCCAAAAAATTTTGTTAAATATTTTGATGAAAAAGTACTAAAACTTAGTAATTTAAATGTCACAAATTTGGACTATAATAAGCTTGAAATACTTATGTTAAAAGGTTTATTAGATAAAGATTTGATTAGGCCATTGTATTTAAGTTAAAATGTAAATTAAAATTATGAGTAGTATTATAGAAGAAAAATGTATTAAAAAAGGTGTAAGGCTAACTGACCAAAGAAGATTGGTTGCAAAAATAATGTCTGAGTCTGTAGATCATCCAGATGTTGACGAATTACATAAAAGAGTAAGTAAACTTGATTCAAAGATAAGTATAGCGACAGTTTATAGAACTGTTAAATTATTTGAAGAATCCGGAATTGTTGAAAAACATGACTTTAAAGGAAATAAAGCAAGATACGAAAAGTCACCAACTGAACACCACGACCATCTAATTGATATTAATACTGGAGAAATAATAGAATTTGTAAATAAGGAAATCGAAGATCTCCAAGAGCAAGTTGCTAAGAAACTTGGGTATAAACTTGTTGATCATAAATTGGAATTATACGGTTCAAAAATAAAAAAATAAAAAATTGCATAAAAAAATATTTATCAAAACTTTTGGCTGTCAAATGAACGAATATGATTCAAATCGTATTTATGATTTAGCCTCTACAATAGGTTTTGAAAAGGTTGGCAAAAAAGAAGAAGCTGATTGTTTTATATTAAATACATGTCATATTAGAGAAAAGGCTACTGAAAAAGTTTATCACGAGATTGGACGAGTAAAAAAAGATTTTAAAAATTTAAAAAAACCTTTGGTAATTGTTTCGGGTTGTGTTGCGCAAGCAGAATCTGATGAAATGATAAAACGCGAACCTTACATTGATATGGTAGTTGGTCCTCAATCATATCATAAAATAGCAGATTTAATTTTAAACTATCAAAGAAATAAAGTGAAAGTAAACGAAACTGATTTTGATGTTATAAAAAAATTTGATGAATTGGAGAAAATTTCTAATAAACAAAATAAAGTTTCTTCCTATCTGACAATTCAGGAGGGGTGTGATAAATTTTGCCATTTTTGTGTTGTGCCGTATACAAGAGGACCAGAATATTCCAGACCATTTAAACAAATAATAGGTGAGGCTCATAGATTAATTAATAGTGGAGCTAAAGAAATAATTTTGCTTGGTCAAAATGTTAATGCATATAATTTTTCTGCTAATAAAAAAAGTTATAAACTTTCTTCATTAATAAGAGAATTAAATAAAATAGATAAATTAAAAAGAATTAGATTTACAACATCCCATCCAAATGACATGTCGGATGACTTAATTAATTGTTATAAAGATTGTGAAAAATTAATGCCGTCTTTACATCTTCCAATTCAAAGTGGATCAGATAAAATTCTAAAATTAATGAATAGAAAACATAATAAAAAATATTATTTATCGGTTATTGAAAAGTTAAAAAAAATTAATCAAAATATTAATATTTCAAGTGATTTTATAGTAGGTTATCCAGGCGAAACAGAAGAAGATTTTAACGAAACTATCCAAATAGTTAAATCAGTAGGTTTTGTTAATTCTTTCTCATTTATTTTTAGTCCTAGGCCAGGAACCCCTGCAGCTGAAAAAAAATTAAATAATCTTCAAGAAAAGAAAAAAAAATTAATAGAATTACAAAATATTTTAGAAAGTCTTCAGCTTAAAAATAATGAAAAATTAATTGATAAATATTGTGAAATATTGGTAGAAAATAAATTAGATGATAAAAATAAGTATTTTGGTAGAACAAAATATATGAATTCTGTTATATTTGAGAGTGCTAAATGTAAACCTGGAGATATAGTTGATGTAAAAATAAGTTCAGTAAATCAAAATAATTTATTTGGATACCAAAAACTTGATAAAGTGAAAGCTGCTTAATTTAGTGAAGTTAAATAAACAAAATAAAAATAATAAAGAAATGTCGATAATATATGATAGCGACAATTCAATAAATATTAATATATTTAATAACGAAATTTTAATGGCAGTAGTCGGTTCTCTTGATAGCAATTTAAAGGAATTAGAAAGGGTGAGCGGTTCTGAAATTTATTTTAGAGGTAATTCAATAGCTATAAAAGGCGATAAATCTGCAAATGAACAGGTCAAAGATGCAATTGAATACTTAATTGATCGCTTTAGATCTGATAAGAAAATAGATAAAAATGATATTTTAACATCTTTAAATAAAGAAATGATAAAAGATAAAAAAAATCAATCAGTTATTCAACCTTTAGAAGATGTTATCAAAACTCCAAAAAGATCAGTAATACCAAGAACAAGAAAACAAAAAGAATATGTAAAGGCACTTAAAAATAATCAAATAATTATGTCTTTAGGCCCAGCAGGAACTGGAAAAACTTACTTAGCAGTTGCTGTAGCTTTAACTATGTTATTAGAAAAAAAAGTCGAAAGAATTATTTTATCAAGACCAGCAGTTGAAGCTGGAGAAAGATTAGGCTTCTTACCAGGAGATATGAAAGAAAAAATAGATCCTTATTTAAGACCTTTATACGATTCCCTTCATGATTTATTTGATTATGATAAAATTCAAAGGAAAATTGAATCAGGAGAAATTGAGATAGCACCTCTTGCTTTTATGAGAGGCCGTACTTTAAAAAATTCGTTTGCAATACTTGACGAAGCACAAAATGCCACAAGAACGCAAATCAAAATGTTTTTAACTAGAATAGGAGAAAATTCAAAATTAGTCGTAAATGGTGATCCCTCCCAAATAGATTTACCCAATAAAAGCAATTCTGGTTTAATAGAATCGCAAAAAATATTAAAAAATATTAACGAAATATCAATAATAAATTTTGATCATAACGATGTTGTTAGGCATCCTTTGGTTACAAAAATTGTAGAGGCTTATCAAAAGAATACCAATGATCAAAGTTAATGTTGAGATTAATAATAAATCTTGGCTTAAAAAAATTAGAGATCCACAGAAATATCTTAACAAAAAATTAAAAAAAATTCCTATTATCATTAATTTTTTTAAAAGAAAAAATATAATTTTTACTATCTTTTTAACAAATTCAATGAATATGAAAAAATTAAATAAAAAATTTAGAAAAAAAAATAAACCAACTGATGTTTTATCTTTTCCATCTTTTGAAATTAAAAGCTTAAAATCAATAAAGGAGAAAAAGATATATATAGGGGATATAGCTACTTCATACGAAATAATTAATTTAAGGTCAAAAAAAAGTAATTTTTTCTTAGAATTTGACAAAGTTTGGGTGCACGGTCTTTTACATTTAATAGGTTATGACCATATTAAAAATAAAGACTATTTTAAAATGTATAAAGTAGAAAAAAGGATTTTAAATTTAATTTGATTAAACTACTAAATAATAAAATATTTGTTATTTTTATAGCACCAGCAATACTTGGCGCTATAACTATACTTGGTTTTTCGCCATACAATTTAACTTTTGTTAATTTTTTAACTTTTCCAATTTTATTATTTTTAATTTCAATAATTAAAAAAAAAACCCAACCAAAGTATAGAAAAAAAAAATATGGACGTTATTTTTTTTATTTAGGATGTTCTTTTGGCTTTGGCTTTTTTTTATTTGGTAATTATTGGATTTCTATTTCATTAACTCACGATGAAATGTTTACAGTTTTTATTCCGTTTGCAGTTATACTTATACCATTATTTTTGTCTTTATTTTTTGGTTTAGCAATTTTAATTGTAGGTTATTTTTGTGAAAAAAATATATCTTTCATTCTCCTTTTTTCTTTAGTTTTTTCAATATTTGAATATTTAAGAGGCACTTTATTAACCGGTTTTCCATGGAATTTAATTGCATATACATGGTCTTGGTCAACTGAGTTAATTCAAATTTTATCAATAATAGGAACTTATTCATTAAGCTTAATTTCAATTACATTATTTTGTTTACCATTTATTTTTTTTCAAAATCTAAAAAATAGAAAAAATATTTTTTTTGTAATATGCGTTTTAATTGCTTTTATAGGAAATTATGTTTTTGGCTATTTTAATATAAATAACAGCAATTTTAATTTTGATAAAAATATAAATGTTAAAGTGATTTCACCTAACTTTTCACTTAGTGATTACAGCTCAAGAAGTGAATCAGATCAATTAGAAAGACTTATTAAAATTAGCGATCCTAATAAAGATATTAAAACGATTTTTATATGGCCCGAGGGAATATTTTATGAATCAAATTTACAGAATTTGTCACTATATAAAAATTTATTTTTAAATAACTTTTCAGAAAACCACTTAATTATACTGGGAATCAATAATTTTCAAAAATCTAATAATTCTGAAAATATAAAATATTTTAATAGTTTAGCAATTGTAAATCATCAATTAGAAATATTATTTTTATATAATAAAGTTAACCTTGTTCCTTTTGGTGAATTTTTACCTTTAGAAAATTTATTGTCGAAATTAGGATTAAAAAAAATTACTCAAGGATATAGTTCATTTTCAAGTGGAGATGAAAGAAATTTAATTAATTTAAATAAAAATTTTAATAAAAGATCAATTCTACCTCTAATTTGTTATGAAATAATTTATTCAGGAAAAATAAAATTGATAAAACAAAAACCTGATTTAGCGATAAATATTTCAGAAGATGCTTGGTTTGGAGAGTCAGTTGGTCCTTATCAGCACTTTACAAAGGCAGTTTACAGAGCTGTTGAAGAAGGTATTTTTATTGCGAGATCTGCAAATAAAGGCATTTCGGGTTTTATTGACCCAAATGGAAATATTTTAAAGCTTCTAGATAGAAGTGAATCAGGGAATGTTGTGGTTAATATGCCACAATTTGGCGGGTCAACTTTATTTTCAAAATATGGAAATAAAATATTTTTTTTAATAATTTTTTTATATATATTCCTATTTTTCATTTTAAGAAAATTAAAAATTTAATGAGTAAAAAATCATATTTATTTACGAGTGAATCAGTTTCCGAGGGTCATCCAGACAAAGTGTGTGATCGTATATCCGATATGGTTGTCGATACCTACTTAGGGAAAGATAAAAATTCAAGAGTTGCATGTGAGACATTAACAACTACAAACAAAGTAGTTTTAGCAGGAGAAACAAGAGGTCCTAAAATTCAAAAAGAGGAATTAATAGAAAAAGTTCGTAATTGTATAAAAGATATAGGATACGAACAAAAAGGATTTCATTGGAAAAATTGTAATATTGATACCTATTTACATTCACAGTCGAGCGACATAGCTATGGGAGTAGATTCAAAAGGGAACAAAGATGAGGGAGCAGGAGACCAAGGTATTATGTTTGGTTACGCTTGTAATGAAACAGAAGTTTTAATGCCTGCACCAATTTATTATTCTCACAAAATTTTAGAATTAATGGCTTTGGATAGAAAAAATGGTAAAGCAAATAAATTAGAACCAGATTCAAAAAGTCAAGTTACAATGATGTATGAAAATGGTATTCCACAAAAAGTTACTTCTGTTGTAATTTCTACACAGCATTCTCCCGATGTTAATCAATCTCAAGTGAAAGAAATTGTTCGTCCGTATTTAGAAAAATCGATACCAAAAGCATTATTATCAGGACTAAAAGAAGAAGAATTTTATGTAAATCCAACAGGACAGTTTATAATTGGTGGACCAGATGGAGATTCAGGTTTAACAGGTAGAAAAATAATTGTTGATACTTATGGAGGAGCAGCTCCACACGGAGGAGGAGCTTTTTCTGGAAAAGATCCAAGCAAAGTTGATAGGTCAGCTGCATATGCAGCTAGATATGTTGCAAAAAATGTAGTTGCTTCAAAAATTGCTAATAAATGTTTAATACAACTTGCCTATGCCATTGGTGTTTCTAAACCATTATCAATTTATGTAGATCTTTTTGATGGTGATGAAGAGAAATCAAAACATGTAGAAAAATTAATAAAAGACAATTTTGATTTAAGTCCCAGAGGAATTAAAGAAATGCTTGCATTAGAAAGACCAATATATGAATGCACTGCAGCCTATGGCCATTTTGGCAGGAAACCTGGTGCTAATGGTTCTTTTTCATGGGAAAAAACAGATAAAATTGCAATTTTTAAGTAAGTAAAACTTGAAAAAAGTAAGAATATAAATTAAAAAACTACTAAGTAACCTGGAAAATCAAAATGGGCTTTTGCCCATTTTTTTTTAGGAGAGAAAATTAAAATTATGTTGAATCAAAGATCAGATAAAGTTGAACTTTTAAGAATTGCTGAAGCTGTGGCTTTAGAAAAATCTATTGATAAGGAAATTATATTAACATCGATGGAGTCTGCAATTCAAAAAGCTGCAAAAACAAAATTTGGAGCTGAAAATGATATACGCGCCAAAATTGATAGAGAAAATGGTGATATTAGCTTACATAAAGTTCTTACAATCGTAGATGCTCCAGAAAATTTGGATGTTCAAATTTCATTAAAAGATGCCAAAAAAATTAAAAAAGAGGAAGTTAAGATAGGAGATGAAATATTTGAAGAGTTACCCCCTGTAGATTTTGGAAGAATAGCTGCTCAAACCGCAAGACAAGTTATTACTCAAAGTGTAAGAGCGGCAGAAAAAGAAAGACAATATAATGATTTTATTGATAAAAAAGGCGAAATTTTAAGTGGGATAGTAAAAAGATTAGAATATGGCAACGTAATAATTGATTTAAATAGAGCTGAAGCAATTATAAGAAAAGAAGAATTAATACCACGTGAGGTTTTAAAAACCGGTGATAGAATTAAAGCTTATTGTTATGATGTAATTAGAGAAAACAAAGGTCATCAAATATTTTTGTCACGTGCACATCCTAAATTTATGGAAAAATTATTTTTTCAGGAAGTCCCTGAAATTTATGACGGAATTATTGAAATAAAATCTTCAGCAAGAGACCCAGGTAGCAGGGCAAAAATTTGCGTTAACTCAAAAGACTCATCAATCGATCCAGTAGGAGCTTGTGTAGGTATGAGAGGTAGCAGAGTTCAGTCAGTGGTTAACGAATTGTCAGGAGAAAAAATAGATATAGTTCATTGGTCTGAAGATGTAGCTGCTTTGGTAGTAAGTGCTTTAGCACCTGCACAAATTCAAAAAGTAATAATTGATGATCAAAATAGAAGAATAGAAGTTATTCTAACTGAGGAAAACTTGAGCAAGGCTATCGGAAGAAGAGGACAAAATGTTCGTTTAGCTTCAAAATTAATAGACTTTGAAATAGATATATTAACAGAAAAAGAAGAATCTGAAAAAAGACAATTAGAATTTAAAGATAAGACAGAAATTTTTGTTAAAAACCTTGAAGTAGATGAAACTTTAGGACAACTTTTAGTGGCGGAAGGATTTTCATCAATCGAGGAAATAAATAAATCTTCTATTGAGGATATATCAAAAATTGAAGGTATTGATGAAAATACCGTTAAAGAATTAAAAGAAAGAGCAGAAGAATATCTTATTAAAGAGCAAGAAAATATATCAAAGAAATTAAAAGATCTGGGAGTTGATGATAATTTAATTAATCACAAAGGTCTTACGCCTGGCATGTTATTAACATTGGGTGAGAAAAAAATTAAAACTCTTAAAGATTTTGCTGAACTTTCGACTGACGAATTAATAGGTGGCTATGATGAAAAAAAAGGTATTAAATATAAAATAGAGGGATATCTTGAAGAGTTTGCTTTATCAAAAAATGAGGCTGATGATTTAATCATAAATGCCAGAAATATTATTTTTAAATAAAGGAAATGATTTTTTATGGAAGAAAAAAAAGAAAAAAAGAAAAAACTAACACTAAGTGTTTCATCAAAAAAACCACATAGTGCGCCGTATTTTGCGCAAAATAAGGGAAAAACTTCTGTTGTCATAGAAAAAAAATCTCCAAGAAAATGGGGAGAAAAAAAATTTCAAAATCGAAGTACAAGCTTTAATAAACCTAGTGGCGACTTAGCATCTAAAAAAGTTCCAATAAATAGAAATTTTGATATTAGGAAAATGGCAGAAGAAAGAGCCACAAAAAGATTTAAAAGTGTCAAAGAAGATATTTTACAACAAAAAAAAAGTACATTAGGAAAAGAAAAATCTTTTACTTCAAAAAGGGAATACAAACTAACCCTATCCAAGGCTATGGACGATGATACATTTGATGGAAAAGAAAGAAGTTTATCTGCAGTAAAAAGAGCAAGACTTAAAGCGAAAAAAAATCAAGATGCTGAAAAAGTAAAGCAAGAAACTAAAAAAGTAATTCATGAAGTAAATATTCCTGAAAAAATTACCATCCAAGAATTATCAAATAGAATGGCAATGCAGGCAAGCGGTATTATTAAACATCTTTTAGGAATGGGAGTCGTAGCAACAATAAATCACACCATTGATGCAGATACAGCTGAATATCTTGTAAAAGAATTTGGCAATATTCCTATTAGAGAAAAAAAGCCAGATTTAAATATTTTAAAACCTGAAAAAAAAGATAATAAAAATTTAAAATCAAGACCACCAATTGTAACTGTAATGGGCCATGTAGATCATGGAAAAACTTCTTTACTTGATGCATTAAGAAAAACAAATGTGGTTGCCGAAGAACATGGTGGTATTACCCAGCATATTGGTGCGTATAAAATAGAAACTGAAAAAGGAAAAAGTATTACTTTTATTGATACACCTGGCCATGCCGCATTTACTGAAATGCGTGCTAGAGGTTCAAAAGTTACAGATATAGTTATTTTAGTGGTTGCAGCAGATGACGGTGTTAAACCACAAACAATAGAAGCAATAAAGCATGCTAAAGCCGCAAAAGTTCCAATTATAGTAGCAATAAATAAATCAGATCTTCCTGCAGCGGATTCACAAAAAATAAAAAATGAACTTTTGCAATATGAATTGATAGCAGAAGAATTAAGTGGAGATACATTGTTTGCTGAAGTTTCTGCAAAAACAAAAAAAAATTTAAATAAGTTAAAAGAAAATATAATTCTTCAATCAGATTTACTTGAATTAAAAGCAAATTTTGAGGGACCAGCCTCAGGTGTTATTTTAGAATCTAGAATAGATAAAGGAAAAGGACCAGTATCAACTGTATTAGTAACAGACGGAAAATTAAAAAAAGGTGATTTTTTTGTATGCGGCAATACATGGGGAAAAATAAGAGCAATGATAAACGATTCTGGTAATAATGTTGATGAAGCATTACCCGCGACTCCAATTGAAATTTTGGGCATGAACAAATCAGCATTCGCTGGTGATGATTTTATAGTAGTCGACTCAGAGGATAAAGCTAAAGAAATAAATGATTACAGAGTAGAACATATAAAAACTAAGGAAGTCTCTCCTATTTTAGCTAATAAAGAATCTGCATTTGATAATAGTTCTGAACCAAAAGAATTAGCCATTATTATTAAGTCTGATGTCCATGGTTCAAGTGAAGCGCTTAAAAATGCAATAGAAAAAGTTAAACACCCCGAGGTTATGCCTAAAATAATTTTGTCTAACATAGGTGTAATCACAGAAACTGACGTAACTCTTGCACAAGCTTCAAATGCAATTTTAATTGGTTTTAACGTTAGACCAAATAAAGAAGCAAAAAAATTGGCTGAAAATAATAAAATAACGGTAAAATTTTTTAATGTAATATACGAAGTATTAGATTTTATTAACGATTCACTATCAGGTTTGCTGAAACCAGATGTTAAAGAAGAAGTGGTAGGTTCTGCTGAAGTACAAGCAATTTTTAAAGTTTCAAAGGTAGGAAAAGTAGCTGGTTCAAAAGTAATAGATGGTGAAATTACAAACAATTTAAATGCAAGGTTGATAAGAGATGGAAATGTATTATATACAGGAAGAATCGGAAGTATTTTTAGAGAAAAAAATGCTGCGAAACAAGTCTCAGCTGGTTTAGAGTGTGGTATAACCCTTAAAGATTTTGCTGATTTTAAAGAAAAAGATGTAATAGAAGTTTATAAGGTTATTGAAACGGAAAGAAGAATTTAAATGATTAAACAAAATAACAACGCTCCCTTTTCACAAAGACAGCTTCGTGTTGGAGAATTAATAAAACAATCTTTAGGGCAAATTTTTTTAAGAGATGAGGCAAAAGTTCCGATATTGGAAACAAAAAATATAACCGTAACTGAAGTTAGAATGAGTCCTGATTTAAAAAATGCAAGAGCATATATAATTCCCCTAGGTGGAAAAAATACTGACAAAGCAGTTGATATTTTAACTGAATTTTCTCCTTTAATAAGAAAAGCTTTATCAAAAAAAGTTGATATGAAATTTTTACCTAAAGTTTCATTTGTGAGTGATAAATCTTTTGATTATGCTGAAAAAATAGAAAAATTAATTCAGCAAAACAAACAATAAAATTATGAAAAATGATAAAAAAAAAATAATTGAATCACTTAAAATAAACTCTAAAGACGTGGGATCTTCACAAGTACAAATTGGTTTATTAAGTAAAAAGATAGAAAGTTTGTCGGAACATTTTAAAAAAAATAAAAGCGATAAACATTCTTCAAGAGGTCTTTTAAGAGCAGTAAATCAGAGAAAAAGATTATTAGAATATCTAAAAAATAATAATATTGACTCGTATAAAAATGTTTTAGAAAAATTAAATTTAAGAAAGTAAATGTTCAAAATATTTAAAGAAGAAGTAGAATTAGACGGCAAAAAATTAACACTTGAAACAGGAAAAATAGCTAGGCAAGCTGACGGCGCTATAATTGCAACTTATGGAGAAACAGTTGTGATTTCGACAGTAGTTGGTGCAAAAAAAGTAAATCCAGAAACTGACTATTTTCCTCTTTCTGTAAATTATCAAGAAAAATATTATGCTGCAGGTAAAATTCCAGGTGGATATTTTAAAAGAGAAGCTAGACCCACTGAGTCTGAAACATTAATATCCAGACTAATTGATCGTCCTATTCGTCCATTATTTCCAAATGATTTCCGAAATGAAGTTCAAGTTTTACCAACTGTGCTTTCATACGATAACGAGAACGAAGCGGACATATTGGCAATTATTGCTTCATCTGCCGCTTTATCAATTTCAGGTTTACCTTTTCAAGGTCCTGTAGCAGCTTCTAGAGTTGGTTATATAAATGATAAATTTATTTTAAATCCTTCAAAAGAACAGTTAAAAGAGTCAAAATTAGATTTAGTTGTTGCTGGAACCAAAGATGCAGTTTTGATGGTTGAATCAGAAGCATCCGGATTAACAGAAAAACAAATGTTAGATGCTGTTAAATTTGGTCATGAAAAATTTGGAGCAGTCATAAAAGCAATAGAGAACCTTAAAAAGAAGTGTTCAAAAGAATCTTGGGAGATTGAAGAAAAAGACAACACCAAGGTAAAAGATATAATTGCTAAAGAATTAACAAAAGATTTAGAAAAAGCTTTTTCTGAAAAAGATAAGAAGAAAAGATCAGAATTAGTAAATTTGGCAACAGAAAAATGCAAATCATTGTTTGAAGCTGACGAAACTTACTCTGAGCTTGAAGTTCTTATACAATTAAAAAATTTAGAAAAAGATATTGTGCGTTCAAAAATACTTAAAACTAAAAAAAGAATAGATGGAAGAGGTTTATCGGATATAAGACCCATTAAATGTGAAGTAGGAGTATTACCTCGAGCGCATGGATCAGCACTTTTTACAAGAGGTGAAACACAAGCTTTAGTAACAACAACTTTAGGAATGACCGAAGATGAACAAAGAATTGAAAGTTTAGAAGGTCTTAGAAGAGAAAGATTTATGTTACATTACAACTTTCCTCCATTTTCTGTTGGTGAAACTGGAAGGATAGGAACAGGCAGAAGAGAAGTGGGACACGGAAAATTGGCCTGGAGAGCTTTAAAATCGTCTCTACCTGAAAAAGAAAAATTTCCCTACACTTTAAGAATAGTTTCAGAAATTACCGAATCTAATGGCTCTTCATCAATGGCTACTGTTTGTGGTGCTTCATTGGCACTTATGGATGCTGCAGTTCCAATAGCCGAGCCAGTAGCAGGAATAGCAATGGGACTTATAAAAGAGAAAAAAGAATTTACAGTATTGTCAGATATTTTAGGTGACGAAGATCATCTTGGAGATATGGACTTTAAAGTGGCAGGAACAAAAAATGGAATTACCTCATTGCAAATGGACATAAAGATTACGGGAATTACTTTCGAAATTATGGAACAAGCGCTTAGTCAGGCAAAAGAAGGAAGAGCCCATATTCTTGAAGAGATGAATAAAACAATTAAATCTTCAAGAAAAGAAGTATCTAAACATACTCCAAAAATAGAAACTATTACAGTTGATAAAAAAGATATAGCAGCAGTTATTGGTAAAGGTGGAGCAACAATTAGAGAGATTGTGGAATTATCCGGTGCAAAAGTAGATGTTAAAGATACAGGAGAAGTTAGTATTGCTGCTCCAGATGAAAAAGCAAGAAACAAAGCAATGGAAATGGTAAAAAATATAATTGCCAAACCTGAGATGGGAAAAATATATAAAGGTAAAGTTGTTAAAATAATGGAGTTCGGTGCTTTTGTTAATTTCTTAGGTAAACAGGATGGGTTAGTTCATATTTCTCAACTTGCAGGCAAAAGAGTTGCTAAAGTTTCTGATGTTGTAAAAGAAGGCGACGAAGTGTCAGTTAAAGTTATTGGTTTTGATAGAGGAAAAGTAAAACTTTCTATTAAAGAAGCAAGCTAAGTTATATTTTTAGGATTTGGCATACCAACTTTATTATATCCAGCATCAACGTAGTGTATTTCACCAGTTACTGCGGATGATAAATCACTAAGCAAATATAAAGCTGAACTACCAATATCATTGATGTCAACATTTCTTTTTAAAAATGAATGATCTTCGCTCCATTTATATAAAAATTTTGCATCACCAATTGCTGAAGCCGCTAGTGTTTTAATTGGCCCTGCGCTAATAGCATTTACTCTTACACCTTTAGAGCCTAAATCTTTTGCTAAATATTTTACACTTGTTTCTAAAGCAGCTTTACAAACTCCCATAACATTATAATTAGGTATTACCTTAGAAGATTCATAAGTTAATGTTAGCATACTTGAACCTTTATTCATGATTTTCGACGCTTCTTTGGCTACTTCTGTAAATGAAAAACATGAAATAAGCATGCTTTTTAAAAAATTTTCCCTTGATGTATTAAGATATTCTCCTGAAAGTTCTGATCTGTCAGAAAAAGCAATTGCATGAACAACAAAGTCTAAATTACCCCATTTTTTTTTAATATCATCAAAAGTTTTTATTACATCTTCTTTTTTTTCGACATCACAACTTAGTGTAAAATTAGATTTAAGAGATTCAGCTAAAGGAATTACTCTTTTTTTTAAAGCGTCTCCCAGATAAGTAAATGCTAGTTCAGCTCCACTTTCAGACAATTTTTTGGCTATTCCCCAAGCAATTGACCGATCGTTCGCAACTCCCATGATTAAACCTTTTTTACCTTTTAACAAAGACATTTTTTAATTTAATTTTTCAAAAATCAGTGTTGCATTGGTTCCACCAAAACCAAAGCTGTTAGACATAATAGAATTTAAATTCACGTTTTTTTCAACTTTTGTTACGATTGGATATTTTTTTGCTTCTTCATCCATATCATTTATATTTTCTGAAGCAGATATAAAATTGTTTTTCATCATAATCAAACTGTAAATGGCTTCATGTACAGATGTTGCTCCTAAAGAGTGGCCAGAAAGAGATTTTGTTGAGCTTATTTTTGGCATTATATCTTTATTTTTAAAAACTTCACCGATAGCTTTAAGTTCAGTTATATCTCCAACTGGAGTAGATGTGCCATGCGAATTTATATAATCAATTTTCTTTTTGCTAGTACTTAACGCCAAATTCATACATCTAACTGCCCCTTCTCCTGATGGGGCAACCATATCATAACCATCAGAGGTAGCACCATAACCAGTTACCTCAGCATAAATTTTTGCACCTCTAGCTTTTGCATGCTCATATTCTTCTAAAACTAATACACCGCCTCCACCCGATATAACAAAACCATCTCTATTTTTATCGTAAGGTCTAGATGCTTTTTCTGGTGTTTCATTATACTTAGATGATAATGCGGTCATTGCATCAAACATAGCAGTCATTGCAAAATGAACTTCATCACTACCTCCTGCAAATACAATTTTTTGTTTGCCAAGTTGAATTAATTCTGTTGCATTACCAATACAATGACCACTAGTAGCGCAAGCTGAACT
>MDSW01195347.1_pt1 | contig 20161 bp, 21 predicted proteins | sample 811171 | NCBI WGS metagenome assembly MDSW01 (sample SAMN05326641, study PRJNA326480) | marine metagenome | isolation source: seawater | place: Atlantic Ocean: North West | collected 2012 | reverse complement strand
TGTTGGAGGCGGAACAGGCCGGCACGATTGTTCCTGGCCAAACCGTGCTGGTGGAACCCACCAGCGGCAACACCGGAATTGCCTTGGCGATGGTGGCAGCAGCCCGCGGCTACCGGCTGATCCTCACCATGCCGGACACGATGAGCACCGAACGGCGCGCCATGTTGCGGGCCTATGGCGCAGAACTGCAGCTCACCGATGGCGCTGAAGGGATGACCGGTGCCATTGCACTGGCGCAGGAGCTTGTGGAGGAGATCCCTGAGGCGTATCTCCTCCAGCAGTTCGATAATCCCGCCAATCCCGCTGTGCATGAAGCCACCACCGCTGAAGAGATCTGGCGCGACTGTGAAGGCCGCCTGGATGGCCTGGTGGCAGGAGTGGGCACCGGAGGAACCATTACAGGTTGTGCACGCTTCCTGAAGCAGCACAATCCAACGTTGCAAGTGGTGGCTGTTGAGCCCGCCGCCAGCGCGGTGTTGTCCGGCGCTGCTCCGGGAGCCCATCAAATTCAGGGCATTGGCGCTGGATTCATTCCTGCGGTGCTGGATCAGGCCTTGATTGATCAGATCGTGGCGATCGAGGACGATGATGCGATGGACATCGGCCGACGTCTGGCCCGTGAGGAGGGGCTTCTCTGCGGCGTGAGCAGTGGTGCAGCCGTCGCTGCCGCCCTGCGCGTTGGCCAGGATCCAGCCATGAAGGGACGACGGCTTGTTGTTGTTCTCGCCAGTTACGGCGAACGGTATCTCTCCACGCCAATGTTCAGTTCCGGCTCCGTTCCGAAAAAAGCCTTGCCTATCAATCTATCCGGTGGCATCTAATGACAACATCGATAGATCAGCGACTGGAAAGTAGAATTAAAGTAATGGTTCAGTGAGTTTTGCGAAGTACTTTTTGATCGGATTCCAATGCGTTTGCAAGGGACAACTCAATGAATTGGGCTTGCGCTGGGTTAATTGTGCCAATGCTTGCATGCTGTTAAGGCTTGTGGGTGAGGGAAAGGAATAATAGATAGACCTTCACGGTCGGGATTGTTTTTTGATGATCAGACTCCCCCTTCTTGTTGCCATCCTTGCGCTTGGTCTTCCTGCACGCTCTCAAACAAACAAGGAGCTGTTGCAAGAGCGTTTGATCTCACCCACGGTTTACGACCTGCTTGAGGAGCGTGGCGCTGTGACGCCAGAGCAAAGGATCAAGGCAATTCAACAGGCCTGTTTGACAGGTGTTTTGGGTGGCGATGATTGCTATAGCGAGCGGGATCGCAGACGGTTTTAAACAGTCGCTTTGTGATCAAGCCTCCTGACAGTTGAGAGCATTTTTGATCACTTGTCTTCCTGGGTTGCGCTGTCAGACTTGAATCACTATGCGTGTTTCAAGTGTCTGGCAAAACCCTTGTGATTGCCATTGTTTCATTCCTGCTCCTCTTTTATTGTTATGAAAGTTGGCTGATGAATGGATTGCCGCATTAATTATTCCCACGCGAATCGTTCCCGCACGAATCGGTCGCAAGCGGATTGCTTTTGGCTGAACAGAGGCTTTCTCACTGTTCTGAACTGACAATCTCCGTTGATGTGGGCATTGGTTCTGGTTAACCATCAGTGCAGCATCTGGTTGAACGCCTGTTGCGTTCAGGTGTTTCGTCTCGAACCACCCGCTGGGCTCCAGCAGTTGAAGGGTGTTGTCGCGCGGGGATCGTCAGGAATGTGTGAAATTCCGTTTCCGCCAGGCTCGCGGTTCGGGATGGGCGGCTGTGACGATGGGGATGGTCATCGCTTCAGATGAACGATCCCTATGCCGAACTTGGGGTCAGCAGCAGTGCGAGTGCTGCTGAAATCAAGGCCGCCTATCGCCAGCTGGTGAAACAGCATCACCCCGATGCAGGCGGTGATGACCAGCGCATGTTGGCCCTCAACGCTGCCTGGGAGGTGCTGGGGGATGTTGAACGGCGCCGCAGCTTTGATCGCAGTCGGGTGCGGCAGGTGGACTCGGGTCGAGCATCGACGCAGGATGTCGGTCAAGCCAGGCGTTCCAGGGGGCAGGGAGCCGCGGCCGACGATGCTCTGTCGGTTTGGCTGCAACGCGTTTATGCACCGATCGACCGGCTGCTGGGTGAGGTGATCAATCCCTTCCCTGCGCAACTCAAGGCGCTTTCGGCGGACCCCTACGACGATGCTCTGATGGAGAGCTTCTGCACCTATCTCGAGTCCAGCATGAAGAAACTGGATCGAGCCAAGCAGTTGTTTCAGTCTCTGCCCACCCCCGCCTCGGCCAGAGGATTTGGGCTCAGCGTCTACCACTGCTTCTCGGAGGTGGAGGACGGGATCCAGGAGCTGGAGCGCTACACCATGGGGTACGTCGATGGTTACTTGCGGGATGGTCGCGAGATGCTGCGGGAAGCCAAGCAGCGGCGTAAGCGGCTCCAGGATGAACGGCGACGGTTAGAGATCGGGTGAAGCGGGATTGGTTGTTCTGGTGTGTCGTCGGTCTTCTGTGGCTGCTGGCCACCGGGTGTGACCGGCTCTGGTGGACGTTGCAGAGCGGTGTTCCTGCCTGGGACCAGGCTGATTACCTCAACAGCGCCCTCGACCACGGCCGAGCCCTCGGTCTGTTGCCCGGTGGGAGCTGGCAGGGCTGGCAGGCCCTGCTGGATCTTTCCCCGAAGATTCCGCCGCTGGCATCCCTGGTGAATGGCACGGTCATGGCTCTCACGGGTGATGCTCCAAGCCAGGCGGCCTGGAGTCTGAGCCTCTGGCATGGGTTGTTGCTGGTCGGTGTGGCCGGCTGGGGGCGCCGTCTTGTAGGGAATGGTTTCGCGCTGCTTGCCTGCACCCTCACGGCCTTGGTGCCGGCCCTGCTGGAGCTACGCACGGACTATGTGCTGGAAATGCCGCTCACCGCGGTCTGCACCCTGGCGCTGTGGCGGCTCGGCTGCTGGTGTGAACCCGAGCGGGGGGGGCGCTGGTGGCAGGTCTGGTTCGCCACGGTTGCGGCCTTGGCGGCCCTGCTGGTCAAACAAAGTGCGCTGTTGGTGCTGATGCCTGCGGGGGTGTGGTCTGCAGTGTTGGCATGCCGGCGGCGTGGGCGCTTGTTCCAGCAAGCCCTGCTGATGCCTTGTCTGGCGGTGTTGTCGCTCGGCCCATGGCTGCGACACAACTGGATCACCACCATCGGCGGCACCAATCGGGCTGTGTTCGAGTCCGCAGCGCGTGAGGGCGACCCCTCGCTGCTCAGCCTGGAGAGCTGGCTCTGGTATCCACAACGGCTGCCCGAGCAGCTCGGCGTGGTGATGCTGGTGGTGGGGCTGAGCGGCCTGTTCCTGCTCTGGCGCTGGAGAAGCAACCTGCCGCAGGCGTCGGATCACGGCTGGAGCTGGCGCTGGCTCCTCGTTAATCTGCTGGCCGCCTGGTTGCTGACCCATCTCAGTCCCAACAAGAGCGATCGCTACATCACACCGCTGATTCCGATGATGGTGCTGCTGCTGGCCCGGGGTTGGTGGCAGTGGGGTCTGTTGCTTCAGAGCCGTCGGCGCTGGTGGCCACCGCTGGCGTTGTTTGTCGGTCTGCTGGCCTGTCTGCCGGCGGGCTGGGCGCTGCAGTTGCGGCGTCTACGCGATCGGCCTCAAGGACCACTTGCAGAGCTTGTAAGGGCGGCCGGTGGTGGTGATCAGCAACGTCCCCCACGCACGTTGATCGTGGTGCCCAGCACGCCGGATCTCAATCAACACAACGTGAGCTTTTACGGCCGCCGCAACGGTGGCCAGTTGGTGGGCCGGCAACTCGGGACCAGTCGCCACGACCGTGACCCCGTGCTTCAGCACGCTCACTGGGTGGTGCTGGCAGAAGGCGATCAGGGTTCGGTGCGCAAGGCGGCGCGGCGCTTGGATCAGGCCGTGCGCACAAGCGGTGTGTTCCAGCAGGTGGGACAGTTCCCGCGTCCTCAGGGCGGCAGCTATTCGCTCTGGCAGCGGCGAACTGATCATCCGGCGGCACAGGGCTTCGCCGTTGAGTTTCCCGATCTCGCCGCCGGTCTCGCTGATGGTCCGGCCGGACTGGATCCGGTGTTCGCCGCGATTGGTCGGGAGCACATGCTCGACGGCCACTTCGGCTATCGCGTCAGCGTTGAACGGCAGGCCTTGCAGCGGCTTGAGCAGGACCCCGCCGATGCTCAGGCGCACTGGACGTTGGCGTTGCTGGCTGTGCTGGCCAATCGACCACAGCAGGCCGCTGATCACTTCGCCGCTCTCCAGACTCTCCTGCCCGAAAACCCGTGGCCAGCGGCCTACCGCAGCGTGGTGTTGCTGGCCGGTTGGAACCCCTGGTCTGCAGCGGCGGTGGCGGATGCAGCGGCTTTCACCACTCCGGATCCCCTTCTCGACGCGTTGGGCGATCTCAGCGGAGTGCTTGGTGGAGCGGTCTGGCGATTACCCGGAGCGGTTCAGTCCGTGCCATTGGCCGTTGAGCGGGTGGAACAAACGCTTGCAGGCGACTCGGAGCCGCCACGTTCCAAACAACAGGATCAGGAGGAAAAGGCTTCCAGCTGATCCATGCGCAGCCAGACATCCGGAACGGGTCGGTTCCAACGCACTTGCCCGTAGGCACCCTTCACCACCAGCAGCTCACCGGGGCCTTCAAAAATGTAGGCCGGTGGCGTGACATCACTGGCTTCCGCTTCAACGCTGCCCTTGTAAGCCTCAGCGTTCACGCGCACCAGACTTCCCTTCTTGAGAGCAACAGGCTTGGCCTTCGTTGGGGTGGCGTCTGTTTCAGCCATCGTGAGTTTGGGGCGGGTCTGCAGGCTAGAACCTGCTCGTGGATTGCCCAGGCCCATCGTGCAAGAGCCCGTCGCTCTCTATTTGATCGCGTTCGGGGGATTGCTGCTGGCAGCAATCCTTCTGGATGATCTGGCAGATCGCGTCAAGCTCCCAGGGATCCTGCTGGTGCTGGCGCTCGGTTTGCTGGTGGACAACGACATGCGGGCGGCCGGGGAGCCGCTGCTGTCCCTGACTCGTGCCAACAACATCACCCAGTCGGCGTTGGTGCTCGTGCTGTTCTTCGGAGGGCTCACCACGAACTGGAGTCGGATGAAGGCGGTGGTCAATCCGTCAGCCCGCTTGGCCACGGTGGGTGTTCTGATCACAGCGGCCTTGCTCACGCTGTTCGGTGTCGGGATCTTCGTGATCGAGGGCGAATGGCGTCCGGAACTGCTGGCCCAGGTGCTGTTCATTGGTGCCATGTTCAGCAGCACCGATGCTTCGGCGGCACTCTCGCTGCTTCGGCCCCTGGCGGGTCGCATGCCGCAGAAGGTGCTCGATCTGATCGAGATGGAATCCACCATCAATGATCCGATGGCTGTTGTGTTGGCTGGTCTGGCCCTTGCACTCGCGGGCGGTGAGGGTGTTGCCACGGCTGATCTGGTCACTGATGTGGTGCGGCAGTTCATGCTCGGGGGCCTGCTGGGCTTCATTGGCGGCAGCGTGATCTCCCAGTTGCTGATGGGCAGCACGTCCCTGTCACGGGGGTCAATGCTGCCGGTGGTGAGTCTGGCCCTGCTGCTGGTGTTGTCAGGGGGGACGACGGTGATGGGGGGGAGTCCTCTGCTGGCGGCGTACGTAGCTGGGCTGGTGCTGGGCAATGGCAATGCCACAGATCAGAGGGTGCTTGAAGAGGCCCATTCCAGCTTCGCCAAAATGGCTGAACTGATGTTGTTCCTCTGCCTCGGACTGGTCGTGACACCACAGCATGTGGTGCGTGCCGGTCTCTGGGCACTCCTGTTGTTCGTGGCAATGCAGGTGGTGCGCTGGCTGATGGTGCAGTTGCTTCTGCTGCGAAGCGAGTTCACCAATGGAGAAAAAGGCTTCATCTGCTGGACGGGTCTGCGGGGTGCTGTGCCGATTGCGATGGCGATTCAGGCCTGGAACTCCCCTGCCAGCTGGGGCAAGCTGATGCCCCCTCTGGCCCTGGCCGTGGTGCTGCTCGGACTGGTGATTCAGGGCTTTGCTCTAGTGCCGATCGCCCATCGACTTGGCGTGGTGTCGGAATCGGAGAACCCGGAGCCTTCGCAGTCCTCCTAGCCTCCCGGCCGAGAGATTCGCCCTTGAATGCGCCTGCTGCTGCTCGGTTGCACCGGTTTCGTTGGCCGTGAGCTGGTGCCTCTGCTCCTTCAAGGCGGCCATCAGCTCACCTTGGTGAGCCGGCGCCTGCCACGTCAGTACCCAGAGGAACGGGCCGATGGACGGGTGCAGTGGTTGCAGCTCGACCCCGCTCGCTCCCAGTCGTGGCAGGTTCCAGAGCTGACGGATGCCTTGGCTGAGGCGGATGGAGTGGTGAATCTGGCGGGCGAGCCGATCGCGGAAAAGCGCTGGACCGCCAGCCATCGGCAGCTGCTGGAGAGCAGCCGCCTCGACACAACCCGGTTGCTGGTGGATGCGATCAATGCTCTCGACACCCCACCTGCTGTTCTGGTGAATGCCTCAGCGATCGGTTTCTACGGCAGCAGCAGCACAAAGCGATTCGTTGAAAGCAGTGCTGCAGGGACTGATTTTCTGGCATCGCTCTGCCAGCGCTGGGAGGCCGCTGCCGCGGCTGTTCCCGCGGCCACCCGCCAGGTGACGGTGCGGATCGGGATCGTCCTGGCGGGTGATGGTGGCGCTCTTGGCAAGATGCTGCCGGTGTTCCGCACCGGCTTCGGGGGGCCCATCGGCAATGGTCAGCAATGGATGAGCTGGATTCATCGCAGTGATCTCTGCGCTCTGATCCTTCATGCTCTGACCCATCAGAGCGTGAAGGGTGTGGTGAACGGCGTCGCCCCTCAGCCCGTGTCAATGGCTGAATTTTCCAGTCAGCTGGGCAGCACACTGGGTCGCCCCAGCCTGTTACCGGTGCCGGCCCCCGTTCTTCAGATGATGCTCGGCGATGGCGCTCAAGTGGTGCTCGAAGGTCAGCAGGTGGTCTCCGAACGTCTTGACGATCTCGGCTTCAGCTTCCGCTATCCCGACCTGCCTTCTGCACTCGCCGCTGCCACCAGCTGAGGATGCCGTTGATCAGGGCCGCCATGATCAGCAAGCTGATCGCCGGGGTGAACAGGGGTTGCCACAACTGCTGGAACAGATCCATCGGCTGATTCCGCCCCTGGGTCTGTGCGAGCACGGCAATCCCGAAAAATCCGGCCCCGAGAAACACCACCAGAACATTGAGCATCAGCAGCCGATCAAGCCAGCGCTTCCAGATCGGTTCCACGGTCGCTGTCATCGGTTCTGCTGATGCGCTAAAGCGCTGATCGCTTCTGCCATTCTCCGGCCACCACCTCTGCTGCCAAGGCGTCGTTCCGCCTCCAGACGGCACTGTTGTTGAAGCTCGGGGTCTGTTTGGCTGCGGTTCAGCAGCTCGAGAGCAAGGCGGGCGGATTCTTCCAGATTTCTGGTGCTGCCGGTTTCACCCGGAGCGCAGAACACCGTTGGTCCCAGCAAACGCCGCTGCGCCTCCGCAAATGCTGCGGTGAACTGGGGTCCCCGGCCTGGCAGTTGCAGAACAGGCCGCGCCAGACCCACCGCCTGTTCTGCGGCTGTACCGGCCATGCAAACCAGCAGATCGCTGTGCTGCAGCACGGCCTGAAACGCGTTGCGACGGACCTGCACGACCGTGCCGCTGGGATGGTGGAGTTGAGCGTTGGACAGTTGCCAGCCCAGTTGGGTGGCCAGTTGGTTCAGATCGACATCGGCAAGGCTGGTGACCAGGGCCAGGTCAAGCGTGATGCGCGCATCGCTGGGAAGGTTGTTCACCATCGCCAGCAGCAGCCGCAGGTTGTCCTCGAGTTCAGGTCTGCGGCTCCCAGGCAGTAGCCCGATTCGGAGTGTTGCGTCGGGCAACGGCTGGGTGGGTGAGAGCACCGGGTCCATGAAGGGATTGCCCAGAAAAGTCACCGGCCTGCGCAGTTGGTCACTGAGATCCGTCGCGGTGCGTTGATCACGGCTGAACACCGCTCTGAAGCGTCGTGTCGCCAGCAGTTCGCCGCAGGGCCACGGCAGTCGCAGGCGCCCTTCGTAGTGGCTGGAGTAAGCCACGAGGTAGGTGGCCACGGGGCGTCGGCACAGCCAGGCGGCGATGACCGGGATCACATCGCCGACGACGACGATCAGATCGAAACGGTTCGCATGCCTCAGCAGACGCATCAGCTGCTGCAGCAGGTACAGAACCTGCCCCTGAATCAGTTCCGTGAGTCGACCCTGCAGGCTGGTGTAACCAAGCCCGCCCGTGCTGAATTCTCTGGTTTGCCCCAGCAGAGGGATCTCGGCGTTTCGATAGGCGTTGCCCTTGCCCACCAGAGGCAACGCCTGGGTCTGATGCCCCAGCTCGCGTAGGGATTGAGCCAGAAGCGCTCCCGAGAGATCCTCGCCGTGCCCGTTGCTGAGGAGAAGAATTCTCGCCATTCACTCCGTCCGGGTGGGACATCCCATGGCCATCAGCCCGTTCAAAGCTTCAGCCAGGCCCTCACCTTCTCAAGCGATGTCCACCCCGGTCGGCGCTGCATCCCGTCATCCAAAGCGGCTTTCAGGTCGTCTGTGATCTGCGGCGCCATCGAGATCACCTGCTGCACAACCTGGATGTGGTCACGCACACCCTTGGATTCGGTGTCGAGCAGCGCCAGGCTGAGGTTGATCCGCGCTTGGGGATCCTGCGGATTCAGCTTCACGGCATAGCGGGCGGAGCGCAGGGCTTCATCGGGCTGGTCACAGAGCAGCTGCAACCAGGCCAGACAGGTCCAGCCCGCCGATTGCCGTGGTGCCGCTTCCGTGATCTGCTGAAAAGCGGGAAGGATGTCTTCCGCGCTGGCACCGGCCTGATACCGGGCCATGGCCTGGTCGAACAGGCTCTCCTGGCTGGAGTCCATCGCGAGGGAGAGGACGGATCTGCTGTTCAGACTCCCACGTCGCTCAGACCCACGGACTCACACCGCGAAGGAGCTGCCGCAACCGCAGGTCTGGGTGGCATTGGGATTGGTGAAGTTGAAACCACCTCCGATCAGTGCAGTGCTGAAATCCAACTGCATTCCGTAGATGTAAAGCAGACTTTTCGGATCGCAGATCACGTTGAAGTGGCTGCCATCCGGCGCCTCGTATTCATAGGTTTCGTCATCCTCCAAGGTGTCAGAGGCGGGCACGAAATCCATCGTGTAGCTCATGCCACTGCATCCACCGGAGCGAACCCCAACCCGTAGAACCTGATTCTGACCCTGCTCATTGCAGAGCCTGGCCAACTGCTGCATCGCCGTGTCCGTGATCAGGATGCCTTTGCCGTCCTTTGCGGTGTGCGCCGTGGCGTTCGCTGTGCTGGTTGTCATCGAGGCCCCGCAGATCTGCCCTCACTCTATGGAGCCTGATTCATAGAGTCTCCCTAGTTGCACAGCGCAGGTGCGGGTCGCGATTGTCGGTTCCGGTCTGGCAGGCCTCTCCGCTGCGGTGGATTTGGTGGAGTCGGGGCATTCGGTTGACCTCTATGAAGCCCGCCCGTTCATGGGCGGCAAAGTCGGCAGTTGGGTGGATGACGGCGGGAACCATATTGAAATGGGCCTGCATGTGTTCTTTTTCAATTACGCCAACCTGTTTGCCTTGATGCGGAAGGTGGGTGCGATCGACAACCTGCTCCCCAAGCAGCACACCCATCTGTTCGTGAACAAGGGTGGTGATTTGCGGGAGTTGGATTTCCGCTTTCCGATCGGTGCACCCTTCAACGGACTGAAGGCGTTTTTCACCACCCCGCAGCTGAGTTGGATCGACAAACTGCGCAATGCACTGGCGCTTGGCACCAGTCCGATTGTGCGCGGTTTGGTGGATTACGAGGGCGCCATGCGAACGATTCGCGCCTTGGATGCCGTCAGCTTTCAGGACTGGTTCGTGGGCCATGGAGGCAGTCCTGAAAGCATCCGCCGGATGTGGAATCCGATTGCTTATGCCTTGGGCTTCATCGACTGTGAAGCGATTTCTGCCCGTTGCATGCTGACCATCTTCATGATGTTCGCCGCAAAAACAGAGGCCTCCAAGCTCAACCTGTTGAAGGGGTCACCGCACCGGTGGCTCACCGGCCCGATCCTCGAGTACATCGAACAACGCGGCGGACGGCTGCATCTGCGCCATCGCGTGAAACAGGTGCGCTGCAGTGATGCGGAGATCCCCGAAGTGACCGGACTTCAACTGGGCACGCCCAATGGGGACCGTGAGGTGGAGGCCGACTGTTATCTGGCGGCCTGTGATGTGCCGGGCATCCAGAAATTGATGCCCGAGTCGTGGCGGCGTTTCCCCCAGTTCGAGGCGATTCATCAACTTGAAGCTGTGCCGGTCGCCACGGTGCAGTTGCGCTACGACGGCTGGGTGACGGAGCTGGGAGAGGCCCATGAGGCCCAGCGCCGTGATGTGTCGTCACCGGCCGGTTTGAACAATCTGCTGTACACCGCCGACGCTGATTTCAGCTGTTTCGCCGACCTTGCCCTGGCCAGCCCCGAGGATTACCGCAGGGAGGGGGAGGGGTCCCTTCTGCAGTGTGTGCTCACCCCGGGTGATCCGTGGATTCCCAAAACGGTTGAAGCGATCGTGGAGCACACCGACCGCCAGGTGAGAGAGCTGTTCCCCTCGGCACGGAACCTCACGCTGATCTGGAGCAACGTGGTGAAGCTGGCTCAGTCGCTCTATCGGGAGGCGCCGGGAATGGAGCCCTATCGGCCTGAACAGCGCACTCCGATTCCCAATTTCTTCTTGGCTGGGAGTTACACCCGACAGGACTACATCGATTCGATGGAAGGAGCGACGATGAGCGGTCATCTTGCGGCCGCGGCGATTCTCGATCAGCCGGTGCGGTTGGCCTCCAACGCGGCGGTGGCCTGATGGGACGTTGGCTCGACCACAGCGTGACCACCGAGGTGAAGGCTTCTGCAGATCGCGTCTGGGAGGTTTGGAGCGACCTTGAGGCCATGCCCCGATGGATGCGATGGATTGAATCGGTGAAAACCCTTGATGATCCAGATCTCACCGACTGGACGCTGGCGGCCCAGGGCTTTCGCTTCCATTGGAAGGCTCGGATCACCCAGCGGGTCGAAGCGCAGCAACTGCACTGGGAGTCCGTTGGTGGTCTGGCGACAAAAGGAGCTGTGCGCTTCTACCCCGATGGACCGGAACGAACCATGGTGAAGCTGAGCGTCACCTACGAATTGCCGGGGGTCTTGGCACCGCTGATGGAGCCCAGCATCCTGGGAGGGATCGTCACGCGGGAGCTTCAGGCCAACCTTGATCGTTTCAGGGATCTTGTCGAAGCAGGCGGTTGAAGCCTCCCTCATGAGGCTGGCTCCGAGGCTGGCTTGGCTTCTGATCGGGGGTCTTGTTCTGCCTGGATGCGGCGGGCCGTCCACGGATCCATCAGGCCTGGTCCCTCCGTCTGCGCCAAGCCGTTCGTCTGCGCCAAGCCGTTCGTCTGCGCCAAGCCGTTCGCCTGCTGAATCCACCGAGCCGATCAATCGATCGGCGCCGCCCGATATCGGTCTGACACCGCTTCCCACAGCGCAACAGGTGCAGCAGGCTGCACCGGGAGGTCGCAGGGATCCGTTTCAGCCTTTGCCGGTCACGCAGAAGGCCAAGGCAGCGGCCACTCAAAGCGAAGGCACCGGTGCCACCACCGTTGATCAACAGCGGCAACAGGATGGTTCCGATCCAGCCTCAGACCCCGGTTCTGGTCTCGAGCTCACCGGTGTTCTGCTCGTCGGGGGGGAGAGCCGTGCCCTCGTGCGCAACGCAAGCACCAGTGGGGTGTTGTGCGTGAGTTCCGACGGCCGCTGTGAGGGGGACCGTCAGTCTCTGCTCCCTGCAGGATGGTCCGTTCTTGCCATTGACGTGCAGCGCGGTTGCATCCGCCTGGCGCAGGACGGTCAAGCTCAGACGCCGGTGTGTATGGCCTGACAGCAGGCGGCGATCAGGCCATCGAGATCATGGGGGTCGGCTTCCGCATCCACCCGTCCGAACTGGGCCTGGCAGCTGCGGCTGGTCTGGGGGCCGATCGACACAATCTTCACCGGGGCCAGGCGGCTGATCCAATCGTCTCCGAACTGCTGTTGCAGCAGCTGCGCCGTGTGGGCAGCGGTCTTCGCGCTGCTGAATGCAATCGCCGCAACAGCGGCCTCATCCAGCGCCGCTGCTGTCGCGCTCGGCATCGACTGCGGGCATCGCGATTCATAGGCGGCCACTTCCACCACCCGTACACCTGCCTCGCCGAAGGCCTCGGCCAGCAGGGTGCGGCCGCCGCTTTGAACCCGGGGCAACAACATCCGCAGGCCGTAGCCGGAGACAGGGAAATGTTCAATCAGGCTGTCGGCGACGAATTCGGGCGGAACGAAGTCTGCGGCAGCCCCGTGTTGTTCCAGCACCCGGGCCGTCTTGCGGCCAACCGCCGCGATTCGAAGGCTTGCAGGGCGGCGGCGCAAGCTGCTGCCGATCCGTTGCAGGCGTTGTTCAACGGCCTGAACGCCGTTGGCGCTGGAAAACACGAGCCAGTGGAAATGCTCCAGCTCGGCCAAGGCATCGTCGAGGGGACCCCATTGATCCGGTGGACCGATCTCGAGGGCAGGCAGGTCGAGCACACGGGCACCACAGGCCTCGAGCAATTGGCGTGCCTCCCCCTGCTGATCACTGGCCCGGGTCATGACCACCGTGTGTCCCTGCAGGGGGAGATTCACTGCAGGGGCTCCGCATCGAGTTTCACGATGCCCTCGACCTGAGCCCGCAGGTTGCGAGCATCTTCGGATCGGCCCTGAGCCTGCAGCAGGGCGATGGCTTGGCGGAACCCGGCGCGGGCGCCTTCGATGTCGCCCCCCAACAACAGCGCCACGGCGTTGTTCTGATGGCATTCGGCACTGTCTGGATCCAGCTCCAAAGCGCGTCGGTAAGCATCAAGAGCAGCAGCGATGTCGCCTTTGCGACGTTGCATCAAACCGAGGTTGTACCAGGCGAGAGCTACCTCGGGAGCCCGCTGGGTTGCGGTTTGCGTCAGGGCGATCGCTTCATCCAGTTCACCCGCTTCCATCAACCGGGCGGCGAGGTTCAACCGAGCACCAAGGCTGATGCGAGTGTCCAGTGGAATCTCCAGAGCTTTGCGGTACCAGTCGATTGCGCTGTCGGGATCGGATGGTGTGGTCGCCAGGGCCAGATGCAGCATCAGCTCATAACGTTCCGCATCCTGAATGGCGTCGTGTTCCAGGCCGCGGCGCAGCAGTTTGATCGCCTCCTCATGCTGTCCTTCGCTGATCAGCAGTCCACCGAGCTTGGCGTTGGCGTAGGGGTCGCCAGGATTGGTGTCGAGTTCATCCCGCATCGCCTGTCTGAGCCGTTCAGCCTTGTCGGTACCGGCCAGCAATTCGGGTCGGTAGCCGTCGTGCAGGATTGCCGGTTCGCTGCAGTCGGCAATGCGCCACTGCGGTTCACGGTCCAGCAGCTTGCTCACGCTGTCGTCGATCATCGAGTGGTATTGACGGCTCCAGCTGATGGCAGGATGACGCCGGAACAGACGGCTGACGCTTGAGTAGGGAGCCATGGCGGCACCCAGCTCGTAGCGCAGAAGGTTGATCACCAGCACATCCGGCTGGGCCATCAGGGCCTTGAGGTTGGGGATGACCTCCGGCCGCAGTTGTTCATCAGCATCGAGCACCAGCACCCAGTCGCCTTGGAGAAACTCCATCGCGCTGTTGCGGGCTGGTGCGAAATCTCCCGGCCATGTGATCTGCTCCACCCGCGCTCCGGCAGCTTGAGCAATGGCGATGGTTCCATCGGTGGAGCCGGTGTCGACGACGACCATTTCGTCAACCAATCCCTTCACAGAGTCGAGGCATGCGGCAAGGCGCTCTTCCTCATTGCGCACGATCATCGAGAGGCTGAGCATCAGCGGTGGCCGGGGAATGGGCGCGAGATTAAGGCGCTCAGTCCGTGAAATCCGCGATGCCGTCGCTGGTGATCGGTCGCAGGTTGAAGGCTTCCATCACCTGACGTTGCGCTTCCGGCATCTGCCCTGGACAGAACGCTGCTGGGACGTCGGGTGTGAGCACTTGCTCGAGTTCCTCCCAGAGATAAGGACTGCCGTACACCACCAGACCCGCGAGGCGATTCAGGTTCTGTAGCTGCAGCACCGCAGCGCGCCAGGGTTCTTGGGCGTCCTGTCCTCCGCGGAATGGGTTCCCGCGCAGGAACAGCTGCAGGAGAATGGGTCCCTCACCGAGGCGTTCAAGGGCCAGAGGTGCTTCTGGGTCGTTTCGCCAGGGGGAGATGCCCAGGCTGTGCACCACCACGCTTCGGTAGCCGTGCGCCTCAGGATCCCGCAGCGCTGGAGCGGTTGCGGCGAGGGCCGCACAGGGAAGAACACTGTCCACCCGGATCAGATTCACCCCGTTGGCTGCGGGGATGCCGCGTTCGGCTCGTGTGGTCAGGCAACACAGCACCAGCTCTTGCTCCAGCCTCCGGTCTTCGACACTGGCAATCGCCGCAGCGGTCCCTTCCGCCTTGGCTGAAGGGCGTTTCGCCAAGGCCTTCCGTCGTCGCTGCCGTGACTGTTCCAGTCGTTCCATGGGGAGACGCCCTGAGCCGAAGGCATCGCAGATCCCATCGATGGCGGCATCAGCATCGGCCGGCATCAGGATCAGATCGGCACCAGCCTCGAACGCCAGAACGGCAGCCTCCGCCGCCCCATGACGTGCGGTGATGGCTTCCATGACGAGGGCATCGGTGACCACCAAGCCGTCAAAGCCGAGATCGCCGCGCAACAGATCGGTCAGCACGATGCTCGAGAGGGTGGCGGGTCGCTCTGGGTCCAGCTCGGGCAGCAGCAGATGGGCCGTCATCACGCTGTCAACACCGGCATTGATGGCGGCTTGGAATGGTGGCAGTTCGATCTGATTCAGCCGGGCCCGGTTGTGGGGCAGCACCGGCAGGTCCAGGTGGGAATCGCTGCTGGTGTCCCCATGGCCGGGGAAATGCTTGGCGCATCCGAGCACGCCAGCGGCGGCCAGACCGCGTTGGAAGGCCGCGGCCAGGTGTCCGGCGGTGGCGGGATCTTCGCCCCAGGCCCGCACGTTGATCACGGGGTTGGCTGGATTGTTGTTGACATCACAGACCGGTCCCAGCACCCAGTTGAGACCGCATCGCCTGGCCTGCTGTCCGGTGCAAAGTCCGTAGCGTTCAGCCAGGTTCAAAGCGTGATCGGGCCGCTGCTGAAACAGCCGACCGAGCGCCAGCGGCGGCGGTAACCAGCTGGCACCTTCAAACCGCTGACCGACCCCTTCCTCCACATCGGCGCACAGGAGCAGGGGATCACGGGCCCAGCTCTGCAGCTGTCGCGTGCGTTGTTGCAGCTCAGTGGCGCTGCCGCCCAGCAGGATCACGCCGCCGACTCCATCCTTCAGCAGGCGCTGCAGCTCCGCGTTGCTCAGCTCCCAGCGCGGATAACGCCGTTGCAGATCATCGAGGTGCCCACTGGCGCGCACCACCAGCAGTTCAGCGATCTGGCTGCGCAGAGACGTTGATGTGGGATCAGTCGTGCTGCAGGACATCGTTGTTGTGTAGCTCGTCACTGCCGGGTGGAATTTCACCGCGTTCCTGGCGTTCGTCCTCGAGCCGGTTCAGCAGGCCGAGAACGGAAGTGCCCTTTTCGAGTCCTCGATCCAGTTGAAAGACCACTTCTGGTGCCCGTCGCATCTGCAGTCGGCGACCGAGTTCGCCGCGCAGGTAGCCACTGGCGGCTTTCAATCCGTCCAGAACGTCGCGTCGGGCCTCTTGCTCACCAAAAATGCTGACGAAGATCTTGCAGTGCTGCAGATCACCGGACACCTCCACATCGGTGATGCTCACCATGCCTTGATGAACACGTTCATCGCGAATGCCGTTGATCAGCAGCTCACTGGTTTCCTTGCGGATCAGCGCTGCGACCCTGTCCACACGCCGTCCCTGTGCCATCGCGCCTTACGCCGTCGGTGCTGAAGTCACCATGGCACGCAGCACCAGGGTCAGCGAGATGAACCCGCTGATCAGCGCACCCACCAGCGCCACGGCGGTGACAGGGTTGCTGCGGCGGCGTGCCAGGGGTTCTGCAACAGAGGCAAGCACGCCGAGGGTGAACGTGATCAGATAACGCGGATAGCGGGTGACGTTGAGAAAGAACTCCCGCATGACAACGGAACAGGAATGGACTGCCTTCTCACTATCGCGTGCAGCGCTATGCGTCTAAAAAAATTTGGAAATTGTTCTTTTTGAACAGGATTAAACGGACTGGTAATATAAATTAAGAAGAGATTAAGCCTTGTTGAATCAAGCTTTGTCAATCCAAGAACGACTGTTTTCTGATTGCTTCTCTTCATGAAAAACTTGGTTTTTAGTTCAAAAAGTTATGATCGAAAAGGCAAGATATACGAAGCGATTGAGCATCATAATCAAGCATTGCCATCGACGAGCAGGAGCGAGAAATTCAAGAAGATGAAGGATTCTCCATATGCTTTTTTTCGAGGTTCAAATCATATTTTCTGGTCTGACTTTGCAGGAGATTGGCAGGTCAACCGATTTGGAGGCAGTGCTTTTTCAAGAACGTGGTTGCAAGGTGATGCCCATGTTTACAACATGGGTGCCTATTTGAATGATATTGGCGTTGTGTCTTACGGATTTGACGATTATGATGACTCTCTTGTTGCTGATTATCAATACGACGTCTGGCGATTTGCCATTAGCATGGTTCTGGACTCCAAGGAAAATGGCAACCTTTCAGATGCAGAGTTGTCAAAGTGTGTTCGGGAATTTGCTCGGCATTATCTCGAAACTATCGATCACCATGAGCAGATTGATTCGTTTTCAAGCTCTTTTACCAAGTGCAATACTGGTAAGTTGCTGATGAAATTTTTGGCTAAAACGGAAAATAAATATAGCCGTGAAAGAATGCTTGAAAAGTGGACTGATGTCAACGAATCAAGGCAGTTCAAGCATATTGAAGGCAAGCTGGATCCGATTGCAAAGGACTCTGAATTGTATGGAAAAATCATGCAAGCATTCTCCTCTTATACTGAGACAGTTTCTGAAGATTTTCTGAGTTATTACAAGGATCACTATAAAATTCTTGATCTCGCTGTGCGACATAGTGCGGGAACCGGCTCTCTTGGTCTTAAGCGATATTATGCCTTGATGAGAGGTGATACGGATCAGAACTATGATGATGTTATCCTTGATGTGAAGCAGCAAATACAGCCAACAGCATTCAGTTATTTGAGCGATGAAGAAGTTGAAGAATACAATTACAATTTCAAAAATCATGCTCAATGCCATTCCGAGGCGTATCGAGCTCTTTCTCAATATCCCGACTGTCATCTTGGCTGGCTTTCCATTGATGATGCCTGGTATTCAGTGCGTGAAAGATCTCCCTTTAAAAATGATTTTCCAACCTCAAAATTAAAGACCGCAAAGGATTATCTCGCAATGGCCAAACAGTGGTCTGAGATTATGGCAAAAAAACATCTGCAGGCCGCTCGAAAGCTGAATGGATCGGTTGACCCATATGTTTTCGAAGCCACCATTAATCGCATCGCTCGAGACAGGATTGAAGAATTTGAGGTGTTTGTTGACGGGATTGCCCATTCCTACGCCAAGCAAGTTCGAAGGGATTGGCTTTATTTTTGCGAGGGTTACTGATTTGGATGATTTTGTATGGACTCAAGCTGCCACTTGCATCGAGGCGCTGTCCTCTTCATTGGAAACGGATTTGGCTTTGGTGTCTTTAATTGAGGTTCTGGCTTCTAGATACTCGGCAAGCTGTAAAAAGTCGGTTCTGGGAACACTTCTTCCAAAGATCTCATTAAATGCAAGGCGGGGCTTTGTGCCATCAACAATATGGAACCCCCAATAAAGAAGATTGTCGTTGCGCCTGATCTTGGCATCGATTGGATTGATAAGGTCGCATCTTGAGTCTTCTTTTTTGTACTCATTGATGTGCTGCTCTAGTGCAGTTAGAAGCAGGCGGTTGCGCCGAACAAAGCTGCCGTCGTCGTTATAGCAATTGATCAGGGTAAGCAGATCCGCCTTTTTGTTCATCGTTCGTATGTGCCGGAATGTGCGAGTGATCACATCTCCATTTTTGGCAATCCCCAACGGGTTCAATGTTGTGGGAATCAAGCAGTAATCAAACCTGCGGACAAAGCGAGCTGGATTTTCGCTCAGCACGGGTGAGCAGTCACAGATCACGATCTTGATCTCAGGATATTGATGCTCGTCCCATTCCTCTGCATTCAGGACGGTGATGGTGCTTCCCGTAAAACCTTTGCGATGGGGAGGGACATACAGCGACGCTGTTTCGTCCTCAGAACTCTGATCTTCGATGAATAACTTGCGCAGATTGCGGTCGGGATCAAGGTCCACGAGGATCACGTCGTAACCCTGCAGTGCGAAGGCTCCAGCGAGATGGGCGGAGACGGTCGTCTTGCCGACACCTCCCTTGCAGGTGAACACCCCGATGTAGGTGACCTGTTCATTGTTGATCGATGCTGCTAAGGCTGGAAAAGCATCGGCTGGGGAGTCGTCATCAAGCTTGTCTGGGTCGTAATCCCAATGGATTCCGTAGGGCGTTGATGTTCCCAGCTTGAGATTGGAAGGCCGTTCCGTTCGAACGTGGGTGAGGGCGGGTTTGCTGAAGCCGCTGGTTGTAATCAGCCAACCGTGTGTGAAATGAGATGCACTGGAGAGGTCCAGAAATTCACTGAATTTGCATACCTGAGCAATGTTGGTTTTTGCCTTATGGTTTTTAACCTCTACTGCAATATTGTCTGATTTATTGCAGATTTCTAAACTGTGCGTTGCTGTTCTTTTCTCGGGAGAGTTGTTGGAAATTTTGTAGCCGAGAATTTCGCATTGCTGAGCCACATGCTTTCTGAAGCTTTCAACATCAGAAAATTGTCCGTAGCCTTGATTGCTCATACGAACTCCCCTTTCTGACCACTCATCAGCGAACCCATAATATCGCGACCCAGCAGAATAAAGTCCAGTTCCCGTGTTCGATGGGCGACGTGCAGGGTTTTGCCAGTGCTTATCGATACCAAGGGACGATCTGCCTTCATTTTCACATCACCAAAGCGCTTGCTCAGCAGTCCTTCGATTGCTCTCGCTAGCGTTAGGGGTCATCGGTTGCACCGGCATGCTGGAACTGCACCAATTCCGACACTCCGCCTTCTGCCTCAAGGTGCGGATGGTGCTTCAAGCCAAAGGTCTCAGCTACCGCACGGTGGAGGTGACTCCGGGAATCGGCCAGGTGGCCGTGTTTCGCTTGTCCGGTCAGCGGCAAGTGCCCGTCCTGGTCGACGGCGAGTCAGTCCTCTCGGATTCCAGTGCGATTGCACGACATTTGGAGCGGTTGGATCCCGATCCAGCGTTGCTTCCATCAGATTCCTTGGAGGCAGCGCAGGTTCATCTGATTGAGGATTGGGCTGACACCACGCTGGCTTCTGCGGCGCGCATCGCTCTTCTGCAGGCTGCAGCACTCGATGGAGAGTTGCGGTTGGCGCTCCTCCCGGATGATGTGCCGGACCCTCTGCGTTCTGTGATGGGGGCTCTGCCGGGCGGTTGGTTGAATTCTGTCAGTGAAATGGTGAACTCCAGTGAGCGGGTTGACCTGCTGGCCAGCCTTGAGCATCTGGCTGCATCCGTTCAGGAGAATCCTTGGCTGGTGGGTCAATCCATGACCCTTGCTGATCTGTCTGTGGCCGCCCAGTTGTCCCTGTTGCGTTTTCCAGTCTCTTCAGGAAGCCAGCTGGCTGGCAAGGGCGTGCCTGGCCTTAGTGATCACCCGCGTTTGCAACCACTGTTTCAGTGGCGTGATCAGCTTGAACTGAAGTTGATGGAGCGGACCCTGGAAGAGGTGTGAAGCGCAGTTTGTAGTGATGCTGAGCAACGGTCTGGTCCCGCAGGCTCTCGCCCGGTGATGCATAGCGACCCTGCCATTGCTCAGCACAGATGGCATCACCGCAGCGGTTGTAGCGGCTGAGGGTTTCGATCCGGCTCAATCGCGGCGTTCCAGGGGTGTGCAAGATCTGCAGCACGAGTTCATCGGCCAGAAAGGTGTCGGGGTTGGGGCGTTCCTGGCGGCGGCCCGTCACGGTCGTTTCGAGATAGAGA
>MDSW01015664.1_pt1 | contig 20168 bp, 31 predicted proteins | sample 811171 | NCBI WGS metagenome assembly MDSW01 (sample SAMN05326641, study PRJNA326480) | marine metagenome | isolation source: seawater | place: Atlantic Ocean: North West | collected 2012 | reverse complement strand
TGTCATATGGAAGAGATTTATCCAGAGGAGCACTTGTAAATGTTGGTGAAGCTATCGGAATGATATCGGCACAATCAATTGGAGAACCAGGAACTCAGTTGACTATGAGAACTTTCCATGTAGGTGGAACTGCTTCTATTAAACAGGAAAGTCAAATCGTTACCAAATCTAAAGGAACATTAAAAATAATTAATACAAATTTAATTGAAGATTCTAAGAAAAATTTAATTGTTATGGGAAGAAATACTCAACTTTCTTTGGAAGATGATAAAGGTATGCAAATTGCTGTATACAAAGTTCCATATGGATCTAAATTGTTTTTCCAAAACGATGATAAAGTAAATCAAAATACAAAAATTTGTGAGTGGGATCCGTATACAACACCTGTAATAGCTGAGAAAAGTGGAATTGCAAATTTTGTTGATTTAATCGATGGCGTGTCCATAGCCGAAACAACAGATGATGCAACTGGAATATCAACTAAAACTGTGATTGATTGGAAAACACAATCAAAAAATACTGATTTAAAACCAAGAATTACATTAAGAGATGACAAAGGGAATGTTATTAAAAAAGCAGACGATAATGAAGCTAGATATTATTTAGTTCCAGATTCTATTTTATCAGTTACAGATGGTCAAAAAATACATGCTGGAGATGTAATAGCTAGATTGCCTAAAGAAACATCTAAAACAAAAGATATAACTGGAGGTTTACCAAGAGTAGCTGAGTTATTTGAAGCTAGGAAAGCTAAAGATAGCGCTATAATTGCTGAAAACGATGGAAAAGTTATCTTTGGAAAAGAAGTTAGAGGAAAACAAAGAATTACTATTGAAGCTGAAAACGGGGATAGTTCTTCATATTTAATACCAAAAGGCAAACATATTAACTTCAATCAAGGTGAAAAAATTAGAAAAGGTGAATATCTATTAGATGGTCAACCACTACCGCATGATATATTGCGAATTTTAGGTATTAAAGAACTTACAGAATATTTTGTTAATCAAGTACAAGAAGTATATAGACTTCAAGGTGTAATTATTAATGATAAACATATCGAAGTGATTTTACGTCAAATGTTGAAAAAAATTGAAATCAAGGCTCCCGGTGATTCAACATTACTACCTGGTGAAATAATTGAAAAAACAACATTTGATGAAATTAATTCTAGATTAAAAAACGATGGTAAAAATTTAGCTTTAGGAGAGAGAGTTTTAATGGGTATAACGAAAGCTTCATTACAAACTGAGTCATTTATTTCTGCAGCTTCGTTTCAAGAAACAACGAGAGTTTTAACAGACGCAGCTATAAAAGGAAAAACTGATAAACTTAAAGGTTTAAAAGAAAATGTTATAGTTGGACGATTAGTGCCAGCTGGCACAGGATCAGTAAAAGTAACATGGAATAAAAAAGCTAGTGAAGATGATAATACTTACTTAGCTGAGCAAGATAACAAAGAAACCTTGGAAAATCAGTCTACAGGCCAATAAAATCAACAATTTTAACCCATTTTAATTTGACAAATCAGAATTTTTAAGTATTTTGGCGATATTTTTTTGGTTGGAATGTAGTACTTAGTACTAAACGCTGCCAAACTAGCCGCTGTATAGTTTCACTCAAAAAATATAATTTTATGCCTACTGTTAACCAATTGTTAAGAAAAAAAAGAAGCAGACCAAAGCTCAGGAATAAAGTTCCTGCTTTAGAAAAATCTCCACAAAAAAGAGGTGTGTGTTTAAAAGTTTATACAACTACGCCTAAGAAACCAAATTCTGCACTTAGAAAAGTTGCTAGAGTAAGATTGTCAAATGGTCACGAAGTTATTTCTTATATTCCTGGTGAGGGTCATAATTTACAAGAACACTCAGTTGTATTAATTAGAGGTGGAAGAGTAAAAGATCTTCCAGGTGTTAGATATCATATATTAAGAGGTAATCTTGATACACAAGGTGTTACAGCAAGAAAACAACAAAGATCTAAATATGGAGCAAAAAAAGGTAAGTAATAAAAATGTCAAGAAAAAGAAAAGCTCCGAAAAAAATTCCAATTGTTGATCCAAAATTTAAATCAGCAATTCTTCCAAAATTAATTAACTCAATCATGTATGATGGAAAAAAAACTACTGCAGAAAAAATTGTATATGATGCTTTAAATAAAATTAAATCAAAGTCTAAAGACGAACCAATAAATGTATTTAATGAAGCGATAAACAACATTAGACCTACTGTGGAGGTAAGATCAAGAAGAGTTGGTGGAGCCACTTACCAAGTACCTGTTGAAGTAAGACCAAAAAGATCTCAAGCTTTAGCTTTAAGATGGTTAATAGATGCCTCTAGAAAAAGAAAAGATAAAACTATGTCAGATAAGTTATTTAATGAAATTTTTGATGCGTATAATAATAAAGGGTCATCAATAAAAAAAAAAGAAGATACACATAAAATGGCTGAGTCCAACAAGGCTTTTGCGCATTATAGATGGTAAAATATTATGGCGAGAACACATAACATAGACAAATACAGAAACATTGGAATCATGGCCCATATAGATGCCGGCAAAACAACTACCACAGAAAGAGTTCTTTATTATACAGGGAAAAGCCATAAAATAGGTGAAGTTCATGATGGTGCTGCAACAATGGACTGGATGGAACAAGAACAAGAGAGAGGTATAACAATCACATCTGCTGCAACAACATGTTTTTGGAGAGACCATAGAATTAATATTATCGATACACCTGGACATGTGGATTTTACAATTGAAGTCGAAAGATCATTAAAAGTTCTTGATGGAGCTGTAGCTGTTTTTGACGGTGTTGCTGGAGTAGAGCCACAATCAGAAACTGTTTGGAGACAAGCAGACAAATATAAAGTACCGAGAATTTGTTTTGTAAATAAATTGGATAGAACCGGAGCTGATTTTTTTAGATGTGTAGACATGATAAAGGATAGATTGGGAGCCAAACCACTTGTTTTACAGGTTCCAGTAGGAATCGAGGCATCTCTAAAAGGTGTTGTAGATTTAGTAAAGATGAAAGCCGTTATATGGAAAGATGAATCGCTTGGTGCAGAATTTGAGTATCAAGACATTCCAGCTGATCTAAAAGAAATATCTGAAAAATATAGACAAGAATTAGTAGAGAATGCCGTCGAACAAGATGAAAAACTTATGGAAAGTTATTTAAACGGAGATGAAATTAAGGAAGAGGATTTAATAAAATGCATCAGAACTGGTTGCTTGAATTTTAGTTTTGTTCCAGTGATAACTGGATCTGCATTTAAAAATAAAGGTGTTCAGCCTTTATTAGACGCCGTGGTTGATTTTTTACCAAGTCCAAAAGATTTAGGATCTATAAAAGGAACAAAACCTAATACAGATGATGAAATAGAGATGAAATTTGAAGATAGTGCTCCGTTTTCAGCATTAGCTTTTAAAGTAGCAAATGATCCATTTGTGGGAAGCCTAACCTTTATAAGAATTTATTCAGGAACAGTGAAATCTGGTACAGGAATTTATAATACATCAAAGGATAAAGAAGAGAGAGTTGGTAGAATGCTTTTAATGCATGCTAATTCAAGAGAAGATATTAAAGAGGCTAACGCAGGCGATATAGTTGCTCTAGCTGGGCTAAAAAATACGATTACAGGTCACACACTTGCAAATAAAGATAATCCCGTTTTACTTGAACCAATGGAGTTTCCAGATCCAGTAATTGAAATTGCTGTAGAACCAAAAAGTAAAGCTGATCAAGAAAAAATGGGTGAGGCACTTGGTAGATTAGCAAAGGAAGATCCATCTTTTAGAGTTACATCTGACGAAGAGTCAGGACAAACTATTATTAAAGGTATGGGAGAGCTTCACTTAGATATAATTGTGGATAGAATGAAGAGAGAATTTAAAGTAGAGGCTAATGTTGGCGCACCTCAAGTTGCTTATAGAGAAACAATATTAGGTACTGCTGAAGCTGATTATACTCATAAAAAACAAAGTGGAGGTGCGGGTCAATTTGCAAGAGTTAAGCTGCAATTAGAACCATTAGAGCCAGGCAAAGGTAGAGAAGTTGAGAATAAAATCAAAGGTGGAGCTATACCAAAAGAATTTATACCTGGTGTTGAGAAAGGAATAGAAGGTGTTTCAGATAATGGAATTTTAGCAGGTTTTCCGATAATTGACTACAAAGTAACAATCCTTGATGGATTGCATCATGATGTTGACTCAAGTGTTTTAGCCTTTGAATTAGCTTCAAGACAATGTTTTAAAGACGCTTGTCAAAAAGCAACATTAAAACTTTTAGAACCTGTTATGAGGGTAGAGGTGGTTACTCCTGAAGATTACATGGGAGATGTTATTGGAGATTTAAACAGCAGAAGAGGACAAATAAGCACTCAAGAACAAAGAGGTAATGCCACAGTTATTACTGCAATGGTGCCATTAGCTAATATGTTTGGTTACATAAATGCATTGAGATCAATGTCACAAGGTAGAGCTCAATACTCAATGTTTTTTGATCATTACGATAAAGTCCCACAAAATGTTCAAGACGAAGTTACAAAAAAAACAGGTACATAAAAATGGATAAACAAAATATCAGAATTAAATTAAGAGCATATGATAATAAAATATTAGATCAATCTACTGAAGAGATTGTAAATACAGTTAAAAGAACTGGCGCAAATATCAAAGGACCAATCCCACTTCCAACCAAAATTGAGAGATATACTGTTTTAAGATCTCCTCATATAGATAAAAAAAGCAGAGAACAATTTGAAACTAGAACACATAAAAGATTAATAGATATAATTGAACCAACTCCACAAACAGTAGAGGCATTAATGAAACTCGATTTAGCATCAGGAGTAGATGTGGAGATAAAAATATGAGTAATTTAGAATTAATTGGAAAGAAACTTGGAATGACAAGAGAATTTTATGAAACAGGACAATCTATACCTGTAACTGTTTTAAAAATGGAAAAAGCAAGAGTGATTAGTCTTATAGAGCCTGAAAAAAGAGGTTATACAGCAATTCAAATAGGTTTTGGTAATGTTAAGAGCTCTAAACTGACTAAACAAATGAAAGGTTTCTTTGCAAAAAAAAATACAGAACCTAGAAAAACTCTAAAAGAAATAAGAGTTAAAGATGCATCATCATTCAAAGAGGGTAATGAGTTTGGTATTGAAATATTTAACGATGTTAAATTTGTTGATATTAAATCTAAAACTATTGGAAAAGGTTTTGCTGGAGCAATGAAGAGACACAACTTTTCTGGATTGAGAGCTTCGCATGGTGTATCAATATCTCATAGATCTCATGGTTCGACAGGACAAAGGCAAGATCCGGGAAAAGTTTTTAAAAATAAAAAAATGGCTGGACATATGGGAGATAAATATAGAACCGTTCAGAACTTAGAGATAATCAAAAAAGACTTAGAAAACCAACTTTTATTTGTAAAAGGATCAATACCTGGATCCAGAAATAGTGAAGTTACAGTTAGAAAAGCAATTAAAAATATTAATAAATTGACCGTAGCAGAAAAAAATGAAGCAGCAAAAAAGGCAAAAAGCTTAGCTGATAAAAAAAAGAAATAAACTATGAAAATTGAAAAAATATCAATAAATGGAAATCAAAAATCTAGCTTAGATATTTCAGATAAAATATTAACTAATAAATTAAATAAAAGATTAATTGGTGAAATTTTATATAAAAATGTTGCCAATTTCAAAGGTAGAAAAGCGAAAACAAAACAAAAAAATGAAATTAAAGGATCAACTTCAAAAATATACGCACAAAAAGGCACTGGTAATGCAAGACACGCAAGTAGAAAGGCACCTATATTTGTTGGAGGTGGTGTAGCTCACGGTCCTAAAGGTGAAAATTCTTATAAAACAAGAAAACTAAATAAAAAAGAAAAAAAACTTGGATTACTCTCATTAATATCTGAAAAAAATAATCAAAAAAATTTAATAGTATTTGAAGATTTTGAAAAACAAATAACAAAAACTAAGGAAATATTTTCTATTTTAAAAAAAAATGACGCAATTAATTCAATAGTTGTATTAGATAAAAATTCCAATGAAAAAATAGGAAGATCATTAAAAAATATTCCAAATGTAAAAGTTTCAGATACTAATAATTTAGTTTTATATGATCTTATAAAGTACAAAAAAGCTATATTTACAGAAACTTCAATTAAAGAATTTGAAAAAAGGTATATATGATCAAGAAATTAAACACCTTTGATAAAATTATCAGTCCTATAGTAACAGAGAAGTCTACTAATCAGTCTGAATTCAATAAAGTAGTTTTTAAAGTGAATAAGAAGTTTAATAAAAAACTTATTAAGAAAAACATTGAAAAAATATTTAAGGTTGAAGTTACAAAAGTGAATATAGTAAATAAAAAATCTAAATTAAAAGTAACGAGAGGAAGGAAAGTTAGAATTCCTGGTTTTAAAAAAGCGATTGTTACACTTAAAAAGGGACAAAATATAGATTTAACAACAGGTATTTAATTTATGGCTCTAAAACAATATAAACCCTATACGAAATCCTCTAGATCTACCATTCTAATAGACAGATCAAATTTGTGGAAGGGAAAACCGTATAAAGCTCTTACCGCACCCAACAAATCAGTTAAAGGTAGAAATAATTTAGGTAGAATTACATCAAGAAATCATGGCGGCGGTCACAAACAAAAATATCGAATTATAGATTTTTATAGAAAAAAATTTAATGTTAAAGGATTTGTAGAGAGAATTGAATATGATCCTAACCGATCATGTCATATCATGTTAGTTAAATTTGAAGATGGAGTAAGATCTTACTATCTAGCCCCCCAAAAAATTAAAATTGGTGACAAGATTGAGAACGGTCCAAATTCTGAAATTAAAGTAGGAAATGCATTACCTCTCAAAGACATACCAGTGGGAATAGACATTCACAATGTTGAATTGCAACCAGGCGCAGGTGGAAAAATAGCTAGGGCTGCTGGAACACACGTTACAATTTCAGGATCTGATGGAAATTATTCAATAATAAAGATGACATCTGGAGAGGTAAGAAAAATAGATTCCCGATGTTTAGCAACAATTGGTGTTTTATCAAATCCAGATCAGAAAAATATAAGTATTGGAAAAGCTGGAAGATCTAGATGGCTAGGAAGAAGACCGCACACAAGAGGTGTTGCAATGAATCCAGTAGATCACCCTCACGGTGGAGGTGAAGGAAAAACAGCTGGAGGTAGACATCCAGTTTCACCAACTGGCGTTTCAGCAAAAGGATTAAAAACTAGAGATAATAAAAGAACAGATAAATATATAATCAGAAGAAAAGGTAAAAAATAATTATGGCAAGATCAGTGTGGAAAGGACCGTTTGTAGAGGAAAGTTTGATTAAAAAAGTTGAAAAAGAAAAAAACAATCCAAAAAGAAAACCTATCAAAACATGGTCAAGGAAATCAACAATTTTACCTGACTTTGTTGGAATTAGTTTTCTTATTTATAACGGAAAAAAATTTATTCCAATTACAATATCAGAGGATATGGTTGGGCATAAGTTTGGTGAATTTGCACCAACTAGACAATTTTTTGGCCATACTCCAGCAGATAAAAAAGCTAAAGAAACTACAGAAAGCGCAGCTAAAAAATAAAAATGAAAAAAAATAAAAAAAATATAAATAGTACAAAAGTTGTTAAAGCAGTGAATAAAAATATTAGATCAAGTACAAGAAAACTTTCACCAATATTGAGATCTATTGTAGGAAAAAAAGCAGATGAAGCTATAAGAGATTTATCATTTTCAGAAAAAAGAATATCAAAAGATATTAAAAAAACTATTTCATCAGCAGTAGCTAACGCTGAAAATAATTATCAATACGATATAGACAAATTGTTTGTGACAGAAGCTTTTTGTGGAAAACAAATAATTATGAAAAGATTTAGAGCAAGAGCAAAAGGTAGGGCGGCTCCAATAGTTAAACCATATTCGAATGTAACAATTATATTAACAGAAAAACAACAGGAGATAAAACAAGATGGGCCAAAAAGTTAATCCAATAGGTTTAAGACTGGGTATAAACAAAGGTTGGGACTCTGTCTGGTATGCAAATAAAAAAAACTTTGGAAATTATTTAATAGAAGATTTCAAAATAAGAGATCATATTAAAAAAACAGTTATTAATTCTGGTGTTTCAAAAGTGATGATAGAAAGAACGTCTAAGAAATGTTTTGTGACCATTTATACCTCAAGACCAGGATTTGTTATTGGTAAAAAGGGTAGTGATATAGAAAAAATTAAGAAAAAGTTATCTGAAATTACTTCAAATGAAGTTGTTTTAAATATTAAGGAAGTAAAAAAACCTGAGACAAATAGTTTTTTAGTAGCAGAAAATATTGCACAACAATTAGTTAAAAGAGTTTCATATAGAAAAGCTATGAAGAGAGCTATGCAATCTGCACTTAGGCTTGGTGCAAAAGGTATTAAAGTGGCATTAAGCGGTAGATTAGGTGGAAATGAAATTGCAAGAACTGAATGGTTGAGAGATGGAGCAATACCTTCACACACGCTCAGAGCTGACATAGATTATGCCGAGGCTGAGGCGTTAACTACATATGGAATTATAGGTGTAAAGGTATGGATATATAAAGGTGAAATATTTACTAGGGAGTTTAGTCAGGAGACAAATAAAAATTAATTATGTTACAACCAACTAGATCAAAATATAGAAAAGCTCATAAAGGTAGAATTCATGGTGTTGCATCTAGATGCCACATTATGAATTATGGATCATATGGCTTGAAAGCTATTCAACCAGATAGAGTAATTTCAAAACAAATAGAAGCTGCAAGAGTTGCTTTAACAAGACATATGAAAAGACAAGGAAGAGTATGGACTAGAGTATTTCCAAACATACCTGTTTCAAAAAAACCTACGGAAGTAAGAATGGGAAAAGGTAAAGGATCACCAGAATTTTGGGCTTGTAGAGTAAAACCGGGCAGGATTTTGTTTGAAGTCGATGGAGTTTCAGAACAAGTAGCTAGAGAAGCGTTGTACAAAGCATCCGCCAAGCTTCCTATTAAATGTAAATTTATTAAGAGAATATAATGAAAAAGAAAGAATTGAAAAATTTAAGCAAAACTGAAATTTTTAAAAACATAGAGTCTTCAAAAAAAGATTTATTTAATTTAAGGTTTCAAAAAAATAATGGACAACTTAAAAATCCAGCAAAGTTTAAAGAATTAAGAAAAAATGTTGCTAGATTAAAAACATTGTTGAAAGGAAAAGATGCCTAAAAAAGTATTAGACGGAGTAGTTGTGAGTGACAAAGGAAATAAATCAATAACAGTAATTGTTGAGAGAAAATACCAGCACCCAACATTACAAAAAGTTGTGAAATCTAAAAAAAAATACCATGTTCATGATGAAAACAACTCTTTTAAGACTGGTGACAAAGTTAGCATAATAGAATCAAGACCAATTTCAAAAACGAAGAGATTTAGAGTTTTAGAGGAAAAAATATGATACAAGTACAAACTGAATTAATGGTTGCAGATAATACTGGTGCTAAAAAAGTTGAGTGTATAAAAGTACTAGGTGGATCCAAAAGACGATATGCAAGCATAGGTGATATAATCAAAGTTTCAGTTAAAGAAGCAATACCAAAAGGAAAAGTTAAAAAAGGTTCAGTTCATAATGCTGTGGTTGTGCGTGTTAAAAAAGGAATTCATAGGAATGATGGATCAAAAGTTAGATTTGATAATAATGCAGCAGTTTTAACAGACGAAAAAGGTGAGCCAATAGGAACAAGAATATTTGGTCCTGTAACAAGGGAATTAAGATTAAGAGGGCAAATGAAAATAATTTCACTAGCCCCAGAGGTTTTATAAATGATTAAAAAAGGTTCAAGAGTGAAGATATTAATTGGTAAAGACAAAAAAAAAGAAGGCGAAGTCATAGAAATAGATAGATCCAATAATAGAGCTAAAATAAAAGGTTTAAATATTATTAAAAAGCATATGAAAACAACAAAAGAAAAAAAAGGTGGAATTATAAGTAAAGAAAACTTTATAAACATTTCAAATTTAAAAGTTTTAGAAACTAAAAAGACTACGAATAAACAAAAGGTGAAAGCATGATCCCAAGACTTAAAGAAATTTACCAAAAAAACATCATTCCTAGTCTTAAAACAAAATTTGGATATAAAAATGTTAATATGGGCCCAAAATTAGAAAAAATAGTTATTAATATGGGTCTTGGATTGGATGGAAATGATTCCAAAATAATTAAGTCATGTGAGAATGACTTATCATTATTAACTGGACAAAAACCTGTTCTTACTAAATTCAAAAAATCAATTTCAAATTTTAAAACAAGAAAAGGTACCAATGCAGGTTTGAAAGTTACTTTGAGAAAAGATCGAATGTATGAATTTTTGGATAGACTCGTAAATATAGCTTTGCCGAGAATAAAAGATTTTAGAGGACTTTCCGCTGATGGTTTTGATAAATCGGGAAATTATACCTTTGGTGTAAAGGAGCATATTATATTTCCAGAAGTAAACTTTGATAAAGTAGATAAAATCAGGGGTCTTGATATTACTGTTGTAATAAAATCTCAAAACAAAGACCATAGTTACGAATTATTGAAACAATTTAACTTTCCATTCAAAGAAAAGGAGATTAACTAATGGCTAAATTAAGCTCAGTAAATAAAAATAATAGAAGAATAAAACTCTCAAAAAAATTTTTAGATAAAAGAAAAAAATTAAAAAAAATTATAATGGATAAAAAACTTCCATTAGAAGAAAGATTTAAAGCACAACAAAAATTATCTAAACTTCCGAGAAACTCTGCAAAAACTCGAGTAGTAAATAGATGCCAGATAACGGGAAGACCTCACGGTGTATATAGAAAATTAAAAATATCTAGAATTGCACTAAGAAAATTAACACTAGAGGGAAAAATTCCTGGAATGGTTAAATCAAGTTGGTAAAGGAGATAGTATGAGTTTAAGTGATCCTATTGGAGATATGATAGCAAGAATAAAAAATGCAACGACAAGAAATTATAAAAAGGTTGAAATTCCATCGTCCAAATTTAAAACAAAAATTGCAGATGTTCTTAAAAATGAGGGCTATATTATTGATTACAAAGTAGAAAGTAATGAGGGAAAAGATTTTATTTTAATAAATTTAAAATATAGTTCTGGTAATCCAGTTATAAATTCAATTCAACGAGTATCAAAACCTGGAAGAAGAATTTTTTCAAGCGCAGAAAGTTTACCGAAAGTAAGTAATGGTTTAGGAATAGCTATTATTTCAACACCAAAAGGTGTTATGACTGATCAAGATGCTAGAAAAAATCAAGTTGGTGGTGAAATTATTTGTAAGGTATTTTAATGTCTAAGATAGGTAAAATTAATATTGCAATTCCTGAAAAAGTAAAAATTTCCATTGAAGGTAGTAACTTGAAAATGGAAGGACCACTTGGTAAAAGTATTTTATTATTGGATACTAAGATATTTGATTACAATATTAAGGATGGAAAGGAATTTTCTATAAAACCTAGAAATATTGATCTTAATACAAAGAGAATTTGGGGATTAAATAGAAGTTTGATTAACAATGCAATAAAAGGTGTTAATGAAGGTTATACTAAAATTTTAGAATTAAGTGGAGTAGGCTTTAGAGCAGCTATTAAAGGTAATGTTTTAAATCTTCAACTAGGATTTAGTCATGACATTAATTATCAAATACCCGAAGGAGTTAAAATTGTTGTAGAAAAACAAACAACTTTAAAAATAAGCGGATCAGATAAGCAGTTAGTAGGATCAGTTTCTGCTAAAATTAAGTCATTTAAAAAAACTGAACCTTATAAAGGAAAGGGTATTAAAGAACAAGGAGAGTATATTTTAAGAAAAGAAGGAAAGAAAAAATAATGAAATTGAATACAAAGGATAGAAAAAAATTTAGAATTAGAAATAGATTAAAGAAGAATAATCCTAATAATAGAATGAGGTTAACTGTTTCTAGATCATTAAAAAATATTTCTGCACAAATAATTGATGACAATACAAATAAAACTTTAATATCCGCTACATCAGATAAAAAAGAAATTAAAAGCACCAATAAGAAGAAAGCAGAATTATCAGAAATTGTTGCTACAAACTTGGCTAAACAAGCAAAAGAGAAAAATATAACAAAAGTATATTTTGATAGAGGGATATATAAATATCATGGTAGGATCAAAATATTTGCAGATACATTGCGAAAAAACGGGATGGAATTTTAATTATGGAAAAAAATGATTTTTTAGAAAAACTAGTTCACATTAATAGAATTACTAAAGTTGTTAAAGGAGGAAGAAGATTTGGTTTTTCTGCTTTAGTGGTTGTTGGAAATCAAAATGGCCAGATTGGTGTTGCGCATGCAAAAGCTAAACAAGTTCCAGACGCTATTAAAAAGGCGAATGAGTTGGCTAGAAGAAAGTTAACTAAAATTCCTTTAAGGGATGGAAGAACTATTCATCACGATGTTTTTAGTAAAGATGGTGCTGGAAAAGTTTTACTTCGATCTGCTCCAAAAGGAACTGGTATAATTGCTGGAGGCCCAATTAGATCAATATGTGAAGTATTAGGTATTAAAGATATAGTTGCTAAATCATTGGGGACTGGAAATCCTCATAATGTAATAAGAGCATGTTTAAAAGCTTTAAAGCTTCAACATTCACCTAAAAGTATATCCTATGGTAGAAATAAAAAAATTTCTGAAATTGTAGAAAAGAGAGGATAAATATGAAACTTAATAATTTGCCCAAAACCAAAGAAACAGCAAAAAGGATTGGTAGAGGAATAGGTAGCGGTAAAGGCAAAACATCAGGCAGAGGTGTTAAAGGACAAAAGTCTAGAAGTGGAGTGGCAATTAAAAGTTTTGAAGGTGGACAAATGCCATTATATAGAAGATTGCCGAAAAGAGGTTTTAATTCTCTTCAAAGTAAACGTGAAATTGCAGTAATAAATTTAACAAAAATTCAATCACTTTTAGATAAAAAAATTATCCAACCTTCAACAAAAATAGATTTAAAATTTTTAAAGTCACAAAAATTAATTAAAAAAAATGTTAAAAAATTTAAAATATTAGGTTTAGGGGATATAAAAGAAAAAATAAATTTAGATACAAATTTGTTGTCAAAAACAGCAAAAGAAAAATTATCTAAATCTGGATCTACATTTATTTCAAAAGATAATTCTTAATGAGCGGAAGTGGACAAAACGATTTAAGAAATAGAATACTTTTTACAATATTTATATTAGCAATATATAGATTGGGAACATTTGTTCCACTGCCTGGTATAGACCCAGCTCAACTTCAAACATTAATGGAAGGCAATCAAAAAGGTTTACTTGGCATGTTTAATGTTTTTGCGGGCGGCGCAATAAGTCGAATGGCAATTTTTGCGTTAGGAATTATGCCTTATATTTCATCTTCAATTATTGTACAGTTGCTAACCGGTGTATCTGATTATTTTAAAAATTTAAAATCTCAAGGAGAAAAAGGCAGACAAAAGATAACACAAATAACAAGATATGGAACAGTTCTGTTAGCAACTATACAAGGATATGGTTTATCTGTAGGTCTTGAGTCTTCGTCAAACTTAGTTATTAACCCTGGTATTTTTTTTAAAATTTCAACTGTTACCACAATTGTCGCTGGTACTATGTTTTTAATGTGGCTCGGTGAGCAAATCACACAAAGAGGTATAGGTAATGGAATATCGCTTATAATTTTTTCAGGAATAGTTGCAGAAATACCTAGAGCTTTAGCCACAACATTTGAACTTGGAAGAACTGGAGCTTTATCTACTATAGTCATAATTTCTATTTTTGTCATACTTATTTTGACAATTATGTTTATTGTATTTATGGAAAGAGCACTAAGAAAAATTCCAATTAATTATCCAAAACGACAAGTTGGTAACAAAATTTATGGAGGTGACTCATCTCATCTTCCATTAAAAATTAATTCAGCTGGTGTAATACCAGCTATTTTTGCCTCTGCATTGCTACTATTACCGATAACTTTTTCAAATTTTAATATCTCAGAGAATGAAACATTTTTAAACATTGCCTCTTTCTTTTCTCAAGGACAACCATTGTATATGTTACTCTATGCGTCAGGTATTATATTTTTCACTTTTTTTTATACCTCAATTACTTTTAATCCAAACGAAACAGCTGAAAATTTAAGAAAATATGGCGGCTTCATACCCGGCATAAGACCAGGCGAAAGTACCGCTTTGTATATTGAAAATATTTTAACAAAACTTACTACTATTGGTGCACTATATTTAACATTAGTATGTTTGATGCCAGAATTTTTAATTGCCAATTATCCAATTCCTTTCTATTTAGGAGGTACTTCAATACTTATAGTTGTTGTAGTTGCAATAGATACAGTAACTCAAATTCAAACTAGATTGATGAGTTCTCAGTATGAACAATTAATTAAAAAAACTCAATTCGGAAAATAAGTGAATATTATTTTATTTGGACCTCCTGGTGCTGGAAAAGGTACTCAATCTAAATACATAGCTAAAAAAATTGATGGTATTCAAATTTCAACAGGTGATATTTTGAGAGATGAAATAACTAAAAATACTGATATTGGAAAAATAATATCTAACGATATGAATGAGGGAAAATTTGTCTCTGATGAGATTGTGAATATGCTTGTTAAAAAAATTATTTTTGATCCTCACGAAAAAAATAATTTTATATTTGATGGATATCCGAGATCATTAAGCCAAGCCCAATATTTAGATGCAATGCTCAAAAATTCAAATCAAAGAATTAATTTTATTTTTTCACTTAATGTAAGCAAAGAAATTATAATAAAAAGAATTGAAAAAAGAAAATCCATAGAAAAAAGATCAGATGATGAATTAAATACTATTATTGCAAGATATAACACATACATAAAAACAACAAAACCTGTCATAGATTTCTATTCTAAAAATTCAAATTTTTATGAGATTGATGGAGCCCTAGGAATCAATGAAATAACAAGTAAAATAGACACTTTTATCAATGTTTAAGCCGTTGACTTTGATAAATCTTCTTATATAAAAGGCACAATTTATCACAAAAATTATGGCTCGTATTGCAGGTGTAAATATTCCACAGAATAAATTAGTTCAGATCGGACTTACTTATATATATGGAATAGGAAATAAATTTTCATCTCAAATATGCAACGCATTAAATATACCATCTTCAAAAAGAGTTAATGAATTAACAGATGACGAAATATTAAAAATAAGAGAGTATATTGATAGTAATTTTGTTGTTGAGGGAGATTTAAGAAGAGATAATTCTCTAAGTATAAAAAGATTGATTGATCTCGCTTGTTACAGAGGATCAAGACATAAAAAAAAATTACCTGTAAGAGGTCAAAGGACTAGATGTAATGCAAGAACAAGAAAAGGAAAAGCAATTGCAATTGCTGGTAAAAAATTAACACCTTTAAAGAAATAATATATGTCAAAAGAAGATATTAAAAATAAGACACCGGAAAAAGAAGAGATTAAAAAAAAAACTTATTCTAAAAAAAAGAAAGTTAAAAAAAATATTTTAAATGGCATAGCTTACGTTCAATCAACTTTTAATAACACTATAGTTTCAATTGCAGATACTAATGGTAATGTAATTTCTTGGGCATCTGCAGGACAAAAAGGTTTTAAAGGTTCAAGAAAATCAACTCCATATGCTGCACAAGTAGCAGCAGATGCAGCAGCGGTTAAAGCTTTAGAAGTCGGAATGAAAATATTATCTGTTGAAGTAAAAGGCCCAGGTTCTGGAAGAGAAACTGCTTTAAGAGCTTTACAAGCTAGAGGCTTCAAGATTACATCAATAAAAGATACAACACCGATGCCACATAACGGAACTAGACCACCAAAGAAAAGGAGAGTTTAAAATGGAAAGTGTAGATGTTAATTTAAAAAATTGGAAATCATTAATAAAACCATCTAAAATAGATGTCGATCAAAATGATGAAAAAACTTATGCTAAAGTTGTAGCTGAACCATTAGAAAAAGGCTACGGTTTAACAATTGGTAACTCATTAAGAAGAATTTTGTTATCTTCAATTCGTGGTGCTGCAGTCACAGCTATACAAATCGATGGAGTACAGCATGAGTACAGCTCAATTAAAGGAGTAAGAGAAGATGTTACAGATATAGTTCTAAATATTAAATCACTAGCATTAAAAAGTAATTCAGAAGGAAATAAAAAATTAATATTAGATGTTAAAGGACCAGGAGAAATTAAAGCTTCACAGATAACACCAATTCCTGATATTGAAATACTAAATCCTGATTTAGTAATTTGTAACTTAGATGAAAATACAGATTTTCATATGGAATTATTTGTTGGAAATGGCAAAGGCTATGTTTCGGCAGAATTAAATAAACCTGATGAGCCACCTTTAGGATTAATACCTATTGACTCTCTTTTTAGTCCTGTAAAGAAAGTTTCTTATTCTGTTAGTACGGCCAGAGAAGGTAAAGCATTAGATTATGATAAGTTGACAATGGAGATAGAAACAAATGGTTCAATTTCAGCAGAGGACGCTTTAGCTTATTCTGCGAGAATATTTCAGGACCAATTAGGAATGTTCGTTAATTTCGATGAACCTCAGGAAATTAAAATACAAGATCAGCCCAAGGAACCAGAATTTAATCAAAATCTTTTAAGAAAAGTTGATGAACTTGAATTATCAGTTAGATCAATGAATTGCTTAAAAAATGATAATATAATTTATATTGGTGACTTAGTTCAAAAATCTGAAGGAGAAATGCTCAGAACACCAAATTTTGGAAGAAAATCATTAAATGAAATTAAAGAGGTTTTAAGCGGAATGTCCCTTTATTTAGGTATGGAGATACCAAACTGGCCTCCAGATAATATTGCTGAGCTTTCAAAAAAACTTGAGGATGCTATTTAATTAAATGAGACACGGGTTAGGAAATAAAAAGTTAAATAGAACATCAGAGCACAGAAAAGCTCTTATTAAGAACATGCTTAATTCCTTAGTTAAATATGAGCAAATTACCACGACTCTTCCAAAAGCTAAAGTTATAAGACCAGAAGCTGAAAAATTAATAACAATTGGGAAAAAAGATACCTTGGCAAATACAAAAAGATTAGTATCAAAATTACAGAATATTCAAACCGTAAATAAAATCAAAAAAACATTATCAAAAAGATATGAGGCTAGAAAAGGTGGTTATACAAGAATCATTAAAGCTGGCTTTAGATATGGTGATAACGCTCCTATGGCAATTATTGAATTTGTTGATAGAGATGTTCAGGCAAAAAGGGTCGATAGAAAAAAAACTAAGTCAGAAGATAAAACTAAAGAACAAGTAGAACCGGCAAAAAAAACAGCTTAAACTTATCTATAATTAAATGATAGAGGTGATTAATGTTGAAAGCTCCTCAGTTGGCCTAAGAATAGACAGGTGGATAAAGAATAATTTAATTAAAATACCACAGAGCTTAATAGAAAAAGATCTTCGTAATGGAAAAATTAAAGTAAACAAAAAAAAGGTTAAAAGCTCATACAAATTAAACAAATCAGATAAAATTTTTCTTTATAATGTTTCGTATAAAAATTTATCAAAAAAGAAAATTAAATTTATTCCTAAAGACATAATCATCAAAGAAACTGAAAAAGATATAATTGAAAACAATTCTGATTTTATTGTAATAAATAAAAAATCTGGTCTTCCAGTTCAAGGTGGAACAAAAATCAAAGAAAATTTAATTAACATCCTTGAAAATAGTAATTTTTTTGAAAATACAAAACCTTTTATAGTTCACAGAATAGATAAAGATACATCTGGGGTATTAATTATTGCAAAAAATCGAAACACAGCACAACAATTAACGTCTTTGTTTAGAATTAGAAAAATTCACAAAACTTATTTAGCTTTGACAATTGGTCATTTTGATAAAAAAAAAAAGTACAATAGATAATAATTTAATTAGATATGAAGGTAATAAAAAAATTTTAGAGAGAGCAATTTCTCATATTCAAAAAATTGATAGTAATAAAAATTTTACTTTATTTAAAGTTAAACCGATAACTGGCAGGAAACATCAAATTAGAAAACACCTTGTTGACCTTAAGTGTCCTGTAGTTGGAGATAAAAAGTATTATATAGAAAAGCAAAGTGGCAATAATCAATTAATGCTACACGCTTATGAATTGAGATTTATATTAAATGAAAAAAAGTATACTTTCAAAGCTAAAATTCCAGATATTTTTAAAAAATTTCTAATTAAGAATAATTTAAAACAGAAAGATTTTTAATTAATTTTTTTTCTAACATATTTCTAAATTTCAAATAATCAATTTTAGAAATGTCACTCAAAGTAATTACTTTTTTATCTTTTAAACCACAAGGAATTATTTTATTAAAATAATCTAGATTATTATTAATATTTATAGAAAATCCATGATATGCTATCCATTTCTTAACTCGGATTCCTATAGCGCCAATTTTTTTATTTTCGTTAATATGATTTACCCAAATTCCTATATTTTTTCTATCACTGTGACTCTTAATTTTGAATTCTTTTAAAGTGTCTATTATTGTGTTTTCTAAGGAAATTATAAATTTTCTAATATCTTTTTTTCGTTTAGTTAAATCAATTACAAAATAGCATACTAGTTGACCTGGTGAGTGACATGTTAACTTTCCACCTCTTGATGTTTTGATCACCTTAATAGATTTATCTATTATTTCTGATTTTCTAAAACTTGATCCAGCTGTATATATCGTTTCGTGTTCTAAAAACCAAATTAATTCATTTGCTTCATTATTAATTACTTTTTCTAGTCTTTCTTCAAGTAAACTTATAGCAAAAGAATAATCTACTGGTTTTATTGATTTTTTTATCTCTATACTCATATCTTAATTGTAATATAAGGATATCGCTCTAAAAAACTAGGGATATCATTTATGAGTTTGATTAAAAAAAGCAAAGATAAAATTGTAAATTTTGAATTTAATAAAGAGTACATAAAAGTAATTACTGAAAAAATTTCAATTAATGATGCGTCATTTATTAATAATTCATTTAAAGACATGCACCCTGCAGATGCTGCAGACATAATCGAACATTTATCGCAAGATGACAGAGAAAGCCTGATTAAACTGAGCAACTTTAAAATTGATCCAGCAATATTTATTGAACTTAACGAAGCAATCCAGACAGAAATTACTAAATATTTATCAAATGAAAGTATTGTATTTATTTTAAAAAACCTTGATTCAGATGATGCTATTCAAATCTTAGAAAATTTAGATGAAAAAAATAAAAATGATGTTCTTAGTTCATTGCCACCGAAAGATAGGTTTGTTTTATTGGAAAGTTTAAGCTATCCAGAGGACAGTGCTGCAAGAATTATGCAAAGACAGTTTACAGCAATACCAAGTAATTGGTCTGTTGGACAAACAATTGACTATTTAAGAGAAAATAGAGATCTACCAGAAGAGTTCTTAGAAATATTTATTGTTGATAACGAATTTAAACCAATAGGAACAGTGCCATCATCTAAAGTTTTGCGAACACCGCGTGAAACTAAAATGATATCAATTACTAATGAAACACAATTTCTTATTCCTGTTGATATGGATAGAGAAGAAGTTGGTAGAATGTTTGAAAATTACAATCTTAACTCTGCATGTGTAGTTGATAAAAATAACAAGCTTGTTGGAATGATTACAAACGACGATGTTTTAACAGTACTGGCAGAAGAGGCGGAGGAAGATGCCTTGAGATTAGCAGGTGTTGGTGATGAAGAGATAACAGATGGAATTGTCACAAAAACAAAAAGAAGATTCAACTGGTTATTACTAAATTTATTTACAGCATTTTTGGCAACATGGGTAATTAGTTTGTTCGGAGCAACAATTGAACAAATGGTTGCTCTTGCATTTCTTATGCCAATTGTAGCGTCTATGGGTGGCAACGCAGGCATGCAAACACTTGCCGTTACCGTGAGAGCTATAGCAACTAATGATTTAACTGAAAATAATTTTTCACAAAATATAATTAAAGAATTTTCGATAGGAATTTTAAATGGTATTATTTTTGCAATAATCAGCGCAGC
>MDSW01104360.1_pt1 | contig 20192 bp, 15 predicted proteins | sample 811171 | NCBI WGS metagenome assembly MDSW01 (sample SAMN05326641, study PRJNA326480) | marine metagenome | isolation source: seawater | place: Atlantic Ocean: North West | collected 2012 | reverse complement strand
GTAGAGTTTGTTGCTGTAAATACTGATGCACAGGATTTAAAAGCAAATAAAGCCGATGCAAAAATTCAAATTGGAATGAATTTAACAAAAGGCCTAGGTGCAGGTGCTAAGAATGATATTGGTCAAGCTGCAGCAGATGAATCTTTAAATGAAATAATAAGTTTCATACAAGGAAGCAATATGATTTTTATTACCGCTGGTATGGGCGGAGGAACAGGAACTGGAGCATCGCATGTAATTGCTAGAGCAGCAAAGGAATTAAATATTTTGACAGTAGGTGTTATTACACTTCCTTTTGATTACGAAGGCCCTAAAAGAATGCGAAGAGCTTTAGAGGGTTGGCAACAACTAAAAAAACACTTAGACACTTCAATTGTTGTTCCTAACCAAAACCTTTTCAAAATTGCAAGTGAGACAACAACTTTTGAGGAGTCATTTGAACTTTCAAACAAAGTTCTAAAGCACGGAGTTCAAAGCGTTACAGATTTAATGGTTAGACCCGGATTAATAAACTTAGACTTTGCTGACGTTGAAACTGTTATGAGCTCAATGGGTAAAGCAATGATGGGCACAGGTGAAGCCAAAGGAGAAAACAGAGCTATAACGGCGACTGAAATGGCATTAAACAATCCTTTAATAGATGACTATTCATTAAAAGGTGCAAAAGGTTTGTTAGTCAATATAACAGGAGGAAAAGACATAACACTTTTTGAAGTCGACCAAGCAATTAATAAAATAAGAGCGGAAGTAGATCCTGAAGCTGAGCTTGTTACTGGTGCTATACAAGACGAAAGTCTGGCAGGCAAAATGAGAGTATCTATTGTAGCCACATCATTAGAAGGATCAGCTTTAGATCGTCAAGTACCAGAGTCAAAAACAGTTTTGAATATAGTTAACAGAATTCAAAACAGGAACACAGGTTATTCTGACGGCCTGTTTCCAAAAAACACACATATAGAAAATAATACTTTAAGTTCTGTAGAAGGTGCCACAGCTTTGAAACTAGATGAAAATGCAGAATTAAATAAAAGTCCGACAAATTTAACAGCTACTGAGTCAGATCCAGCTATAGCAGATGCAGCAGTTTCTGGAGTTTCTATTGAGAGTGCTTCTTATATGGAAAATAATAGTGAGGATACAGTTTCAGAGGTAGATCAAACAAAAACTGTAATTGAAAACCAGGAGGAGTTTACACCGCAGCTTTTTTCAGAAGAAGTTTCTAACGAAGAAAATAGAGAAACAGAAGAGAAAGAAGAACTTGATCATTCTCAAGATGAGAAATTATTTGATCAAGATGTTAATGAAGACGAAGAAAGTTTTGAAATTCCTGCTTTTTTAAGAAAACAAAAATTTTAATGCAAGGTTTTGAAATCCATGAACGTTCCCCAAACATCGCTGGAATTTTCCCATTTTCCAGTGATGTTGAACGAGGTCATTAACATTTGTTCACCAGAAAACGGTGGAAGTTTCGTTGATTGTACGTTTGGTGGAGGAGGATATTCTAAAGAAATATTGAAATTTCCAAATACAAAAGTAACCGCAATAGATAGAGATAAATCTGTTGAGAAACAAGCTATAAAATTTTCACAAAAATACCTAGATCGATTTTCATTTCACAACGACAAATTTAGCAACTTAGACAAACTGTTAGTCGGAAAAGATAAAGTAGACACAGTTATTTTTGATTTAGGAATGTCATCTTTTCAACTTATGGATTTAAACAGAGGATTTTCTTTTAAATCAAAAAATAAAATAGATATGAATATGGGGCTTGCCTCTATTTCTGCAGAAGAAATTTTAAATAATTTTGACGAAAATAGTTTAAAATTAATTATTAAGATTCTTGGTGAAGAAAAAGAGTCGGCAAGAATTGTGAAGAATATTTTAAAGGCCAGAAAGATAAAAAAAATTTCTAAAGTATCTGAACTAGTGGAAATCATAGAAAATAGTAAAAAAAAATACTCAAAAAAAATAAACGTTTGTACAAAAACTTTTCAAGCATTAAGGATCTTTGTAAACAAAGAAACCACAGAACTAATAGAAGGCATAATAAAGGCAACTAAACTTGTTAAAACCGGCGGTAAAATAATTGTCATTAGCTTTCATTCTATTGAAGATAAAATTGTTAAATTTTATTTTAAGAATCACTCAGACAATAATCTAAAACCCTCAAGATATTTACCAGAAGACAGTGCAAACAAGCTAATATTTTTTCAAGATAAAAAAAATAATCTATTGAGGCCAACAGAAGAAGAAATTAAAAAAAACCCACCTTCTCGGTCAGCAAAGTTAAGATTTGCTACAAGAAATAATTTAGATTTTTCATACCCTGAAATACTGAAAAAAAAATTTAAAAAGTATTTAGATTTAGAAAGTATAAATGTTTAATAGAAAGCTGTTCATCTCTCTTATAATTTTTTCAATTTTAATGACATTTACTTCAGTGATTAAAAATAAAACAAGAATAATTGAAAAAAATATTTTAATGTATGAGGAAAAAATAACGAGGTTAGAGAATAACCTTTACGAAGCTGAGTTGGATTACTACTATCTTTCCTCTCCAAAAATAATACAAACAAATATTATAGAGTACAGCAATGAAGAGTATTCAAGCGTAGACTATTCAAAAATTTATTTTAGCTTAGAGCAATTTTTAAATGAACAAAAAAAAACAACTCGAACTTTTATCAATGAAAAGAAAATCAAGAAAAAATAAAAACTTTAACAAAAATCAAAGAAGTTTTTATTTTGAAGATTACATAGAAACAAGTTTGAAACAAAAAGATATGTCCAAATCGTCTATATCTGAAGATAGAATTTATATACTATTTTTTTTCTTTTTTTCCCTAATAGCTATATTTTCAATTAAGATAACGTCAATTTCAATTCAAGAACCTCAATTTTTACAAAGTAAAAAAAATAATACGAATTTTTTACCTTTAAGAAGAGATATAACAGATAGAAATGGAGACTTAATATCAAGAAATATAAAGTCTTATCATGCAGCTATAAAACCAGGTTTGATTAAAGATAAAAAAAAATTCTTGTTAAACATAAAATTAAATTTTCCAGAAATATCACAAGATCAGCTAAAAAAAAAATTATTAAACAATAAATATTTCTATTTAAAAAAACGTTTAACGGCAGAGGAAGAAAACAAACTTTTTTCGCTCGGAGAAAAAGGAATAATCTTCGAGTCAACGCAGTCAAGAATATATCCTCACGCGGAACTTTATAGCCATATTCTTGGTCAGATAGATGACGACAATTATGGAATATCAGGTGTAGAAAAATACTTTGATAGTGATCTAAAAAATGTGGACAGCATAAAGGAGCCCTTCTATTTAACTTTCGATACTAATTTACAATACTTAATTAAACAAGAATTAGAACAATCAATGGAGGTTTTTAAAGCAAAAGGAGCTGCAGGCTTATTAATGGATGTACAAACAGGAGAAGTTTTATCTTTGGTTTCTCTGCCTGATTATAATATCAATTTGCGAAATAATATTAGTCATTCAGATTATACAAATAAAATAACTAAAGGGGTTTTTGAATTAGGATCTATTTTCAAAACATTTACAATTGCATTAGCTTTAGAAAAAAATTTATTTACCCCTGATTCTATAATTACAAATATTCCAAATAACATTAAATGTTCCAAATACACAATATCAGAGCATGATAAATTACCAAAAGATCTTTCCGTCAAAGAAATTTTGATTAGATCATCAAATATAGGCTCAGCTTTGATTGCAAAGAAAATAGGTGAAGAAAATTATAAAGAATTTATTAATAAATTAAAATTGTTGGACACTTTAGAGTTTGAGCTAGATGAGGTGGGTAAACCAATAAATTTTAGATGGGATAAATGTAAATTAGAAACTGTTTCTTATGGACATGGAATTACTACAACGCCTCTACAAGCTGCAACAGCATATGCAGCTATGTCTAATGGAGGAAACCTTATCAAACCTACTTTAAGATTAAATAAAGGTGAAGAAACGAACAATGTAGAAAGAGTCATCTCTGACAAAACTAGCAAAGAAATAAATTCAATGTTAAGAGAAGTTGTTACACACAAGCATGGAACAGCTAGTTTAGCTAAAGTTTTTGGATTTGACGTCGGAGGAAAAACAGGTACCGCTAAAAAAAATTTTTTCGGTGAATATTCAGACAAAAAATTGAACACCTTCATATCTATATTTCCAATGCACAAACCCAACTATATTTTGCTAGTTTTACTAGATGAACCTAAACCTGCCCCTCAATTAGTTTATGATTATCGTGGGCAAAAAATATCTACTAAAAGAAACGAGTCTGGTTGGAATTCTGCATATGTGGCCGGCAAAATAATAAAAAAAATTGGACCTATTTTAGCCATAAATAACGACGAGGTTTACAACAGCCATGTTGTTAAAAAACTTAATTAAAAATTCTCCATCTGATATTGAAAATATAAATATTAGAAACTTAGCTTTAGATAGCAGAAAAGTAAAAAAAGGTGACTTATTTTTTGCCTTAAAAGGAAACAAATTAGATGGAGCTTCTTTTTTAGAACAGGCTTTCAAAAAAGGTGCTAAAGCAGCAATCTGTTCAAAAAACATAAAGATAAAAAACAAAAAAAAGAATATGCATATAATTAAAGTTAAAAATCCAATAGAGTCTTTAACTTATGCTTGTTCACAATTTTTTAAGAACAAACCTAAAAATATTATAGCTGTAACAGGAACTAATGGAAAAAGTTCTGTAGCAGATTTCTTTTATCAGATTTTCTCAAAAAATGGACTACCTGTAGCATCAATAGGAACGCTCGGAGTAAAATATAATAAAAAAATCAAGAAAAGTAATCTTACGAGCCTAGATATTATTTCACTTCACAAAGAGTTGGCAAACTTAAGAAAATTAGGCATAGAAAATGTAATTATAGAAGCGTCAAGCCACGGTCTAGCCCAAGGGAGATTAAATGGAATTATTTTTAAGGCGGGAATATTTACTAATTTTAGTCAAGATCATCTTGATTACCATAAAAATATGAAAAATTATTTTAATTCTAAAATGATTTTATTTTCAAAATTATTACAGAATAAAAAAACCATCATTACCGATGAAAAGATTGATGAGTTTTTAAATTTAAAGAAAATAGCAATGAATAGAAAGTTAAGATTATTAACTATAAATAAAAAATTTAAGATTAATACAAAAAAATTTTTATTAATAGGGGAGTTTCAAATTAAAAATCTTTTAATGTCAATATTGGCAGCAAAACTATGCGGTCTAAATATAAAAAAAATAAACTTTGCATTGAAAAATATTAAAAGTGTAAATGGCAGATTAGAATTAATAAGAGTATTACCTAATCAAGCGAAAGTATTTGTTGACTATGCACACACTCCAGATGCGTTGTTTACTGTTCTTCAATCTTTAAAAGATCATTATAAAAATAAAATTTCTTTAGTTTTTGGTTGTGGAGGTGAAAGAGATAAAAAAAAAAGAAAAATTATGGCAAAAATTGCAAATAATTTTTGCGAAAAAATATATGTAACTGATGACAACCCTAGGAAAGAAAGTCCAAAGAAAATAAGACAAATGATAACAAGAGAATTAAAAAAAGAAAATTATACTGAAATTGGCAATAGGGCTAAAGCTATAAAGTGCGCTATTCAAAATTCAGAACCATTAGAAATTATTTTAGTCGCTGGCAAAGGACATGAAATCACGCAAGACTATGGAAAAAAAATAATTAAGATTTCTGATAAATCTATAATAAAAACAACAATAGCTAAGAAAATTAAATTTAATAAAAAAAAATATAACAAATATTTTAATTCAAAAATTTTAAACAAAATTATGAAAAATAATAGATTTTTAAGTTTTAACGGCGTTTCTATTAATTCAAAAGAAGTTAAAAAAGGAAACCTTTTTATTGCTATAAAAGGCAACAAGAAAGATGGACACAATTATATTTCTGAAGCATTTAAAAGAGGTGCTAATTTTTGTGTGATTTCACAAAAAGTTAAGAATTTTAACAAAAGAAAATTAATTAAATTTAATAACACCTCAAATTTTTTGAATAAACTTGCTTTTTACAAAAGATATTTTTCAAAAGCTAAAATTATTGCGATTACAGGTAGTTCTGGCAAAACAACGCTAAAGACTTTATTGGGAAAAACATTAAAAGTTTTTGGTAAAACTTATTGTTCACCTAAATCTTTTAACAATCACTACGGGGTTCCGTTAAGTGTATCAAATCTAGATTATGAACATAATTATGGGGTTTTTGAAGTCGGCATGAGCAAAGTAGGTGAGATTAATGCTTTATCAAGAATAGTTAGGCCTAACATAGCAATAATAACAAATATTGCGCAGGCTCATATTGAAAATTTTAAAGATATAAGAGGAATAGCTGAGGCTAAAAGTGAAATTATAAATAATATCGATCATGGAGGTACAATAATTCTTAATAAAGATGATAGATTTTTTAATTATTTAAAAGGTGTAGCAATTAGCAAAAGAGTAAAAATTTTATCTTTTAGTAAAAATCAAAAGGCAGATATTTATTTGATAAAAAATAAGAAAGTTGGAAAAAATAATCTTTTTAAAATCAAGGCAATTGACGAAACTTTATTTTTAAAAATAACAAACACCAATAGTACAAACATTTCTAATATTTTATCTTGCATTGCTGTGTTAAAAATTTTAGGTCTTAACTTGTCCAAGGTCATAAATCTTTTTAAAAACACACATACTTTGTCTGGTAGAGGCAAAATATACGATGTTAGTAGGTTTAAGACTAAATTTAAGCTTATAGATGAGAGTTATAATGCAAATCCACTTTCTGTTAAAAATGCCATTATAAATCTATCAAATATTAGAAAAAATAATTCCAAAAAATACATATTACTAGGAGATATGCTTGAATTAGGAAAGAAGTCAGATTTTTACCATAAAGATTTGTCAAAAATTATTAATAAAGCAAATATAGACAAATTATTTGTATATGGAGACAAAGTGTTAAAAACTTATAAATATACCTTGAAGAGTAAACAAGGAAATATATTACAAGATAAAAATGATTTTGATGATGTGTTTTCAGAAATATTAAAAAAGAATGATTATTTAATGATTAAGGGATCCAATGCTACTGGCTTAAACAAGTTGTCTAAAAATATTATTAGAGGGACAGTAAATGTTATATAGTTTTTTAACTTCATTTATAGAAAATTATACATTTTTAAATGTATTTAAGTATCTAACGTTTAGAACCGGTCTTGCAGTAATGACTTCGTTAGTTGTAGTTTTTTTAGTAGGTGGACCTTTAATTAATATTTTTTCAAAAAAACAGATTACCGGACCAATTAGACAAGATGGTCCAATAGATCATATAATTAAAAAATCTGGAACTCCTACAATGGGAGGACTTATCATTATTATTGGAATGATTTCAAGCACATTACTTTGGGCTGATTTAACAAATATCTTTGTATGGGTTTTAGTTTTTGTGTCTTTAAGTCTTGGCGTTTTGGGCTTTGTTGATGACTTATTAAAGATTAAATTTAAAAACTCAACGGGGTTGAATTCAAAGTTAAAATTTTTAGGTCAATTAATAATAAGCATAGTTGCATTATATATATTGATCGAATATTCCGAACATGAATATTTGTATAACTTATATTTTCCTTTTTTTAAAAATTTGATACTTCACTTAGGTTTATTTTTTATCCCATTTGCTTTATTTGTGATAATAGGCTCCTCAAATGCAGTAAATCTTACTGATGGTCTTGATGGATTGGCCACAGTGCCAGTTATGCTGGTTGCACTTTCTTTTACATTTATAAGCTATGTTGTTGGCAACATTATATTTGCAGAATATTTACAGCTTCAATACATTCCTAAAGTTGGAGAAATATCTATTTTTTGTGGTTCAATTGTTGGCTCTTGTTTGGGTTTTCTTTGGTACAACGCTCCACCCGCAAAAATATTTATGGGAGACACAGGCTCTTTGTCCTTAGGAGGTTCCTTGGCGGCAGTAGCGATAATAGTTAAGCACGAAATAGTTCTTGCAATAGTTGGAGGACTATTTGTACTTGAAACTGTTTCTGTAATTATTCAAGTAATTTCATTTAAATTAACCGGCAAGAGAGTTTTTATGATGGCTCCAATCCATCATCATTTTGAGAAAAAAGGTTGGGCCGAATCAACAATAGTAATTAGATTTTGGATTATTTCCATAATTCTAGCACTGATAGGTTTAGCTACATTAAAACTACGTTAATTGATGACTTTATCAAAAACGCTAAGCAAAAAAAAATTTGCAATATATGGTATAGGAGCAACTGGTCTTTCTGTTATTCGGTATTTTCAAAGTCTAGGATTTAAAAATTTTTATGCATGGGACGATATTGCAAAAAAGAGGAGACAAATCAAAAAAAAAACAAGCATAAAGAATTTTTCAAAAAAACTAAATACAGTTGATTATATTATTTTGAGTCCAGGAATAAATGTAAACAAAAGCAAACTAAAAAAACAACTTTTAAAGAATAAAAGAAAAATAATTACAGATCTGGATCTGTTTTATTTACACAATCCAAATGTTATCTCGATCGTTGTCACGGGTACGAATGGAAAATCAACAACATGTAAGATTATAGAGCATTTGCTCAAAAAAAATAAATTTAATGTTCAACTTGGTGGTAATATTGGAAAACCAATTTTAAGTGTTACAAAACAGAAGAAAAAAACTCTATTTATAATAGAAGCTTCTTCTTTCCAGTTAGCCAATTCTAAGTTTATCAAACCAAAATATGCATTGATATTGAATATCACAAAAGATCATCTGGATTGGCACAAGACTATGAAAAATTATATAAATTCAAAATTCAATATTTTTTCACTCCAAGATAAAAATGATATCGCATTATTAAAAGATAAAAAATTGATCAAAAAATTTAAAAAAAATGATAATTTAAGTAAACTTCAGTACGTACATTTAATACCGCGAGAAAAAATAAAAAATAAAATTCAAAATGAGTATTTAAGATCAAAAGCAAACGAAGAAAATATATCTTTCGTCTATAAACTTTCAAAAATACTAAAAATTAAAGATAAAAATTTCATTAAAGCTATCAATAGTTTTAAAGGATTGCCTCACAGGCATGAAATATTTTATAAAAAAAAAGGTATAAAATTTATTAATGATTCTAAAGCAACAAGTTTTGAATCGAGTAGATTTGCTTTACAAAGCAATAGAAATATTTTTTGGATAGTTGGTGGTTTGCCAAAATTAGGAGATAAATTTTATTTGAAAAATTTAAAGAAGAATATCATTAAATCTTATATTATTGGAAAGTCTACAAATTTTTTTAAGAAATACTTATTAAAGAACAAAATTAATTTTAAAATTTCTAAAAATTTGAATATTGCTACGAAGATGGTTTTTAAAGAAATAAAAAATTTAAAATCTATTAAGGAAGCAACAATTTTATTAAGTCCAGCAAGTGCTTCCTATGATCAGTATAAAAATTTCGAAAAAAGAGGTGAAGAATTTAAAAGGTTAGTAAAATTATATGCAAAAAAATCTTTTTAAAAATGAATTAAAAAGTTATTGGAGAAATCTTGATAAAAGAATATTGTTTAGTTTTATTGTTCTATTTTTTTTGGGTCTTTTCTTTTCATTTTCTTCCACATCGTCTTTAGCAGGAGAAAGGTTGGACAAAGATTACTATTTTTTCTTTTCTAAACATCTTGTCTTTGTTTTTTTATCTCTGATTATAATGTTTTTTATATCATTTATTAAACTAGATTTTTTAAAAAAAATAATAATTCCCATATTTATAGTTTTATTAATTGCTTTAATTCTAGTTCCTTTGTTTGGCATAGAGGTTAAAGGATCTAAACGTTGGTTAAGTTTATATTTTTTTCGCTTTCAACCAATTGAGTTTGTAAAACCTTTCTTTATTTTGGTGACAGCAAAAATTTTAACTATGGAAGATATTAAAAACAAAAATGCTTCTTATCTTTTTAGTTTTCTTCTATTGCTTTCAATTATTATATTATTAGTCAACCAACCAGATTTAGGCCAATCCATTCTTATAATTGGAACATGGATTTCCATAGTTTTTATATCCGGTATAAGCATAATTTACATAATAAGTTTTTTTGGTATTTCAGCAGCTTCTTTGGCAGCACTACTTATATTTCTGCCTGAAAAATTTGGCTACATAACAAAACGATTAACTTCTTTTATTGATCCTTCAAAAGGAGATAACTTTCAGGCTCAAAAAGCTTTAGATGCTATTAAACAGGGCGGTCTAAAAGGCCAAGGAATGGGAGAGGGTGTATTGAAAGACAGTGTCCCGGAGGCTCATACTGATTATATAATAGCTGTTATCACAGAAGAATTTGGCTCAATTGTTTCAATATTAATCATTGTGATTTTTTTATATATCTCTTTTAGAATTATTAAAATCACAGTCTCAGAGATGGATAAAAACCTTAAAATTTCACTATGCGGCTTGTCTTCACTTTTAATATTTCAAACTTTTATACACATTGGTGTTAACACAAGTTTATTGCCAACTACCGGTATGACGCTTCCTTTTTTGAGTTATGGAGGATCTTCATTATTTGGAAGTTCAATATTAGCTGGAGTAATTTTAAATTATACAAAGAACAGGTTTGTAGATGAAAGAATCTAAAAGGAAAGTATTGATAGCTACTGGTGGCACAGGCGGACATGTATTTCCTGCGTACAGTTTAGCTAAGCATTTAATTAAAAATCAGTCATCCGTAGATATTGTTACTGACAAAAGAGGGTTCAAATTTTTAAAAAATTATCAAGACATCAAATTAAAAGTCATTAGCTCTGCAACAATTTTTACAAAAAACCCTATTACTATGATTGTTTCTCTTATTAAAATTAAACTTGCTTTTATTAGTTCTTTAATTTTTTTATTTAAATCTAAACCCAATATTGTTTTTGGAATGGGAGGCTATTCTTCATTTCCAGTCTGCATAGCAGCAAAGATTTTAAATATTCCATTTATTATATATGAAAATAATTTAATTATTGGAAAAGCAAATAAGTTTTTATTGCCATTTGCTCACAAAATATTTGTATCTTCTTTAGATTTGGAAGGGATAAAAAGAAAACATGAAGATAAGAAAATAGAAATTGGAAATATAGTCAGAGAAGAGATAGTTAATTTTAATGCCAGTTCTAGCTATTCAAAAAAAGATGTAGTTAGTATTTTAATTATGGGAGGAAGTCAGGCTGCAAAACCATTTGCCGAAATATTACCACATGTATTTCAAAGGTGTGTAAAAGAGGGTATAAAATTAAAAATATATCAGCAATGTTTATTAAGTCAAAAAGATGAACTTGACACAAAATATAGATTGTTAAATATTGAATTTGAGCTTTTTAATTTTAATTACAATCTTTTAAATTATTTTTCTAAAATTGACTTAGCAATAACAAGATCTGGATCATCAATGTTGGCAGAATTTTTAAATTGTAAGGTTCCATTTATTTCTGTGCCTTTTCCACATGCTGCAGATAACCATCAATTAAAAAATGCTAAATATTTTGAGAAAAAAGGATACGGTTTTCTCATCAAAGAAAATGAAATTGAAACAAAGCTATTTCCATTGATTAAATCAATTTATGCAGATAAGGATTTATTAATTCAGATGAAGAAAAAGCAAAATACCCATTCTGACAAATTAGTTTTTGAAAAGATTGATAACCAAGTAAAAAAATTATTGAATGACTAATATTACTATTGGAAAAAAAGAATTAATTCATTTCATTGGTATAGGCGGTATTGGAATGAGTGGACTTGCTCAAATTATGAAAACAATGGATTTTAACGTTCAAGGCAGTGATTTAGGAAAAAATAAAAATACTGAGAATTGTAGAAAATTAGGCATTAAAATATTTATTGGCCACACAAAAAAAAATATTTCTGATGCAACCATAATTGTTAAATCTACAGCAATTACAAAAAACAATATTGAATTGACAGAAGCAAGAAAGAAAAAACTGCCTGTCTACGAAAGGGCTGAGATGCTGGCCAATACCGTGTCGTTAAAAAAAAATATTGTTATTACAGGTTCTCACGGAAAAACCACAACAACATCACTAGTTGCAAAAATTTTATCAGAATCAAAATTAGATCCAACCATTATTAATGGAGGAGTTATTAATTCTATAAATAGCAATGCAAGATTTGGAAAAGGAGAATGGGCAGTTTTAGAAGCAGATGAGTCAGATGGAAGCTTTTTAAAGTTACCTATCAATTATTCTATAATAACAAACCTTGATAAAGAACATCTTGATTTTTATAAAAATTATAAAAATTTAAAAGATGCATTTATTAGATTTGTTAAAAAAACTCCAGCAATAGGAAAGTCGATAGTTTGTTTAGATGATATAGATTTAAAAAATATCTTAAAAGAGGTTGATAAAAAAAATTATCTAACTTATGGTTTTAACAAAAGATCAAACTACCAAATTTTTAACCCAAAATATCATTTGACTTACTCTAAGTTTGATTTCAGAATTTATGTTCCTGGATCCAGGAAAACAATCGTAAAAAATATAGCTGTGAATCTTATTGGAAAGCATAATATTTTAAATGCTGCAGGAGCTGTTGCCGTTTGTTTAAATCTTGGAATTTCTATAAATGTTATTAAAAAGGCTTTAAAGAGTTTTTCTGGAGTACAAAGAAGATTAACCAAAGTTTTAGTGAAAAACAAAAATGAATTTTATGATGATTATGCCCACCATCCTACTGAAATTTCTTCAGTACTTGAAGGGCTAAGGAAAGTATACAAAGAAAGAAAATTAATATCAGTTTTTCAGCCCCACAGATATTCAAGAGTTAAGAATTTAAAAAAAGAATTTGCATCTAGTTTTTCAATTTCTGACCTAGTTTTACTTTGTCCAATTTATGCAGCCGGTGAGAAAAAAGATAAAAACTATAAACAAAATAACTTTGCAAGACTGATAGCTGAACATTCTAAAGTACAAGTAATAAATATTAAAGATGAAATAGACCTTAAAAGATATCTTAAAAAAAACTTAATAAGTGATGAAATTATCATTGGCATGGGCGCAGGATCTATTTCAAAATGGATGCAAAATCTTAGGAACACAATATGAAAATTGAGGACACTTTAAAAAAAAAATTTGGAAACAAAATATATTTTAGAGAAAATCTTTCAAAATTTAGCTGGTTTAATCTTGGAGGACCTGCTGAGATACTTTTTAGACCAGACAGCTCTAATGAATTAGCTTCTTTTTTAAAACTTTTTAAAGAAAATAAAAAAGATATTTATATTATAGGGGCTGGGTCTAATACCCTAATAAGAGAAGGTGGAGTTGAAGGTATTACAATAAAACTAAGTTCAAAATTTTCTTACTTGAAATTACTAGAGAACAACATTATTCAAGCCGGGGCATCAACTTCTGAGAAAAAATTGTCTGATTTTGCTAAAGAAAATTCTCTGACTGGTTTTGAGTTTTTGTCCTGCATACCTGGCTCAATAGGAGGAGGTATTAGAATGAATAGTGGCTGTTATGGGGAAGATATATCCAAGATTATCTTTTCTATAGAAGTTATGGATAAAGATGGGAATGTTAAAGAATTAAAAAATAATCAGATAAAATTTTTTTATAGAGGCTGTAATATAGACAAGGATTTAATCATACTAAGCGCAAAGTTTAAAGGTGATTTATCTGAAAAAAAGAAAATCGAAAAAAAGCAATTTGATCTAATTAGACGAAAAAAAGAGTCACAGCCTAGTCAAATTAAAACTTGTGGAAGCACCTTTAAAAATTCTGAAAATAAAAAAGCCTGGGAACTTATAAAAGAATCAAACTGTGAAATGATGTCAGTTGGCGATGCAAAGATTTCAGAAAAACATTGTAATTTTTTTATTAATCAAGGGAAAGCATCATCCAAGGATATTGAAGAATTAATTGATAAAGTAAAAAAGCAGGTGTTTAAAAAAACTAATATAGATCTAGAGTTAGAAATTAAAGTAATTGGAAAAAATATATGAAGAGTAGAAAAAAAACTATTCTAGTGGTTCTTGGAGGGAATTCTAAAGAGAGAGCGGTAAGTTTAGCAAGTGGTAAAGCGTGTATTAAAGCAATAAAAAGATTAGGCTATAAAGTAAAAACTTATGATCCCGGTAAAGATTCCTGGAATAAAATTGAAAAATATAAAATTGATATAATATTTAATGCATTACACGGCAAGGGCGGTGAAGATGGAGAGATACAATCTTTTTTTGAAATTCTAAGAATTCCTTACACTCATTCTGGACCCGTTTCTTCATACAATGCTATGGATAAAGTTGTTTCAAAATATTTTTTTCAAAAAAATAAAATATTAGTACCTAGAAGATTTGTTTTAGACAAAGATACTTCTCCAACTTCAATTATTCGTCATATTAGTAAGTCCAACATAACCTATCCTCTTGTAGTAAAACCTTCGGATGAAGGTTCAAGTATAGGAGTTAAAATTTGTAAAGATTTAAAAGCGTTAAAGAAATCAATTATTTTATTGAGAAAAAAATATGAGATTTTACTCGTAGAAAAATATATTGGCGGTCAAGAAATTCAAGTTGCTATTATAAATGCAAAAGCAATAGGAGCTATTGAACTTAGACCAAAGAGAGGATTTTATGATTATAAAGCAAAATATTATAAATCAGCTAAAACTGCTCATATTATGCCAGCAAACATTTCAAAGAAAAAATATAAAGAAGTTTTAAAAATTGCAGAAAAAGCTCACAGGGTTTTAAAATGCAGAGGTGTAACAAGATCTGATTTTAAATTTTTTAAAAATAAATTTTATTTACTTGAAATCAATACACAACCAGGAATGACCGATCTATCATTAGTGCCTGAAATAGCAAAATATAAAGGTATAACATTTGATAATCTTGTCAAAAAAATGATTCTAGATGCCGATATTAATAAGTATTAGTAGATGATTAGATCCATTAGATTTTTAAGTTTATTAATATTGCTTTTGTTTTTATCAACCTATTCACCAAATTATAAAAACGATAATAAAAGTTTTATGTTTCCCATAAAGAATATCAGAATTACAAACAACAAAGTATTAGATAAAAAAATATTGCTTATTGAATTGGAAAACATGAAAGGAAAAAATTTGTTTTTACTAGATAAAACAATAATTAAATCTGCAGTTAATAAATTTGATTTTATATCAAGTCTACAGGTAAAAAAAATATATCCTGATACATTAGAAGTTTTGGTTTATGAGAAAAAACCAGTAGCGATTTATATCGAAGAAAAGAATAAGTATTACATATCCAATAAAGGAGAATTAATTAAATATTTAGAAGTTGATGATTATGAAAATTTACCTTTACTTTTTGGAAAAAAAAAAAATTTCAATATTTTTTTTGAAGAATTAAAAAAAATTAGTTTTCCAATTCATAATATTAAATCATTTCATTATTTTGAAATAGGAAGATGGGATATAACTTTAAAAAATGAAAAGATAATCAAATTACCAGAAGATAATTATACGGATATGTTGAAAAGCTTCATTTCAATAAAAGATGACAAGAACTTTGATAAATATAAGATATTCGATTATAGAATTAAGGATCAGTTAATTTTAAATTAGATTCTTATGGAAGTAGAAAAACCCTATCTGTTTATAGAAATTAATGATCATAGATTTATTTTTTTAGCAGTAAAATATGATGAAGATTTTAATTTTGAAATACTTCACTCTATTTTAGCAAAATCAGAAGGTGTATCAGATGGAAAAATTACCAATATAGAGAATTCATCAAAAATAATTAAAGAGAATCTTGATATAATTGAAAAAAAAATTGGTTTTGTATTTAAAAATGCAACAGTAATAAGTGATCAAGACAATTTTAATTGTCTTAACATCTCTGGATTCAAAAGATTAAATGGCTCTCAGATTATAGATGAAAATATTTCTTATATACTTAACAATATCAAAAAATCAGTTTTAGATAATGAACCAAATAAATCTTTAATTCATTTATTTAATTCAAATTTTATTTTAGACAATGCCATTTTAAAAAATCCACCTATAGGATTACATGGCGAGTTTTATAACCAACATCTAACTTTTTTCTTGTTACCAAAAAATGATCTTAAAAATTTAAAATTAGTTTTAAGCAATTGTCATATTAATATTGAAAGAGTAGTTTTAAAATCCTTTGTTCTAGGTTTAGAAAAAATAGTTAAAAAAGGATCAAAAGATACATTTGCTATAATTAATATTAAGAAAAACAAAAGCGATATTTCTATCTTTAACAATATGTCTTTTGTGTATTCAGAGTCATTTAATTTTGGCACTGATATAATTATGAAAGATGTGTCAAAAGTTTGCTCATTAAATTTTGAGATTATTAAAGAGATATTTTCTAAGTTAAACTTTAGCAATATTGATCAAGATGGACGAGAAGAATATTTAGATAAGAAATATTTTAAAGATAAAGTTTTTAGAAAAATAAGACTAGGTCACATAAATGATATAATCACAGCAAGAGTAAATGAATTAGTCAATTTAATTTACAATAACAATATTAATTTAAAAAATCTAGAAAATGAAATAAAGCAAGTTTATATTTCGTTTGAAGACACTAATATTTTAAAAAATTTAAGGAAAAATTTTCAGGAATCTTTTTCAGACAAAAAAAATATTATATTTGAAGAAATGACCCAAGATGAACATTTGAATGCATGTTTAATGTCCGCAGAATTAATAGGAAAAGGTTGGGAAAAAGAAGCTATACCGACAATTCAAACAAAAAAATCAATTATTTCAAGAATATTTTCTATATTTTTCAAATAGGAAAGTTCTGTATTTTTTTGAAACATAAGTTGTTTTTTGGTTATAAAAACAATTTTGTATAAAAAAATATGCGGGGAATTAATCAGAAAACACTTAAAGAAACAATAACACTTCATGGAGTGGGTTTGCATAATGGCAAAAACGTAAATCTTTATTTAAAACCAGCAGAAGTTAATCACGGCATAAAATTTAAAAGGATAGATATTGATTCTAATAATATAGTTGAAGCTAGTTATAAAAATGTAAAATCTCCAGTTCTTTGTACTAGAATAGAAAATTCAGGAGGCATATCTATATCAACTATTGAACATTTAATGGCAGCTTTTTATGGTGAAGGAGTTGATAATGTTTTAGTTGAACTTGATTCGTCTGAAGTTCCGATTATGGACGGATCTTCTTTTGATTTTGTAGAAGCGATAAGAGCAACAGGTACCAAAGATCAAAATTTCCCTAGAAAATTTATTAAAGTAATGAAAAAAGTTGAAATAAAAAATGGACCGAAATACATTTCTATTGAGCCACTTGAAAAAGATTTAATAATTGATTTTGAGATTGTGTATGAAAATCCTTTAATAAGAACTAGAAGAAAAGAATTTAAATTAAGCAGTGGAGATTTGAATTTAATATATAACTCAAGAACATTTTGTTTATATAATGATATAGACCAAATAAGAAGCCAAGGATTAGCTAAAGGCGGTTCTTTAGAAAATGCAATAGTTGTTAAGGAAAATGAAATATTAAATGAAGACGGTCTTAGAAATGGCCATGAATTTGTTGGACACAAGATATTAGACTGCTTAGGGGACATCATGTTGTCCGGTTACAGAATGCATGGTCATATTAAAACTTCTCAAGGAGGTCATCAGATTACCAATCTTTTGTTAAGAGAATTATTTTCAGACGATTCAAATTGGAGATTTGAAACTTTTAAAGGAGAAAAAGAAGACGTCAAAGACGGTTTATACTCAAAATCTATTGCAGTTAGTGCATAATAAAATCTAAAAATTTTACCTAATTAATTTAATTTGATATGAGTGTTTTAAATGTATCAAAAATTAATTTATATTTTTGTAATCTTAATTCTAAGTTCTTCGTGTTCAAAAAAAGAAGTAAAAGTTGATACCGTAGCCAATGATAGCGATAGATCTTATGAAGTTTACAGGGAAGCTCTAGAAGAAATGGAAAGTGGAGATTATTTTATTGCTTCCAAAAAATTTGCCGAAGCAGAAAATATTTTGCCAAAAGTAGAATTTGCTGCGAAGGCTTCATTAATGTCTAGCTATGCTTTATATTTAATAAATTTTTATGAGGATGCGACAGCTGGTTTAGAAGGATTTATTAAAAAATATCCTGCAGATAAGAACATTCCATATGTCTATTATCTATTAATAATTATTCAGTATGAACAAATACTTGATGAATCTAAAGATCTTGGTCCCTTAATAATTTCTAAAAAAAAAATTGAAGATTATTTGGTGAATTTTTCTGATACCGAATATGCTTTAGATTTAAAATTTAAAATGGATCTTATTAATAATCAGCTTGCAGCAAAAGAACTTTATGTTGCCAAATATTATATTAAAACTCAAAAATGGATTCCTGCTATAAATCGACTAAAAACAATAGTTAAAGATTATGAACAAACTATTTTTATTGAAGAAGCACTACACAGACTTGTTGAAGTTTACTATAAAATAGGACTAGAAGAAGAAGCAAAATCAGCAGCTTCATTATTGGGCTATAATTATAATTCAAGCGAGTGGTATCAAGAGTCTTATAAATTGTTAAACAAGGATTACAAAATCCCAAAAAAGGACACTCCTAAGAAAGACAAAGGATTAATAAAAAGAACTATTAAAAAGATATTAGGGTAGCGAATGAGTAAAGAAAGTAGTGATAAAATTAAGGATTATCAAAAAAAAATTAAACTAATAAGAAAATATAATAAGCAATACTACAATGAAGATTCTCCTTTAATATCTGACTCAGAGTACGATAAATTAAAAAAAGAAGTTATTAATTTAGAAGATCAAAATAAGTTCTTAAAAAAATTTGGGTCAGTAAAAAACATAGTAGGATCTAAACCTTCCAATAAATTTAAAAAAATTAAGCACACTATACCTATGCTTTCTCTGTCTAACGCTTTTGGCCAAGAAGATATGCACAATTTTTTAAAAAAGATAAATAATTATTTAAATATTGAAAAATCTAACTTTGAGTTTTTTTCAGAACCGAAAGTTGATGGTATTTCAGCTTCCTTAACATATGAAAATGGAGTCTTAGTAAAAGGAGTTTCAAGAGGCGATGGAGAAACAGGTGAAGATATTTTACAAAATTTAATGACTATCTATGAAATACCAAAAGAAATTAAAAAAAAAAGTGATTTACCAAAAGTCTTAGAAGTTAGAGGCGAGGTTTATATAGGAAAAAAAGATTTTCAATTAATCAAAGATAATTTTGCAAATCCTAGAAATGCTGCAGGAGGTTCTTTGAGACAAAAAAATCCAAAGGATACAGCTAAAATTCCTTTAAAATTCTTTGCTCATGGCTTTGGTATAGTTAGTCCCATGATTTTTAAAACTCAGTCAGAGTTTATAAATAAAATTAATCAATGGGGTTTTCCAATAAATCAAAATAATAAATTAGTTAAAAATTTGAAAGAAATTGAAGAACAGCATACTTCAATTGAGAAGATCAGGTCTTCTTTAGATTATGATATAGATGGTTTGGTATACAAAATAAATGACTTAGAACTTCAATCTAGATTAGGAAATACCTCTAACTCTCCAAGGTGGGCAATTGCTTATAAATTTTCTTCGGAGAAAGCTACTACAAAAATAAATCACATTACTATTCAGGTTGGCAGAACAGGGGCGATCACTCCAGTAGCAAAGGTTGAACCTGTTACAGTTGGAGGTGTAGTAGTTTCTAATGCCACTTTACATAACGAAGATGAAATTTTAAGAAAAGATATAAGAGTGGGTGATTATGTAAAAATCCAAAGAGCCGGAGATGTTATTCCTCAAGTAGTTTCAGTGGACAAAACAAAAAGAGACAGAGAGAGTAAGAAATATATTTTTCCTGAAAAATGTTTATGTGGTTTTCCTACAAAAAAAGAGATTAGCAAAACCACTAAAAAGACAGACGCAGTAAGAAGATGCGTAAGAGGTTACGAGTGTAGTTTTATTGCAAAAGAAAAACTGAAACATATAGTTTCGAAAGAGGCTTTTAATGTTGAAGGACTTGGTAAAAAAGTTATAGATAATTTTTGGGAATTAAATTTTATTCGGATACCATCAGATATTTTTAATT
>MDSW01119235.1_pt1 | contig 20194 bp, 19 predicted proteins | sample 811171 | NCBI WGS metagenome assembly MDSW01 (sample SAMN05326641, study PRJNA326480) | marine metagenome | isolation source: seawater | place: Atlantic Ocean: North West | collected 2012 | reverse complement strand
TCTATTTCCATAACTATTTTACTAATGTTTTTTCTATTATTTCATCTTCTAAATTAATATTAAATTTTTTATTCTCTTTATCATATAAATTTAATATGAAATTATATAAATTTTTTGAATAAAGATTTGACGCAGAAGTAGGTAATCTATTCAAAATATTCGACTCACCCATAATTTTCACTCCATTTACATCAACAGTTTCATCTGCTTTTGTAAAAGCTGTGTTACCACCTTGCACAGCAGCTAAATCATAAATCACAGAACCTGACTGCATATTATTTATCATATTATCTTTAATTATAATTGGAGCCTTTTTGCCTGGAACTAAAGCTGTACAAATTACTATATCTATTTTTTTTAATGTCTCAGAGAGTAATACCTCCTGTTTTATTTTAAAATCATCTGACGTTTCTTTCGCATATCCACCCTCCGTTTCAAGATTTTCAGAGCCTTCAACAGTCAAGAACTTTCCCCCAAGACTTTCTACTTGTTCTTTCGATGCCATTCTCACATCAGTAGCAAAAACTATTGCTCCCATTCTTTTAGCTGTGGCAACTGCTTGCAGACCAGCAACACCAGCACCAACAACTAATACTTTTGCTGCTGGTATGGTTCCTGCGGCCGTCATCATCATTGGTATTGCTTTTTCAAAATTTGCAAATGACTCTACAACAGCCTTATATCCTGCCAAATTAGCTTGGGATGACAAAATATCCATTGATTGAGCTCGAGTAATTCTTGGCAATAATTCTAAAGAAAAATTTTTAATATTCTTTTTTATCAAATTATTTATCTTATCTTTATTATTAAAAGGATTCAAAACTCCAACTAAAATTTGATTTTCTTTGAAATGAGAAAGCTTTTCATCAGATGGTAATCCTAATTGTAAAATTAAATCTGCATTTTCAATTATTTCTTTTTCATCTTCAAAAATTTTCGCACCTAAGTTTTTATATTCATCATCGTTAAAACCTAAATGGTGTCCATAATTTTTAGGTATGGATACTTCGAAACCATTAGAAATATATTTTTTTGTAATTTCTGGAGTTATTGCAACTCTTTTTTCAATATTTTTATTTTCTTGAAGAGAAGCAATTTTCATAAGTCTATTTTATAATAAGAAGATTGCCATTAAAACTAAAACAACTACGACCGCGACAGTACCCCACAACACGAATTTAGTAAAATTATTCCAAGTATTTTTATGGTTATCATTTTCCATAAAAATTATTTTTGTCTAGCTTTAAATTTTGGGTTTGTTTTGTTTATTATATAAACTCTTCCTCTTCTTCTTACCATTTTAGAGTTTAAATCTCTTTTCTTAATTGATTTTAGAGAACTTTTTATTTTCATAATAAATATTAGTTAAGCCGGCAATGTCCTACTCTTCCATGTCTTAAGACAAAGTACCATCGGCGCAGAGAGGCTTGACTTCCGAGTTCGGAATGGGATCGGGTATAACACTCTCGCAATAATCACCGGCAGAGGATTTATATACAAATTTTATACAATGTAAATATCTATGATTTTAGTCTTGATTATAAATCTTTGAAAATTACCCTTAAATTTCATTATTTTTTTGAAAAAAATTTATTACTTTTTTTAATCCAATACAAAAAAAGAAAATAATACTAATCATACAAGGAGCAAAATATTTAGGATTTCCCCAAAGTCCTGAAATGGATAGATAATATAGAATAGAAAAAACATTAAAGATTAAAAAAAAGTCAAAATTTGATTTTTCATCTCGCGTTAAAAAATTTTTGATAAATATAAAAAGACCTAAAATTATAAAAGGATAAAAAAATAAGGAATAAATCACATTCTTATACAAATTTTTGTGATAATATTTTTTAGGGTTTAAATAAGACTCGGGATCAGATTTATCATAAAAAAAATGCTGGTGTACCCATAAGGGGTGAATGATACTCATAGTAATAATTTTTTTTGTTAAAAGTTTAGTAAAAAAAATTGGGTTATCTAATACTTCACTTAAAAATATTTTATTTCGAAAATCTATATTTTTTATGTAATCATCAAAAACTTTAATATCAATATTATTATTTTTTTTCCAATTCTCTTCCTCTTTAACAAGGATTTCTTTAGCTTTTTGTTGAGTAATCTTTAAATTATCAGCTTTTATTACATGAGCAAAATAATGATAAAAAGAATAGTATTGATGATCTTTAGATAAAAAATGAAAATTATCTGTTTTTTTAAAATTATTATAACCAATTGGCAAAATTATCATAAAGTAACCAATTATTAAAAATAGATATGGTTTAATATTTAATTTGAAATTCAAAAAATAAAAAATCAAGACTGGGAAAATATACAAAAAGCTTACAGATCGTTGTGCAAACATAAGTCCAATGATAATACCTACTGCGAAATTTGAAAAAAATTTTCCATCTTTTTGAATTAGAAGAGAAAATAAAATTATCATTAATGACAAGAAAATGCTTTCTGTCCAAAAAGAAGAGTGCCACTGTATTATACTAGGCTCTAAACACAAAAAAAAAATTATTAATCTATAATATAAAGGATCTAATTTTTTTTTAGATCTTGTAGCAAATAAAATGATTGAAGAGTAAAAAAAGATAATTTGTAAAAATAAAAGGCCGAATTTGTAATTATCAACTTTAATTACTTTCTGTCCATCAGGTTTATTTTCATAAATTTCTTCATTAATAAGATGATAATAAGAACCTACAATGATTACTGGTAAAAAATATTTTTCGTAGTTTGGCAAAGCTTCAAAAAAATTTTCTCCTTTTTGGAGTTTGTTTCTAAAATCATCCGCCTTACTCCAATTATGACCTATATCTGCGTAAATAAGTTGGTTATACCAGTTACCTTTAAAATTTACTCTATTGTTGTCAAAATTTTTAAGATTGTATAATGACCAAATTACACTTATCAAAAAAGCGATGCTAATTACTATAATTTCAAATTTATTTTTTCTTACTTTTGATAGTAGCATTTTCTTCTAAAAAAAAATTATATGTCTCTAATATTGACTCTTTAAGATTAAATTGAGGTTTCCATCCATATTGTTTTGCAAGACTAATATCTAGTACTTTTCTTGGAGTACCATTGGGTTTTGATTTATCAAACTTAATTTTTACTTTTATATTCGGAAGTATAACATTTGATAAAATTTTTGCATACTCCTTGATTGAATAATCCTTGCCAGTCCCAATATTAATAATATCCTCTTTTGTTTTTTTTCTCATAAAGTAGACACAGGCACCAGCCAAATCGTTTACGTAAATTACCTCTCTTTTTGGAGAACCATCACCCCATAATTTCAATTCATCTTTTTTTAATTCTTTTAATTTATGTAATTTTTTTATAAGCGCAGGTATAAAATGTGAGTTTAACTCATCATAATTATCATTTTTACCAAATGTGTTTGTAGGCATTATACATCTATAATTTCTTCTAAATTGTTCGTTGTAACTCTGACACATTTTTATACCAGCTATTTTAGCAATGGCGTAAGCATCATTTGTTTTTTCAAGTTTTCCATTTAATAGATACTCCTCTTTAATAGGTTGTTTGCAATCTCTAGGATAAACACAACTCGATCCTAAAAAAATTAAATTTTGAACACCACTCTTATGAGCAGAATCTATTACATTTAATTGAATTGATAAGTTATCATAAATAAAATCTGCCTTATAATTTTGATTGGAATATATTCCACCAACTTTTGCTGCTGCAAGAAATATGAAATCAGGTTTATTTTTCTTTAAAAATAAAAGGACTTTTTTTTTGTTAGTTAAATCTAACTTTTTTTTAGTTACAGTTAAAATATTTTTATATCCTTTTTTTTTTAATGTTCTTAAAATTGCTCCACCAACTAATCCTTTATGGCCTGCAATAAATATCTTAGAATTCAGAGTAATCATTGTAATTTAGATATTTCAGCATTTACCATATCTTTTACAAGTTGCTTAATTTGTATTTTTGGTTTCCACTTAAGTTCTTTTTTTGCTTTCCTTGCATCACCTAATAATGTGTCAACTTCTAATGGTCTGAAATATTCTTTACTGCAAGCCACAATACAGACTCCATTATCATCATAACATTTTGAGTTAAATCCGTTACCTTTCCATTTGAATTTTATATTTAATTCTTTAAGCACAAGGTTAACAAACTCTTTTACCGTAAATTGCTTTCCAGTAGCTATCACATAATCTGAAGGATTTTTTTTTTGAAGCATTTTCCACATTGCTACAACGTAATCCTTTGCATGGCCCCAATCTCGTTTTGCATTTACATTTCCAAGATATAATCTTTTTTGTTTTCCATATTTTATTTTAGTTAATGCAGAAACAATTTTTTTTGTTACAAAAGTTTCACCCCTTCTTGGACTTTCGTGGTTAAATAAAATTCCATTACATGCAAATATATTATAGGCTTCTCTGTAATTAACTGTTATCCAATGAGCATAAACTTTTGCTACACCGTAAGGGCTCCTTGGATAGAAAGGTGTTTTTTCATTTTGAGGCATCTCTTGAACTTTTCCATACATTTCTGATGTGCCTGCTTGGTAAAATTTCGTTTTTTTTTCAAAATTATGAAACTTTATTGCCTCTAAAATTCTTAAGGCTCCAATTGCATCAGCATTCGCTGTATACTCTGGAACTTCAAAGGAAACAGCAACATGTGATTGTGCTGCTAAATTATAAATTTCATCAGGTTTTATAGTTTTTATCAAAGAGGATACAGATATTGCATCGGTAACATCTCCGTAGTGTAAAAAGAAATTTCTTTTTTTTTCAAATGGATCTTGGTAGATGTGATCAACTCTATTAGTATTTAAAGAAGACGATCTTCTTTTAACACCATGAACTAAATAACCTTTTTTTATCAAAAGTTCAGACAAATAAGATCCATCTTGACCTGTAACACCAAATATTAAAGCAGTTTTTTTTTTCATAATTAATTTTTTAGCTTATAAAAGTAAATTTTGAAGTAAATAACTGTATATAAGACTAAATTCAATAAAATAAGAAGTATTTGTACTTGGCTATTTGAAAAATAATTAATTGATATTAAAAAGATAATCGCATTGTATAAGTTTATGATGTTAGCTGAAATGATATTTGAATATAATAAGTTATATTTGAACTTTTTTTTTATAAATAAAAATATAAATTGATGTAAATGGTTAATATCAGGTGACAGTGGTGATTTTTTAACAACATTTTTTCTTAAAATTGAGAAAAGAGTCTCAAAACAAGGATACCATAATAATAATATTATAAAAAAAGGTGATAAACTATTGTTCAAATTGTAAGTTTCAATCAAGACAACTGAAAAAATGAATCCCAATATATATGAGCCAGAATCACCTAAAAACATCCTATTGAAAATGTTTATGATAAAAATTATTGATAAAATAAATAATAAAAAAAAACTTAAATTTTTTAGATAAATTTCTAATCCTTGTAATTTTAGATAATAAATTACTAAACCAATAAGAAGGTAATAACCAATATTTAAAGTATTCAACCCATCAATAAAGTTTGAACCATTAATTAAAATTAAAATACAGAAAGATACAAATAAACAATTAAAAAATATATTTTTAAGAAATTCGTCGAGTAAAAAAATTCGTGTATCTTGTATTTTAAGCTCAGTAATGGCAACAAAAAGAATTACTAAAGATATCTGTGTTATCAATCTCAAAATTGCTGATTTAATCAATTTCAAATCTGAAAAAAAACCTAAAATTAAAATTAGAAATAAGAAAATAAAAAAATATAAAAAATCATAGTTATAAGAATAAATTGACCCTAAGAATATAAAAATTCCTCCTGACAAAGGAATTGACTCTGATGACGCAAATTTTTGATGGCGATCACCGGTAACGCTTATTAAAAAAAAATTCTTCTTTAAAAAATAATTTAGAAAAAATATTAATATTGTCAAAAAAATTAAATAGATAAAAAAATTCATTTAATCACCTACTAACAGAATTAATTGATAAAATTAATAAACAGATTATAGATTTAAATATGTTAAATTTTAGGTATGAATTGTATACTCTAAAACCATCTATTATTTTTTGTGTCACTGAGGAAGATAATGAATTTTTGTTTTTTCGCCAGCTTACAAGGTTTTCATCTAGACCATTTAATAAGATTCCATCCTTTGCTAATTTTAGCCACAAAACGTAATCTTCCTTAGTTTTAAGATTTGCAAATCTATAATTTGGATTAGAAAACAAATCTTTTTTTAAAATCACAGTAGATAATCCAATATCACAAGATTTAATCAAATCATCAAAATTTAATTTGTTTTGAGCTTGTCTAAGACCAATTTTACTTTCTTGTTCATTAATAACTTCATATGCTGTGAAACAAAAATCAATTTCTAAATTTTTCATAAATTTTATTTGTTGATCTAGCTTTGTTTTTTTCCATAAATCATCACAATCACAAAAAGCAATATATTCTCCAGAGGCAATTTTAATTCCAAAATTTCTTGTCTCTCCTGCTCCTTGGTTATTTTTATTTTTGATGATAATTATACGTTTATCTAAAGTTGAAATTTTTTTTAATACCTCTGAGCTTTCATCACTCAACTCATCGTCAATAATAATTATTTCAAAATTTTGATAGGTTTGGTTAAGAATTGATTGAATTGAACTCTCAATAAATGGTTTTTTTTTATAATAAGGCATTAAAACACTAACTAAAGACATTAGATAATCTTATATGATTTGATAATTATATTATATTAGTTTTGTAAAATAATGAAAATTAATAAAAAAAATAGTCTTAGTTTTAAAGTCTTAAGCTCTGTATCTGAAGATAAAATTAAACAACTATATGATATTCATCTTAAAAGTCTTCCAAACGACATAATTCATTTTTTTGGATATGATATTGAAAAAAAATATATCTTAGGGCTGATTGAAGAAAATAAATGCAGAATTATAGTTGCTTTATCAAATAAATCTATTGTGGGCTTTATAATTTTAAGGTTTGGATTTTTTAATATAAAAAAAATAATAGATCTTTCATCAATATTAAGATTCTTAATCAACTCAATATTAAATCCAATGCTAATTTTAAGATTAACCTACCAACTTTTAAAACCAAATATAATTCCTAAACAGAGTTGTGAAATAGATTATTTTGCAGTTTCTAATAGGTTTAAATCTCAAGGAATAGGAAAAAAATTACTTAAGATAGCTGAAAAAACTGCAAAAGAAAAAAAATTCAAAAAAATTTTTACAAAAACTTATAATAAGAAATTAGCTTATTTTTACATAAATAAAAAAAAAGCTGTTCTTTTAAATAAATATAAAATCTTACATTATTTGTACTTCTGTGTTTACTGGAAAATTAATTAGTGTATTTAGTATGAATAATATTAAATTATGGCAATACCTTTTTTTTCAATAGATTTAAAAACTAAAGATTTTTTTTTAATTATTAAGAATATAATATTTCCTTTTAATAAAAAAAAGCTTGAAGATAAATTAAAAGAAAAGTTATCACTAAGATATCCAAATAAATTTATTTCCTTGTTGCCCTCTGGAAGATTGGGTTTTTATCTCACAATTAAATATTTGTTCAAACCCAATGATTTAATAATTTTTTCATCAATGAGCTTTCCTTTATACATTAAAATTGCAAAACAATTAGGAATGAGAATAAAATTGATTGATGTTTCTGATAAAGATCTAAATATAAATTATGAAAATTTTGCTGAAATCGATGAAGATTGTAAGGGAATGATTGTAACTCATCTTTTTGGAAATCCTTGTGAAATAGAAAAAATAAAAAATTTTTGTGAAAAAAAAAATATTATTCTTATTGAGGATTGCGCTCAGTCTTTTGACTCTTCTTTTAATGGTATTGAAACTGGAAATTTTGGAGAAGCAGGTATTATCTCAACAAGTTTACTAAAAATCCCAACAACCCTAAGTGGCGGTATTCTGGTTACTAGCAACCAAGAACTACACAAAAATACAAATCAGTGGTTAGAAAATAATTTATCAAATAATTTTTTTGAAAAATTCAAACTTTTTTTAAAAGTATTCATCTTTATATTAAATTCATACCCAAAAATTTATTCAATACTTTCAGATAAAGTATTTTTTTTTCTAAAAAAATATAATCCTAGAATCTATCGGAAAATTCTTTATTCAGGTATGGGAATGAAAAAAAACCTATTTGATCCTAAAGAAAGACCACATTTAAGTAAATATCAAATTGCAATTGGCTTGAGTCAAATTGAAAGATGTGAAGAGATGACATATGTCAGAAGAAAAAATTCTCAATATCTTCAGCAAATTTTATCAAATTCAAAAAATATTGAAGTCATTAATGACCATTCAAAAAATAATTGGAATCACCAATATTTTGTTATCAAGATAAAAGCTAATTTTCAAAAAATTTTAAACAATATTTTTAATCAAGGAATTCATACTATGGATGAAAATGTTTGGGATTGTTCTGCCTATAAATTTGATATTGAAAATCAAAAAGCAAAATTTGAAATTACCAAAAATTATGATGGAACTCTTCTTAGAATACAAAATAATTCTTTTTTAAATAAAAAACAAATAGAACGCATTGCAAAAACTATTAAAGATTGTGCAGATGGAAAATAAAATTTTTCAAAGTATCGATGGTTTATTTAAAGAGAGCTTAAAATACTTTAAAGTTAAAAATATAGAAAATATAAACTATAAAAGAATATCAATTATTGGAAAAGGAAACTCAATATCCTCATTGCCTTTTAAAAAAGGTTCTACATTAATTGACTTAGAGATTGAAAAAAAAATTAAATTAAGAAAAAATAAAAGAATAATAGAAGTTTCTGGTAACATGGAAGCTTTTAAAGTTCATAATTTTTTACTCAAAAAAAAATTTTTTTTTCCAAGTTTTCCATCATATCCTATGGTTACTATTGGTGCATGTATAGCTAATTGTACACATGGAATAAGTCCTAAATTCGGTGTGATGAGAGATTATGTTAAAGAGATAGTTTTATATAATCCAAATTTTGGCACCAAAGTGCTTTCAAAGAGAAAAAATTCCAAATTATTTAATTTGACAATAGGTGGTATGGGTTTAACAGGGGTAATTATTAAAGCTAAACTTCAAGTTTTTAAGTTAAAAAGTTCATACATAAGTATCAGTGATAATAAAAAATTTGATAATTTCAACGATGTTTATAATTTTTTAAAAAAGAATAATCATATATATAATCAAAATAATCTTTTTTTTAAATTTGGCAAAAATGAATTTATTATTTCTAGAATATCCTCAGGAAATTTTACGAAATCAAATTATAATTTTAAATCATTAGATGTTAGTAATATAAAAAGTTTTAGGCTTGGATTTTTAAGGATTTCTTTTTTTAGAAAATTACTTGAAAAACTTTTATTAATTAAAGAATATACTACTAATCAAAAGCTAATTCATATTAATGAAGCTTTTTTTCCCTCAAACTCTAGACTTATTTATTTCAATCTCATGTCAAAAAAATTTATGGAGAATCAAGTAATAATTCCACATAAAAATGTAAAACTTTTTTTTAAAAACTTTCAAAAACTTTATAATAAATATTCACCCATTATTACTCTTGGCCATCTTAAAATTTTTGATGGTAAAGGAGAGTACTTACAATTTAATGGAAAAGGTCTTGGTTTAACACTTCACTTTATAATTGATAAAAATTTTTATGAATTTTACCAAAAATTTTTAAAATTAAATATAAAATACAAGTGTAAACCAAATTTATATAAAAACTCAATCATACAAATAAATGATATTAAAAACTTTTACAGTAAAGATTTTAAGAAATTTTCTCATGAGATAAGAAAAATTAATAAAAAATTCTTTTTTGAAAACCGATTATTTTATCAAGATAATTTTTATAAATAATAAAAAATAGAAAATAGGTAAAAAGAAAAAAAATACGTATAAATTATACTTAGTTTTTTGATGTTAAATAAAAAAATTTTTTCTATCTGTTTTGAATTAATTAATCCAAAAAAGAACAGTAACAAAAGTGGATCAAAATATTTTTGATAAAGTGTAAAAATTGGAAAAGAAAGCAATAATATTATAAGCAGAATATAGTTCTTAATCCTATTACCATCAAAAAAGAAATCTATGACTATTATTGAAAAAAATGAGAATAAAGTTAACAAAATAGAAGGGTCAATCGAAGATAATATTGCAATTTTCATAAATATCCCCCCACCTAATTCAGAAAAATAAATTAGTCCAATCTTTAAAAAATAATCAATATAAAAAATAGATAAAAAAAGAAAAAATAAAAAAATAATTAATTTCGTATTTTGTTTTATATAGGTTATGAATTGATTTGAGCATAAGATTAAAAAAGGTATTAAATAAAATAGAATAATTGACAGTATTATCAAACTATTACTTATTAAATTAAGATTCCCATGTTCGGTTATCCTATTCATAAAATCATAGTTTTTTATTATATAAAAAAAATAAATTAAGGCAGGTGTAGATAAAATTAAAGCAATTAATAACAAATAATAAAATTTTTTTATATCTAGATTTTTATAAAAAATATAGAAGTAATAAATTGCAAAAACAAAATAGTAATATCGAATATAACAACAAAGGCCTAAGAAAAATAAACTTAAAAAATATTTTTTAAAATTTTCAATTGTTTCTGTTTTTTTATTGATGAAATAAATGGATAAACAAAAAAATATTAAACTTAAATTATCACCTAATAACCAGATAGCTGATGATCTAAAATAAGGTGAAAAAAAAATTATTAATGAAAAATAAAAGCAAAAATCAATGTTATATCTGTATCTTTCTTTTAAGACTAAATAGAAAATATAGGGTAATGAACAACTAATTATAATATATAAAATTTTTAAGTAGTTAATATTTAAAAAAAGATTCTTGGCTTTACCTACTAAAATATAAAATACTGGTGAATGAATTAAGGTACCTGAGTCTTTTGCAAAAAGATCTATCGCATTTAAAAAACTAAATCTAAAATTTTCAATAAATGGAAATAAATACTCATAATCAATTTTCGCACCTCCACTAGAATTTTCTCCAACAAGGAAACCCAGAAATAAAGAAAATGAAAAAACAAAATATATTAAATTTTTTTTATTAAATTTCATCCATTCCCAATAAGTCTCTAATAATATTATCTTTTAAAAAATAAACCAAACATAGCTGTCAGTATCAAAAAACCATCCTTAAAAGCATTTACCTTTTTTTTTCCACCAATTCTTTTTCTTTCCATACTTGGTGTGGAAACAAATTTATAATTTTTAGATTTTGCTAATATAGGAATTTCAACGCAGATTCTGAAATCATTATATTTTAAATCTAAATTTTTAGCAGAAGATGTTTTTCCTAATATATAAGTATAGAGAATATCAGATAAATTTAATCTAAAAAAAATATTTCCTAGTAAAGAAAATATTTTGTTACCTATAAAAGTAATAAAATCATCATCATCGCTGCCACCTCCTTCCAAATATCTAGAAGCAAAAACTAAATCTTGATTTTTGCAAAGATTTAGCATTTCTTCCAAATATTTAGGATGCATAGATCCATCGGCATTTATTATACAAAAAAATTCAGTGTCAATTTTTTTAATACCCTCAATTAATGCACTTCCATAACCTCTCTCCTCTTGAACACATATTTTAATGTCATGAAAATCAGAAATCGACTCGATTGTTTCTTTATCCTCACTTTGTAAAACAACAAGTTTTCTATATTTATACTTTTCTAATTCTTTTAAAAAAATTGGTAAAGACTCGGCTTCTTTATTAGCAGGAATAAGAAGGGTCAATTTAGTCATTCTAAAAATATTCTATAATTAATTAATCCAAAATTAACTAGCCGTTTCTAATCTATTTTTTTTAATTAAAAAAGAATAATTAATCCAAAAAATTGCAGCTCCATAACTTGTAAAAAAGCTTCCAGAAGGTAAAACCGGGACTAAAGATGCTATCAAAAATAAAATTCCACTTTTGATAAGAAAATCTTTTTTATGAAAAATATTTTTTCTCAATATGTAAACAAAATTTGAAATAATCAAAATATATCCTACAATTCCAAGTTCGGACAAAAACTCAAGATGTATTTGATGTGGATGAGTAGACTGTCCATAGAACTTATCAATTGAATTATATTTCTCTTTAAAACTTTCAATTCTAAAAGTTTTTATTCCTGAACCAAAAATTTTATTTTCGTCGAAAATTAATATTGCAGTGTAATAATGGGCAAAATGTTGATTACTCCTTATAATTTTATCTCTATCAAAGCTCTCACCTTTTTTTAACATCACATAATAATCCTCAAAAATGTGATTATAAAATTTACTGCTTAAAGCAGGAGATTTTAATATTATTACAAAAGATAAAAAAGATAAAAATATTAAAATCAAAATTTTTTTTAAAAAAGATATATTAAAAAAAAATAGAAAAAATAAACTATACATTATAAAAATTTTTAAAAAATTAGATCTTTCACCAATTATTAATGCTATTACAAAAAATATAAGAGATAAGAAAATTTGTAATTTTCTATCTTTATTAGAAAGAAATGTTAGGGCTATAAGTATGAATCCAAAATAAAAACCACCTATTTTAAGTTCATCACCAGTAAAACTTGCAATTCTACCCGGATAGTCAGATGTATAACCAAAAATATTTTTTCCAAAAATATACTCTATTAAAATATCTATACTTACTATTAAAAAAATAAAAAACCAAAACTTAATAATTTTTTTTTTAAAAAAACTAAAATAAAAAAAAATTGCGTAAGAGAGAAAAATAAATCTAATAAATCCCAAAGCTCTCACGATACTATCCTCGTTTTTAGCAATAAAGACTGAATTTAAAATCAAATAGATGTAGATAAAGATAAGAAAATAAAAATTAAAATCATGAAAAAAAACTAAATTTTTTCTTTGATGAAGGTCAAATATGAATAGTAAACTAATAATCAATACAACTGCATTACTTATTGCTGATCCAATAAGTAAAGATATTGGTAGTATTAAAATTAAAAAGTAATTAATTTTTGTAGTTAAATTAATTTTTTCGCTTAACGATTGATTCATGGTTAACTATGCTTTATTTATCACTTTGATAAAAAAGTACAAAGAAAGAATCAATAATTTAGATTTAAACAGAATTTAATGCCAAAAATTAAAAAAAATTTAATATTTTTTATGCCATTTATAGATAGAGGGGGTGTTGAAAAAAACTTGTTTTTAATCACAAATTATTTTAGTAAAAAAATATCAAATGTAAAAGTATGTACTGCATCTTTGAATAAAAGAAAATTTTTTAGTAAAAATATCAAATTTTTATCTCCCTCTATAAATACTTCAGAAAAAATTAATATAAGAATAAATTATTTTTTATGTTTGTATACTTTATTCAAATTTTTATGGGTCAATAAAAATTCTGTTGTATTTGCTTTTCAGGCAAATATTTATTGCGTACTGGTATGTAAAATTTTAAATATAAAAGTGATCGTCAGAAGTAATTCATCCCCATCTGGATGGAATCACAATTTTCTTAAAAAGTTTCTTTACAAACTAATAATATCTAAAGCTGATAAAATAATAGTAAATAGTTTTGAGTTTAAAAATCAAATGCAAAGAGAATTAAATCTGAAAACAAAATGTATTTATAATCCATTAGATGTGTCAATTATTAAAAGTAAGTTAAATAAAGGGAAAAAAGAATTATTTTTTAAAAAAAAAAACTTGCTTAAATTAATTAATATAGGAAGATTTACTGATCAAAAGGACCAAATTACAATTCTTAAAGCAATTAATATTTTGAAAAAAAAATTAAAAATTAGGTTGATTATTATTGGTTATGGAGAAAAAAAAAATGAATTATTTGAATACGTCAAAAAAAATAATCTTTCTAAATTTGTTAAAATTAAAGATAAAATTTCAAATCCGTATAAAATATTGCACCAATCTGATGTCTTTATTCTTTCATCTAGATTTGAAGGATTGCCTAACGTTCTTTTGGAGGCTGCCGCTCTAAAAAAATTTATAATTTCAACTAAATGCCCTACTGGTCCTAAGGAGATATTATTAAATGGAAAGGGCGGACTTTTTTTTAAAATTAGTAATTACAAAGATTTGTCAAAAAAAATAATACTTTATCATAATAATAAAAAAAAATTCAAACAAAGAATTTTAGCTACGTTTAAAAATTTAAAAAAATACGATTTTCGTTATAATTTGAAAAGATATTATTCTGAGGTAATTCAATTTCTTTAGTTAAAAAAAATATTTTTAATAATTTTATGATGTCTAAACAAGGAGTATTTCAAACAGTTCTTTTTTGCTAAAATTTTTTTAGCTTTAAAATTGGATTTTTGAGAAATGTAATTTGTCAAAGCATCAAATAACGCATTATCTTTGTTACTTTCAAAAAGTATCCCTGCTTTTCCATTCTGAAGGAACTCTTTAGGACCATTTTTACAATCACTTGAAATTACAAATGAGTTGTTAAATGCTGCTTCGATTAATACAAATCCAGGATCTTCCCATAAAGATGATAGGATAAATGCTTCAGATTTTTTCATGTATTCATATAAATTTTCATTATATCCCATTAAAAAAACTCTATCTGAAAGGTTAAGTGTATTAATTAGATCATTTAAGTGGTTGTGCTCTTCTCCTTTTCCAAAAATTAGTAGATCAAAATCCACATTCTTTTTAGAAAATTTTTTAAATTCTTTTATCAAATAGGAAAAGTTTTTTTGTTTTGTAAGTCTCCCAGCAGAAATAAAAAAATTTTTTTTATGAAAATTAATCTTCTCAATTTTAGAATTTTTTTTTTTTATTTATATATTCATTAATATTTATTATTGGATCTGGTAAAAAAATTAATTTTTCTTTTGAAAAAAGACTGTTGTCAGACAATTGATTTAATAGTTCATTAGAGGGAAAAGTTACTCTAAAAATTTTTTTAGAACATAGTTTCCAAATATTTTTTCTGACAAATGTAAGCTTTGGATAGCCAGAAATTCTTAATATAAGTTTTGTTTTAAATTTAAAAAAAATAAATATTAAAAATGGGATTGATGTTAATAAGTGAGATACTAGAAAATCAGGTTTTTTTTTGATAAGCAATTTTATTAGGGGGAAAAAACTCAAAACAGCAATTACAAAGTAAGAAATTCTACTTTTAATAAAACCTGATTTAGGTAAATATTTGAATATATCAATTCCTAAATTAATTAATTCAACATTATTTTTTTTGAATAATTCCTTTTCTTTGTTCCATTCTCCGCAAACATTAATTACATTTACATTTATATTTTTACTCGAATACTTGCCTAGTGACAAAGCTGAATTTATTGTTGATTTGTAAGTTCCCACTTTTTCTAAACAAGGAGACCAATAAAAAACTTTCTTCATTTTAATTATTCAGAGTTGTAATATAAATTTTTTTTCCTAAAAAATTAAACCATGGATACTCGGTTTTAAACTTTTTAAACTTTTTATTATATCTCAAATGAAAATTTTTATCTCCACCAATAAATTTGTAATTTGTATTAATTAATGGATTATAATCATATTTAACAAATTCATCGTTCAGCCTTATTCCATTTCTCAAAATAAAAATTAATAACGTCACTGTGACTATTAAAAAAGCTCTTTTTACAAAATCTTGGAAAATAAATTTAAATTTAGACAAATAAATGCTCAAAGGTATAAATGCCATCAATGCAATTAAATGGTAACCTCCATATCTCAATGATGGATGGTTTAAAAACCATTCACAAAATAATAAAAAAATGAAAAAGTATACTAAAATAAACTTCACTTCATAAACTTCATTTTTCTGTTTTGTGTAAAAAGATAAAAATATGATAAAGATCATAACAAACAATCCTGCAAGATAATCACTTACTTTATTGAAAAAATATATTTCTACCCAGTTAGTCAACCAATTAAAATTAGCAATATAATCTAATCTATTTTCAACTATATAATTTGGATTGGCACCTCCTTTTGACCAAAGTTCAAACCAGATGTTTACCTGGTTAATTTCGTGATCTTTAAATGACCATGAAAAATTTTCAAAACATAAAAAAGTTGCAGGATAAACTAAACAACCAGAATTAATAAAAGTAAAAAAAATTGTAAATATCAATAATAAAATACAATAAAAAAATGTTTTAGAAAAAAACAATTTAAGAAAAAAATTTACTGTATTTCGATAGAATAAGAATAAAAATAATATAGGTAAATTAATTAAATAAAATGGTTTAATAGTTGATACAAAACAAATGACTATAATTAAAAATTTCATTAAATCTAAATTTTCGTAATTCTGTTTACAATTGATTAAATAAATAAATAAAATCAAACATAGTATTGTCAAAATCATTCCAGATCGATCTGTCCCGTGCTCTGCTAATCTATAAAAAAAAATATTGATAAAAACAAAAGAAACTAAACTTAAAAAATTTATATAACTGCTCTCATTAAAATATTTTTTGTTAAAAATAAAATTAATTAAAACTAAATTTGAAAAGCCTAAAATTAATGCTGAAGAAATATGAAATAAATACACTCCAATTACTGGAAGATAAAACATCGAACTTAAAAAGAAAATTGATGATGGACTTCTAAAACCATTATTAAATTGACCAAAACCTATGGGATGAGAAAATTCTGTTAAAAAGACAGTATATGGAAAATGATAATAAGGAAAATCATCATGATTTTTTCCCACTGTAATAAAAATAGTTAGTATAAAAAAAACGATAAAAAATGAAATAATTTCACTTTTGAGATTTTCTATTTTTTTTGAAAAAATGAAAACAAACGTTAATCCTACAATCCAAAAAAATAAATTAAAAAATACGCTATGAATAAAAAAAAGTGAAGTAAGAAATGAAAATATACAAGAAAAAGTAATTCCTAATATCCCATAAATACCAATAGAGGAACTTTTTATATTCAATAATTTACCAACTAAAAACCCATAACCAACAAGAGAAAATGAGATAAAAAAAAAATATAAATACATCATTTAAATCAAATATTTATGAGACCAAAAAATAAAACAAGTTAGATAATAATCTAAACTTGTTTTAAAGGGTTTTTTTCTTTTTTTTAAAATAAACTGTAAGTACTTAAAAGCTTCATATCTTCTAATCCACCATCTAATTGAAAATTTTTTTATTTCTGATGTGATTCCATTAGGGTCAATCATATAAAAAGTAAGATTTTTTGGTATCAAATTAAATTGATTTAAATAAAATTTTGAAAATATTGTAAGTCTTGCATCAATTTCTAAATTTTCATATTTATTTTTCTCAATTAAATTCAAAAATTTTCTAAAAAAACTTCTTTTAAAAGAAATACAACTTGTTGGTATGATAGTTGGCCAAATAGAGTAATTTTTATGAATTTTGTTATCAAATCTAAATTTTCCTTTAGCTATTTTTGGTAAGTTAAAAACACAATCAAAATTATTATTACTTAAAGTTTTGTGTATCAAGGACAATTTATTTTTTGAAAAAAAATCATCACCATCCAACAAACAAATAAAATTTCCTCTTGATTTTTTAAAACATTCTAAAATTCCATTAATTTGATTCAAAGCGGAGGATTTATATTTTTTTTTTTTGTTTTTAATTAACTTAACATTATTAAATTTCTTTAATATGTTTAAAGAATTGTCAGTAGATGCATCATCAAATAAGATTATTTCATAATTTTTAAAATTATTTAACTTTAGAGATTTAATAGTTTTGTCTAAAAATTGAGACTTGTTATAATTTGTAATTAAAATACTTATCATAATTAATAATTAAAAAATTAATCTTTTTATTGAGTCATTAATTCTGAAATTAGTAATTTTTTTTAGTTTTGAAATATTACCAACTAAAGATGTTGCTGTATTGTTGTCGATAAACTTATAATTTTTTTTATTATATTCCCTAAGAATTGTTAGAGCTATATCTTTAAGGTGAATAGGATTGCCGCTAGCTATATTAATTATTCCTTTGTATCTCTTTTGAAGCAAAAAAAAGATTATTTTTGATATGTTAGTCATCGAAATGAAATCTCTATAATGATTTAAATTTTTTAATACTAATTTTTTTTTTGATTTTCTAATTCTTTTTTTTAAGTCAGGAATCAAGTAACCTTTTTTTTGATCTTTATTTGTTGTGCTGAATATCCTACCAATGCAATAAGAAATATTTTTTTTGTTAAATTTTTTAGTGATATATTTTTCAGCTTGTAATTTTGTGCTTCCATAAAATGAGATGGGTTTAGTAGCGAAATTTTCAGTAATTTTCTTTTTAGATGAGTTATAAACATGCGATGTTGAAGAAAAAAAAAACCAATTGATATTACTTTTTACGCAAGCATCTACAATATTTTTAGTACCATAAAAATTCACATTTTTTGCTTTTGTCCTATTCTTATTGACAGTTTTAATCGGTACTATTGCTGCTAAATGAATAATTGCATCAAAATCATTTTTTTTAATCCAATTAAAGACTTTTTTTCTATTAGTTATGTCATCTTTGAAAGTGTTAATTTTTTTCAATCTAAAATTTTTTAGAACCACTTTTCCAAGACTTCCTGTTGATCCTGTTAAACCAATACTAGTTATTCTTTTCATTTCAAAAAAAATTTACTTTTTAATTATCTTTCTAAACATATTTTTAAAACTTTTTTCCCTTGAAATAATCTTTTTTGGTTGGTTTATTTGATTTTGTTTTTTGACTATCCTGCACATGCCTGATGATATAAAAGTAAAATATATATCAAAATTATCAAAATTATTGTTGTAAATTTTCATCAATCTTTCAAAAGTTTCTTTATTATTGATTTCACAATAGAAATTATCTCTATAATTTGATTTTAAATATGGAAGCCAACTAATGTCATCGATATAAAATTGTCCACCAATTTTCAAAAACTTATAATAATGATAAAAAATTTTTTGAACATGATCTGCTTCATGGATGGAATCTAGATAAATTATATCAAATTTTTTTGGCAATTTTTCTTGAAGAAATTCAAAGTTATCATCTCTGGTTTTCAAAAAAGTCCAATTTTGATCCTTAAATAAATTTGAATAATCATCAACATCGATAGAAAAAAGGTGGCCCCCTTTTTTTTTACAAAGATCTAAAAAAATTTTTGTTGATCTTCCTTCTCTTACACCAAATTCTAATATATTTGGTTGAGATATTTGTTGAATTTGATCCTCTAAAAAAACTTTTATTTTATAGTCATAATTTGACATAATTTAAAATTTCGTTTTTGATGTGAACATCGCCAAAGGAGTTTTGTTCAAAACATTATTCACCAAAAAATTATCTGATGAATGGATTCTTGAGCGATCCCAATGGATTAAAGAACCTATTTTCCATTCTACAGCTTTATCTATTTCAAGACTTTTGCAATCCTCAAAAGGTTGATGGGACATATACTTTTCATAGTCATTTAAGTCGAATTGTTTATCATTGATCATATGTTTGTTGGTTCTAATATTGTATCTTTTACTTTTTGTGAGATTTTCAATATATTTCTTAAATTTTTCATCTACAAAAAAATTGTTATTTTTATAACTGACATCCTGATTATTAAGATTATAAATTTTTTGATAAAAATCATTTATGTCGAGAATATCTACGAATTTACCACTTTTATCTTTTATTATAAAATCATAATCATTTCCGATATTTTGGGTAAATAAGGCAGATTGATCATACCATTTATTCTTAAATATAATCGTGTGTGGAGGTTTTTTTTCTCTAGCATCTTCTGAATAAACTATTTCTAATGGAATAATAATATTTTTAAAAATAATATCTTTAGGATTTTTACCAGTATCAGCATGAAGTCTTAGAGGATATCTGGATGTAATAACATGAGGCTGAAAATCATTTACAAAAAATTGACCAACTTGTTCCTCAATTTTTTTTCTCAAATTTAATAATTTTTTTGATTGTTCAAAATTAAAAAAAATTTTTGTACTTTCCTCCCTTTCAACAGACTGACTTTTACCAACTGATTTATTTTTTAAATTTCTAAAATAATCTAAAAGTTCAGCACATTCATTTTGACTAACAAAATTCTCAATTACATTAACACCTGTTTCATACTGTTTTATTTGTTTTAGTATATCTGG
>MDSW01117256.1_pt1 | contig 20200 bp, 19 predicted proteins | sample 811171 | NCBI WGS metagenome assembly MDSW01 (sample SAMN05326641, study PRJNA326480) | marine metagenome | isolation source: seawater | place: Atlantic Ocean: North West | collected 2012 | reverse complement strand
TGACTGCGCGGCGCGCGCTACGCCTCGTCTTGCCGCAAAACAGCGCTTGGCGCGGACTCGTATGAAACCTCAACAGGCCCTAGGCGTTTACGCCTGCGCCAGTAGGGCGATAGTGGTGCCATACAACGAATCTGGAGAGCCTCATGGGTTGGCGTGACGGGCTTAATTCCGCTTAAATACGGGCCATCAAATCATCGGTTGCTGTGCGCCTGGCGCTCGTGCAACTCGACCTGAGCAAGGAACGTCATGGCCAAGCCAATACACACCCGAAACTGCGAAAACTGCAACAAGCCGATTTCACGAGAGGAAACCAAGTGTCGCCACTGCGGCCAGGGCCTTAAACGTGAAACCGGGCGCACCGGCTGTGTCTTGATTGCGCTGGTTGTCGGGATAGTCGTTATCGCCGCGATTTCGATCTTCAAATATATCTCCCAGAGCGACTTCGACCCGGAAGATCCGAGTGCCGGTGAAGGCCAGTCTCAGATCAGCCACGTCGACGCGAATCGCCCGGTCTGATCCGTGAGCGATCGCGCGCGTCGCGATCGTCCACTGGGCCTGGCGCAGGCGCGGGTCGCCCACGCCGGCCAGGCTAACCAGGCCAGCCGTGCCCCCGACTATGACGACGTCTATTGCTCGTGCGACGACGGCTTGGGCGAGTCGCGTCATGTATTCATCGACGGCAATGATCTGATCGCCCGATTCACTGCGTTGGCGCCGCATTCGGTATTCGTCATCGGCGAGACCGGCTTTGGGGCCGGACGCAACATGCTGTTGGCGTGGCAGCTGTTCGATCGTTATGCGCCGGCGACGGCGCGGCTGCGCCTGCTGTCGATCGAGGCCCATCCGCTGGCGCTGGTCGATCTGGCCGAGATGACCGCGCGCTGGCCGGACCTGGCTGATCGGGCGGGGCGTCTGTGCGCGCTCTGGCCGGAGCCCGTGGTGGGGTTACACCGGCTGTGGTTGGGCGCGCGTGTTGCACTCGATCTCTACTTCGGCGACGTCGAGGCCGGCCTGGCCGATGTCGATGGCCAGGTCGATGCCTGGTTTCTCGACGGTTTTTCGCCGGCCAAGAACCCGGCAATGTGGTCGGCGTCCGTAATACAAGCGATCGCGGCGCACAGCCGGCCCGGTGCGAGCCTGGCGACCTACAGCGCGGCCGGAGGCGTGCGGCGCAATCTGGCGGCGGCCGGCTTTACCTGGCGCCGCCGCGAGGGCCACGGCGCCAAGAAACACTGCCTGTCGGCGTCGTTTACAGCCGCGCTGCCTGCGGCCCACGAGCGCGAGCTGCCCTGGTACAGCCGCTTGCCGGCGGCTCGCCCCGGTGCGCGGGTGGCCGTCGTCGGCGCGGGTATCGCCGGGACCACCGTCGTCGATGCGCTCGCCCGGCGCGGCTTTTCGGTGGATGTCTATGACGGGCAAGGCGTGGCCAGCGGGGCCTCCGGTAATCGCGATGCCGTGCTCAACCCGCGCCTGGCGGCCGAGGCCAGTCCGCGGACCCGATTCGATCTGGCGGCGCTGGACTATGCCTCGCGCTGGCTGGGTGACGCGCTGGGCAAGGCGTCGGCTTGGCGGCCCTGCGGGGTGTTGCAGCTGGCTCGGAGCCCGACGGAATACAGGCGACAACAGCGCCTGCTGGCCCGGCTCGACCTGCCGGCAGAGGTATTAGAGGGTTGCGGGCCCGAGCGCGCCGAGGCGCTGGCTGGACAACCGCTGGCCTCGGACGTACAAGGCGCCTTGTTCTTTGCTCGGGCTGGCGTGGTTGATCCTGGCGCGCTGTGTCGGGCGCTGCTGGCGCGACACGGGATTGCGCCAATCGCTGAAACCATCACGGCGCTGTCGCGAGCTTGTGATGCATCGGCCGGCGGCTGGCAGTTGACCGGCCAAAGCGGGCACACCTACGCCGCCGATCACGTGGTTCTGGCCTGTGCGGGCGCGGCCGGGGCGCTGTGCGCGGATATCGCCCCGCAGCAGGCCGTGGCCGGGCAGGCCAGCGTTTTTTCGCTCGGCAAGCCGAGCGCCTCGCCGGCGTGCGTGGTCTGTGACACGGGCTACATAACCCCGGCCCGGGATGGCTGTATCAGCGTAGGGGCCACCTATGACCCGCGCGCGACGCAGGCCGTCGTCAGAGACCAAGATCACGCGGCCAATCGCGCCCGGCTGACGGCCGCACTGCCAAGGATCGATCCCCACCTAGCCGCCGTGCCGGTCTGCGGGCGGACACGGTTTCGAAGCGTGTCTCATGATCGGCTGCCCATGGTGGGCGGGGTGGCCGATGTCGCGCGCTGGCGCGCCGATTACGCCGATCTGGCCCGCGACGCCCGCCAGCACATCGCCTGCGCGGGTGCGCTCTGGCCCGATTTGTCGGTGCATCTGGCCCACGGCTCCAACGGCCTGCTGCGCGCGCCGCTGGCCGCCGAGATCCTGGCCAGCCAGCTCGCCGACGAGCCCTTGCCGGTCGCGACCGATCTGGCGGCGGCGCTCCATCCCGGGCGCTGGTGGATTCGCCAGATCATCAAAGGCGCGCTTGCGTGACGCACGCTCGCGGCGTAGTTTCTTGCGCATGCAGCGCTACACGACACAAACACAAGATCGGGCCAAACGGTTGTCGACCGTTGTTGTCTCGTCGTGCGCGGCTGTTTTCTCCGGTTATTGGTTTCTGGGTTACGGGTTTTATCGCTCGGGCGCCTGAACCGATAACCGACAGGCGCCTCGCGAACCGAGGAGTCTGTCCGGTGTGATCTTGCTAACCCCGACCGGCTCCCGGTCGGGGTTTTTTGTTGGTATTTCAAAGAGATCCACCATGAGCTACGACACTTTTAAGAACGACATCACCGCGCCCGCTACGGCGTCTATCTTGTCCGGCCGGGAGGTGTGCGATGTCGCAACATGCCATCGTCACGGGTGAGGCCCCGGCGGTCGCCAACGCGTTCTCGCGCCTGCCCACGCCGGCTGAGCTGCGGGCCGAAGTGCCGCTGCGGGCGGCCACCGGCATGCGTATCGCCGGCCAGCGCCAGGCGGTGCGCGATATTCTGGCCGGGCGCGACGATCGCCTGCTGGTGATCTGCGGGCCGTGCTCGATTCACGACGTCGGGGCGGCCTACGAGTACGCCCAGCGGTTAGCCGAGCTGACGGCCGACCTGCGAGACGTGATCTATCCCGTCATGCGGGTCTACGTGGAAAAACCGCGTACCACCGTGGGCTGGAAAGGCCTGCTGCATGACCCGGGCCTGGACGGCAGCGGTGATCTCGCGCGGGGGCTTACGGCCTCTCGAACGCTGATGCGCGACATCGCCGATACCGGCCTGGCCGTGGCCACAGAGCTTTTGAGCCCGGCCGCCGTGGATTATCTGTCGGACACGCTGGCCTGGGCGGCCGTCGGCGCTCGGACCACCGAGTCGCAGACGCATCGCGAGCGGATGTCCAGTCTGGATGTGCCGGTGGGCTTCAAGAACGCCACCAGCGGGGCCATCGGGCCGGCCTGTGACGCCATCGCGGCCGCGGCCGCACCCCAGCGTTATTTCGGCCAGGACGCCGACGGCCGCCCGGCCGTGATCGAAAGCCCCGGCAACCCGGACGGACACCTGATACTGCGCGGCGGCACCGCGGGGCCCAACTACGGGGCGGCCGACGTTGCGGCGGCCGTCGACGCCCTGGCGCGTGCCGGCCAGAACACCCGGCTGGTCGTGGACTGCAGCCATGCCAACAGCGCCAAGACGGCGGCACGCCAGCCGGCCGTACTGGCCGATCTTGTGGGCCGCCGCGTGGCCGGTGAGCGTGCGATTGCCGGGGTGATGCTGGAATCGCACCTGGTCCACGGCAAGCAGGCGCTTGGCGATACCCGGGGCGACACCCAAGGCGATACGCTGTGCTACGGCCAGTCGGTGACCGATGACTGTCTGGGTTTCGATGCCACCGCGCAAGCGCTGTGCGAGGCAGCCCGTGCCCTGCGTCAGTCGGGCGTGTCGTTGCCCGCGTCGTCGGTCAAAAGCCCCTTGGCCTCGTCGTAGGACAGTCCGCTGATGCCCGCCGCGCTCATCGAGCGCGACAGCGAGTGGGCCACGCCAAAGGCCGAGGCCCGTCGATAGAACGACAGCCGGGATTCATAGACCGGCAGCACGTCATCGACCGTCTCGGCCGCCCCCACGCGCTGCTCGAAAGCCTCGCGTTTGGCGGCCAGCCAGTCGGTAAACGCGGGGTCCTCGGCGACCTCGTCGGCCAGGGTCAGTGTCCAGGTCAGATCGGGCTGAAGCGTGGCCACGCCGATGAATCGTCCGGAGACGCTCGCGTGCATCATTTCGGGCGGGGTGATGCCGAGCCAGAAACGGCTGTCCTGCTGGTAGAGGAAATACGCCTTGCCCTGGACCGGCTTGAAGGCGAATTCCGACTCCAGCACGAACAATGAAGTGAACAGCTCGGTGGTGACCTGATCGATACGCTTGGCCGGCACGCTCGCCAGGCCCCGGGTCGACTCGTTGAGTACGGCCAGAACCGGCGTCTGACCCTTGCCGTCGGTATTGACGGGCTTTGCCATGGCGGCACCTCGTCGATTCGAATGCCCCGCAGACTATGCCAAGCGGGCACGGTTTCAAAGCGTCATACGTGCGACAATCAAACCCGGATTTTCTCGCGCATTCACGAGCATGGCCGACAAGCACTACGATCTCGTCGTCATCGGTACCGGGCCCTCGGGTGAAAGCGCCGCGGTCAACGCGGCCAAGCACGGCCAGTCCGTGGCCGTGGTCGAGCGTCAGGAAGCCGTAGGCGGCAACTGTACACACCGCGGCACGATCCCTTCGAAGGCGCTGCGCCAGGCGGTCAAGCAGCTCTTGGCCGTACAGTCCTCGCGCGTGCTGCACGACCTGGGCACGCCCGATGCGCCATTGACCTGGCTATTGGAGCGCCTGCACCGCGTAGTCGGCCAACAGGCCACCATGCGCGCCAGCTTCTACGCCCGTAACGCCATCGACGTGCTACGCGGGCACGCGGCCTTCCAAGACGCCCACACAATGACCGTGACCGACGCCCGCGGCGCACGCCAGACCGTGGCATTCAAGCAGGCCGTCATCGCGACCGGCTCGCGGCCCTACGAGCCGCCGGACGTGGATTTTTCGCATCCGCGGGTATTCAACTCCGACACCATCCTGGAGCCGGGCTTTACGCCAAGATCTATGATCATCTACGGCGCGGGCGTGATCGGCAGCGAATATGCCTCGATCTTCTCAGGCATCGGCGTGAAGGTGCAACTCATCAACAGCCGCGAGCGGCTGCTGGAGTTCTTGGACGACGAGATCAGCGATGCGCTGTCGTATCACCTGCGTCTGACCTACGGCGTGCTCATTCGGCACAACGAGGAATACGAACGCATCGAGCCCGACGACGACGGCGTGACGCTGTACCTGAAATCCGGCAAGAAAGTTCGGGCCGATGCGCTGCTCTGGGCCAACGGCCGGACCGGCAACACCGATCACATGGGCCTGGAAGACATCGGGCTTACCCCCAACGGCCGCGGCCAGTTGGCCGTCGATGATCGGTATCGCACCGAGATCGGCCATATATACGCCGTGGGCGATGCCATCGGAATTCCCAGCCTGGCCAGCGCGGCCTACGGCCAGGGCCGCTCGGCCAGCGCTGACGCCATCCATGTCAACGGGTTTCGTTGGGTCGACGACGTGCCCACCGGCATCTACACCATTCCCGAAATCAGCTCGCTCGGGCCGACCGAGCGCGAACTGACCGAGGCCAAGCGCCCCTATGAGGTTGGCCAGGCGTTGTTTCAGGAAACCGCGCGGGCCCAGATCACCGGCGATACCGTCGGCATGCTCAAGATCCTGTTCGATCCGGTCAGCCACGAGCTGCTGGGTATCCACTGCTTTGGGGACCAGGCCTCGGAGATCGTGCATATCGGCCAGGCCATCATGAGCCAGCAGGGTAGCGCCAACACGATCGACTACTTCGTGAATACGACGTTCAACTATCCGACCATGGCCGAGGCCTATCGCACGGCAGCCTTGGACGGCTTGAACCGTATCGACGGCGTATTCGACGTACCGGCGGCCTCGGCCGCCCCGGTGGCGAGCATGGAACAGATGAGCCCACACGTGGCTACGCCGCACGCAGACCCCGGTGATCCAGAAGGCCCGCCGGACGGCGACAGCCTGCCCGCAGAACCCAAGACAGGGACATCGTCATGAATCGCCGCCTCTATGTTTCGGGAATCGCAGGCCTGGCGATCGTCCTGTCGGGCTGTGCCGGGACCCAAGGCGGCATCGTGCCGCTGCGCGATACCATCGCCTCAGACAAGGCCGACTTCGAGCAGTGTGCCAACGACACGGCCACGCGCCTGATCGAGACCACCGATTACGACCCGCAAACGGTGGCCACGACCGCGCTCGAGCGCTGCGACAGGTATTGGCAGTCCTATACTAAAAACCTGCAACAGCTCTATACCCGCCAGACGCGCAACATCACCTACGGGCATCTCGAGTCGCGCAGTCAGGGCTTTGCCCTGAACCAGCAGCTGCATCGTCGTATTCAGCAGCGTGCCGAACAGGCTCGTGCCGCCGGCGCTCATCAGGACGGGCCCCAAGGCGGGTGATGTCATCCGCCGATCATCGTTTATCAGACAGGCATGCCATGTCGATTACGCCCAGCTTAGGCCTGCACCACGTCACCGCCATCAGCGGAGCGCCCGTCGAGAACAGCCGGTTCTATACCGAAACGATGGGCTTGCGGCGGGTCAAGAAGACGGTCAACTTTGATGATCCGGGGGCGTTTCATCTCTACTACGGCGACCGACTCGGCCAGCCCGGCACGGCTCTAACGTTCTTTGCCTTTGCCAACGTGCGGGGCGCACGCAGCGGGGCCGGCGAGGCCCGTGAGCTGGCCTGGCACGTGCCGGACAACACCCTGGATGATTGGGCCGAACGTCTGAAGACGGCCGGCGTGGCGGTGACACGCAGCACCCGCTTTGAGCGGCCACGACTGACCGCCCGTGATCCACACGGTTTTATCTTTGCGCTGGTCGAGGGCGGTGTTGCCGCGCGCGAGCCTTGGGCGGGCTCGCCGCTGGATGCGGGCCATCAGCTGGGCGGCTTCGCCGGCATCGATATCGTCAGTCGTCAGCCAGCCGCCACGGCCCGCGTGCTCCAGACGGTGCTGGGCTATGCGCCGGTCGGCGAAGACGGCGGCTGGCAGCGCTTCCAGGCGTGTGGCGCCGCTAGCGGTCAGTCGTGTATCGACGTGGCCGGCGCCCCGGCCCTGCCCGTCGCGGCCGGCGGGCAGGGCAGCGTGCATCACATCGCGTTCCGGGCACGCGACCTTGCCCACCAGGCCGAGATGGCAGAGGCCGCGCGTGGGTTAGGCCTGAATCCGACCGAGGTGATCGATCGCCAGTACTTCGAATCGGTCTATTTCCGCGAGCCGGGCGGCGTGTTGTTCGAGATCGCGACCGACGAGCCGGGGTTCACCGTGGACGAAGACGCCGCCGAACTGGGCCAGGCGCTGCGACTGCCGCCGCGCTACGAGCCGCGGCGGGCCGCTATCGAGGCCGCGCTGCCGCCGCTGGACTAATTCCTAGCGACCTGCTTCGTTCTGCAGCCGCTGCGTTAGGCTGCCCGTGGCGCAGTAACGGTACAGCCGGGTGTCTTGCCCGCGCGGCGTCAGCGCCAGATGCGTGCGATCCGGCGTCGTGGCCGTCAGGTTGGCCTGGCCGTTCGCCCCGGGTCCGCCGATACACTCGGCCTGTAGCCGATAGATCATGCCCTGCTGGCCCAGGGTGCGCGTCGGGCACTGGGCCTGCCCGGCATGCCGCAGGCTGGTGCCATTAAAAAACACGACGTCTTCGTCGCGCATCGTGTCGCACTCGCTTCGAATCGCCACGAAGGCGCCGTGATCCAGGGCCAGCGCGTCGGCCGTATCTCGGCGTCGGCAATACGTGTGTCCGCCGGGCGCGCTAACCAAACAATACGTGAGCGCACGCTGATCGGGATCGGCGCTAGCCGTCCCCGTGCCCGGCCGGAGCGCGGTCGGGCCGGTGCCGGCGTCATAAAACAATTGTCCGCTGGCGGCCGTGGCATCGTGGGTGACATCGACCCGGCCGGGCCGATGGAAAACCAGGCTGTAGCCGCCGTCGGAGGCCGTGCTGTGAATATCCAGCGTGGCGCCGTCGGCGCCGTGCCATCGGCCCACCCAGGCGCCGGGCGTGGCCGGCGTGCTGCTGGCGCCTGTAGCGGCGGTGGTCAATGCCGCCGGCTGTGGCCCGCGCGGGCTCGCACAGCCGGCCAGCGCGCCCGCCGCGACCAGGACGGCCGAGATAATAAGGGCGCTCACCCAACGGGAACCGGTCATGCCGCTTGCTCGTATCATCATCCGGCGATCTTACCCCGTTTATATGGGCTGCCGACGAACCGGGCGCGATACCCATGTCAGTCGCAGCAGTAAAAGCATGGCCGCTACCGACAGTCCGGCGATCAGCCCGATCCAGTAGCCGTAAACGCCCAAGCCGGTAAATAGGCCGTCCACGCCGGCTGCCAGCAGATGCCCGCTGCCCAGGCCCACCGGCCAATAGGCCACCAGCGTGACCCACATCAGCACGCGGGTATCCTTGTAGCCGCGCAGCGCGCCGGCCAGCGCCACCTGGGCCGCATCCGAAAACTGATAGATCGTGGCGATCAGCAACAGCTGAACGGCCAGCTGTCGAACGGCCGTGTTGTCGGTATACAAACCCACCGCATAAGGCCCGCCGAAGATCAGGATGGCATCCAGCACCAGGGCCACGCCCATGGCCAGCGCCAGTGCGTTGAAGGCGATAAATCGCGCGTGTCGAAACTTGGCCCGGCCGCGCGCCTGGCCAACACGCACGGTGAGCGCCATGCCCAGCGACAACGGCAGCATGAACAGCAGCGCCGAGAAGTTCAGCGCCACGGTGTGGGCGGAAACCACGATCTCGCCGTAGCCGGCCAGCAGCAGGGTGATGGCCGTGAAAAGCGAGACCTCGGAAAACAGCGATACACCGATCGGTACCCCGATGCGCAGCTGCTCGCCGATCGGCAACACCGCCGGTGCGTGCCAGGCAGGCCCGATCCGGGCCGGCGCATAGGCCCCGTGCCAGCGGGTGTAGACGAACAAGCCGATCAGCATCGTCCACATGCTGATCGTGGTGGCGATGCCACAGCCCACGGCCCCCAGCGCCGGCAGCCCAGCCAGGCCCGGCAATAGGTTCGGGCCGAATGCCGCGACTAGGCCGGGCCCGCCGAAGATCAACACCGCGTTGGCCACCGCGTTGACGCCAAGCCCCAATAGCGCGAACAGCAGCGACGCACGGGTATGGCCCAACGCGTCGGAATAAAATCGCAGGGTTTCATAGGCCGCGACGGCCGGTAGCCCGAAAGCCACGGCCCGCAGGTACGCACCGGCGAGTGCTGCGACCTCCGGCGGAATCGCAAACAGCGCCAGTAGCCAGTCGCTGGCCAGATACAGGCCGACGGCGCTGGCTGTGCCGAACACGCCGGCCACCCAAAGCGCCTGATGCAGGGCCGGACGCACCGCTGCCCAGTCGCGCGCGCCCACGTGCTGGGCCACGATCGGCGTCAGGCCCATCAAGATACCGATAAACGCCACCATGATCGGCAGCCAGACGCTCGAGCCGATCGATACGGCCGCGAGTGCCGTGGCATCCACGTGCCCGGACATGGCCACATCGAGCGTGCCCATGCCCATCTGGGCCAGCTGCGCGCCCAAAATCGGCCAGGCCAGGCGCGACAGCCGGCCGGCCTCGATACGTGACAGGCGATAATGACGGATCATGGGCACGGGGCACTGCCGGGCGGGCGTCACAGTCTGTCCGAGACGTCGCGCGGCGTCGATCGGGCGCGTGGATTGGCGTATGTTGAGTATTAAATCCGGCGAGACAAGGACAGCTCGTATGCTGCAACGGCGTTATTCACGCGGGCTGGCGATGGCCGCGCTGCCGCTAGCGCTCTATGGGGCGCTGATCGCGCCGGTATCAGCGGCCGAGCCGGCCTGTAGTGAGGCTCTCGTCGTTGACCAATGGCAGCCCTTCGTGGCGTTGACCGGCCAGAACACCCAGCAGAACGCCGGGCCCGCAGACGCGCTGGCAGCGCTTGGCCGGGTGATCGCCGTGCAGCGTCTCATCGTGGCCCACGCCGAGCCGGATGACCCGGCGCGCGAGCTGCGCAGCGCCCTCTGGCGCGGCGTACGGGATTATGATCTGGATGCGTTCTATAAAGCCTTGCCGGTGGCTGATCCCCCGTGGCGCGCGGCTTATTTCATCTCGCGACCGGCTGGCTCGACGTACCGATTGTCGGTCGCCGACGGGCCGGGGGCGTCGATTGACAGCCTGGGTGCAGCGCGTACCGAGCTGGCCGCCAAGCCGGATATCCAGGACGACCGTGGCGATGCGTTCACGCTGCGCGGCCGGCTGGCGGCCAACACCGGGCCGGTGAGCTGGCCCGGTGTCTACGAGGCGGTGGGTCTGGGCGTTTTGCACAGCGCCTCGCCGGCCGGCGTCAGCGCGCCAGCCGAGGCCCAGCAGGCCGCCCTGGCTGCTTTCGACCGGCTGGCCCGCGACGACGGCCCGCTCATGGCACAGCTCTGGCACGGCCTGCCAAACACCTGGGCCTGGTATAGCCGGATCGGCCATATCGACCAGCTGCGCGGCGCGCCCGCCAAACGCGACACGCTGCATCATCTGCACTATCAGGCCGGACTGGGCGATGCGGCGCTGGCACGGGCGTATCCGGCGGTAGACGATTATCTCGATCAGATCGGGGATCTCGTCGAGGCCCGCATACGCGTGACGAGTCCCGCCGGGCAGTGGCTGACGTTCTCGCTGACGTCTGGCAAGCGCCAGATCGTGCTCGACGCCTGGGTCGACGACGCCGGACACCTGGTGCCCACAAAAAATCAGGCGCCGCAGGCTGATCGGGCGCTGGGCGCCTCGCCGGCCGCCGGCGGATTCACCACCCATATCGATGCCACCATGCGCGCCTACGGGCTGGTCATCGCCTTCGACGACTTCGAGACCGACTGGCAATACCGAAACGACGGCGGCGGGCAGTTCAGCGGCCGGCTGGACAACGTGCCGACCACCCGAGTCACGGGAAGAGCGTTCGGTATTCTGCCGGCCGGCATGCTCGATGCTTTCATGCCCTCGGACATGGCCAGCTACGCCGAGCAGTTCATGCAGCGCCTGGCCGACAGCGACGACGGGCGCGGCGCCCGTCTGGCAATGACCCTGACCGATCGCGCGGCGGACAATCATCTGACGTTCGAGGGGGAGGGAGACCTGCTGGACAACTTCTTCGTACGTTTCGGCGTCAAGCTCATGAACGGCCGAGTCCTACCCAACGGCGAGCAACTCGCCGGTATTCGTCGTCTCATCGACGACGGCCTGGGCGCCTTTGAACAGGATCGCAAGCGACGCAGCCGGATCAACGCCGGTGAGGAAAACTGCGCGCTGCGTTGATCATACAGCGAGCGCCGCAGGCCGGGCCTTGAGCCGGTAGACTGATCGGATTGCTTGTTTTCATCGTGCCGTGATGACCGTTCACGCCAGCCAAGACACGGATCTGCTGATCGTCGGCAGCGGCGCGGCGGGTCTCTACGGCGCGTGGCAAGCCGCTCGTACGGGCCTGTCAGTGATCGTTGTCACCCGCGGCGCGTTGCGCTCGGGCGCCAGCTACTGGGCCCAGGGCGGCGTCGCTGCCGTGAGTGCCGCCGATGACACCGTTGCTGATCACATCGCCGATACGTTGGCTGCCGGGCGCGGGCTGTGCCACCCCGAGCGGGTGCGCGTGCTGGTCGAAGAAGGCGCAGCCCACGTGGCCGGCCTCATTGATGCCGGCATGGCTTTCGATCGTGACGCGGCTGGTGCGCTGCTGCGCGGCTTGGAGGGCGGGCACGGCCGACATCGCGTGCTGCATGCCATGGGGGCAGAGACCGGGCGAGTACTGTCCGAGTTTCTGGAAGCCCGCCTGGCCGATTGCCCGAACGTTACGCTGATCGAACAGGCCGATGTACTGCGTTTGCTAAACGATACGGCCGGCGGCGTGGCCGGCGTCGAGCTGATCCAGAGGAACGATACGACTGCTCGCCGGCTCACCGCAGGCGCCACGCTGCTGGCCACCGGCGGCTATGCTGGGTTGTTCGCACGCAGCACCAACCCACCGGGCGCTTGCGGGGCCGGGCTGATCCTGGCCGAGCAAGCGGGTGCACGCCTGGCGGATCTGGAGTTCGTCCAGTTCCATCCCACGGCGTTTTATAGCCCCGACGGTCAAACCTTTCTGCTGACCGAAGCCCTGCGCGGGGCCGGGGCCACACTGGTCGACGCGCGCGGCGAGCGGTTTTTGGCCGATACCCCGGGCGCTGAGCTGGCCCCGCGCGATACAGTGGCCGCGGCGATCCATCGCCAGTGCGCGCTGGACGGCCGGCCCTGCGTCGGCCTGGATCTACGACATCTGGCAACGGATACGCTGGCGCGTGGTTTTGGTGGCCTGCTACGGCGCGTGGCCGACGCCGGCATCGATGTCACCACCACGCCGATTCCGGTGGCCCCGGCCGCGCACTACTGTATCGGCGGGGTCGCTGCCGACGACTGGGCGCGCACCGGCGTCGACGGGCTCTATGTCGCCGGCGAAACAGCAGCGACGGGCGTACACGGTGCCAACCGGCTGGCCAGCAACTCGCTGTTGGAATGTCTGGTCTTTGCCGATCGCGCGGTACGCGATATCGCGCACCGCACGGGCGCTGCCCGGCGCTACGTCGAGGCGCCCCTTGCGGCGGCCTGGTGCCAGCCGGATCGCAAGCCGGAACAGGCGCGTCGGGCGGGCCTGCGGGCCGACATCTTGATGGCCGACGTGGGCTTGATGCGCGACGCCGCCGGTCTGGCCCGAGCACATGCGGCGCTGGCCGAGACGCCGACCGGCTGGACGGCCGGGCCCGGCTTGGAATATCACGACTGGCTGGACCGCGGCATGGCCGATCTGTCACAGCGCATCACCGCTGCGGCGGCCGCGCGTAGACAGAGTATCGGCGTGCATCGCCGCAGCGATGAGGCGCTAGCCGAGCCTTAAGGCCGCAGGCATAGTAGCGGGCTCGCATGAAACGGCGAGAGCACGAGGGGCGTGCATGCAAGACGAGATGACCACGACACTGGACTTAACCCGCATCGAGGCGTGGCTGGCCGAGGATATTGGTCCGGGCGACGTGACCACGCGAGCCACCGTCGGCGCCGATCGCCGGCTGGCCGCGCGGTGGGTGGCCAAGGCCGACGGCGTGGTCGCCGGCCTGGCCGAGGCCCGAGCGATCTTTCGTCACCTGGATCCGGCGGTGGCTTTTGAGTCTCACGTGGCCGACGGCCAGCGGGTTACGGCCGGCCAGACGCTGGTCGTGCTTACCGGCACGGCGGATGCGATCTTGTCCGGCGAGCGTCTGGCCTTGAACATCGCCCAGCGCCTATCGGGAATCGCCACCGAGACGTGCCGCTACGTGGATGCCGTGGCCGCTTATCCCGCGCAGATTCTGGATACGCGCAAGACCGCGCCCGGCCTGCGTGATCTCGACAAGAAAGCCGTGGCGCTTGGCGGCGGTACGAATCACCGTATCGGCCTGTATGACCTTGCGATGATCAAGGATAACCATATCGCCGCGGCCGGCGGCATCAGCGCCGCCGTGTCGCGGGTGCGCAGCTATGCGCCCGATATCGCCATCGAGGTCGAGACCACCACGCTGGCCGAGGTCGACGAGGCCCTGGCCGCGGAGGTGTCGATGATCATGCTCGACAACATGTCGCCGGCCACCATGCGCGAGGCCGTGGCGCGCGTGGCCGGCCGGGCCCGGCTGGAAGCATCAGGCAACGTGTCGCAGGCCACGGTGGCCGAAATCGCGGCCACCGGGGTCGATTTCATCTCGATCGGGGCGCTTACGCACTCGGTCACGGCGTTTGATATCAGCCAGCGTATCACCCCGCTGGCGCCGGCCCGCGCATGAGCGGCGCGGTTTCGGGCGGCTCGATCGACCCCGATCGTCTTCGGGTCGCCCCATCCAGAGCAACCTGTAAAAAAAGGGGAGTGCGCATATGCCGTCACAACAAGAACTGATCGCCGAGATCGAGCGGCTCAAGCGGGCCAAGAACGCGGTCATCCTGGCGCATAACTACGAGCGGCCCGAGATACAGGACATTGCCGATTATCTGGGCGACTCGTTGGGCCTGTCGCGCCAGGCAGCGGCCACTAAAGCCGACGTCATCGTGTTCTGCGGCGTGCACTTCATGGCCGAGACGGCCTCGATCATCGCCCAGGACAAGACCGTACTCATCCCCGATCTAGACGCCGGCTGCTCGCTGGCCGAGTCGATCACCTACGACCAGCTCGTGGCCTGGAAAGCCGAGCACCCCGGGGCCACCGTGGTGGCTTATGTGAATACCTCGGCGGCTATCAAGTCCGAATGCGACTACTGCGTGACCTCGTCCAACGCCGTGGCCGTGGTCAATGCCATCCCCGAGGACGAAGAGATCCTGTTCTTGCCGGATCGTTTTCTGGGCACCTACGTCGAGATGATCACCGGACGCAAGCTGCATATCTGGCCCGGCGCCTGTCACGTGCACGAAAAGATCGGCGATATGAACCTGGCCGACAAACAGGCCGAACATCCCGACGCCGAGGTGCTGATCCACCCGGAATGTGGCTGCTCGACGGCCTGCATGATGAAGCAGGCCTTCAACGGGGACTGTCGCCAGGCCCACGTCGAATCCACCTCGGGCATGCTCAACCATGCCCGCGAATCGCCGGCCAACGAGTTCGTGGTGGCCACCGAAACCGGCATCCTGCATCGCATGCGAAAAGAGAACCCGGGCAAGACCTTCTACGCGGCCAACGAAAACTCGGTCTGTGAATACATGAAGATGACCACGCTGGAAAAGCTGCGCGACGCGCTAGCCCATGACCGCTACGAAGTCCGGGTGGATGCGGCCATGGCCCGTGCGGCCCGCCGGCCGATCGATCGCATGTTGGCGATCGGTTAGGCTCAGCCGGGGTTAGCTCCGGGGCTTACTGGCCGATGCGCAGCGCCAGATAGTCGGCGTTATCCGGGCCGACGTAGGCGGCATCGTCGAGACGCGCGACAATGTCGTAGCGCCCCGCCTCGGCGGCTCGAGCCAGGTGGGCCTCCAGATCATACTGGGCGCGATAGCCGTCGCGGACGCTGATGATCAGTAAGCCGCCCGGGCGGGTCACCTGGGCCAGGTGGTCCAGCCCGACCGGCGGCACATGGCCTTGAGTGAATACGCCGGCGGCTAGGGTGACATCGAACGGCCCGGCCAGATCACCGGGCAGTGGCTGATTCAGATCGATATCGCCGGCCAGATGACCGTAAGCCGGAATATCGCGGGCCCGGTCGACCATCGCCTGGCTGATATCCACGCCGACGATGTCGGTCATACCGACGCGGCCCAGGGCCCGGCCGAGCAGGCCGGTGCCGCAGCCGGCATCGAGAACGGTCAGCTTATCGGGCGCGCCCAGGCCATAACCCGGGCAAAGTGCTGCGAGCCAGCCCGCGAGAATCGCCGGGGCGTGATAGCCCTCGGCCGCCACATCGGCGTCAAACGTCGCGGCCCAGTCGCGGTAATAGTTGCGCAGGGCGGCCTCGTCGCTGTTCAGCGACAGCGCGCCGGCCACGGGCGGGGCTTGATCGTGGTGCGTGTTCTGCATTCAGATCGCTGTGGTCAAATCGCGTGACCGACTATCGCACGTCGGGCCGGTGAGGTCAGAACCAGATCTCGGCCTGGACGCCGAACGACCAGACGGTGGCGACATGGTTTTTGTTTCTGATGCGACGTCGAGCACCGGGATGACGGCGTACGTGTTGTAGCGGCCCGCGTCGTGATGGCCGGGCGCGTCCACGGCCACGGGCTCCCATGCCTTCAACCCGCCGGACTAGCGGTCATCGGCGAAAGCTGTTCCAAAACCCCGCGGCCGGGTCGAACATGGGCCCGGCGCATAAAAAAACCCGCCGTGCGAACACGGCGGGTCTTGGCGTAACGGCCGGGCGGATCAGCCTGCGCTGTTGGTGAACTGTTCGACGGTGTCGACGTAGTTGGCCATGGACTGTGGAATCCGCGGCGTCTGCAGCAGGATGTCGCGCGGCTGCGGGTCGGTGACGTCGTAGATGACCGAGTTACGCTGTTTTTCAAAGGCCACCTTGCCGCCGCCCAGGTTCACGCCGGCGAACAGGCCTTTCTTGGAAATGCCATAGGCCACAATCGGTGCCGAGTCGCGGATCGGCTGGTCATAGCCCCGCGGGCCAGCCGAGACGGCCACCTGCGAGCCGAGCTTGACCAGTGAATCCAGCACGGCGCGGGTGCTCTGCACCGTGGTGAACAACAACACCACCGAGGACTGGGCCGCGCCGGCCTGCAGGCCGATGGAGGCCGAGGACAGCTTGTAGACCGCCGGCGGCGCATCCACGTAGTTGCCGGTGCGCTGGCGACAGCTGATCAAGCCCGTGCCACGCGAGCCGCCGAAGATAAGACCGGCCTCGGTCACGGTCGGGAACACAGCGATACAGCGTGCTTTTTCGATCAGCGCGCGAGGAATCCGGGCCTGGCTGGGCTGAAGCATCTGTTGCTGCAGCACCGTGGCCGCGTCGGCGGCCAGCGCGGCCTGTTTTTGCAGCCGTGCGGTGTCCGAGGCCGCAGCCTGATCGCGATTGCTGGCACAGCCGGTCGCCAGACCCAGTGCCACCAAAGCCCCGACCCATGCCAGCCGGCGCAGAACAACGAAACGTCCCATAACACTCTCCCTCAAACCTTGCGAACCCGCAGTATGCGCGCGATGCCTGGCATAAGCACGTAAAACGTGACGCGATCCGCCGCGGGTGCGGGCCGTGCGGGCGGCGGACAGTGCGGCCAGGCAATGGCAGACTACGCCATCCCGACCCTATTTTCGGTATTGATACGCGCCCATGAGTTTCAGATACGCAACGACCGCCTTCGCCGCCGCCCTGGTATTAAGCGTGGGCATCGGCGCCGCGCACGGCGTGGAGCGCGTCGTCATCGACCAGGACGGCTCGGGGCCGGGCGGCTCGAACATCCGCTCGATGATGACGTTGATCCAGTCGCGCAAGGTGCAGGTCGAGGGTATTGCCATGGTCACCGGCAACGCCTGGGTGCACGCCGAGACCCAGCACACGCTGCGCATGCTGGAATATCTGGGCCGGCGCGATATCCCCGTCTACGAGGGCGCGGTATATCCACTGGTGCGCTCCAAGGCGGAAACGCTGGCCAACCAGGCGTTTTATGGCCAGGTGGCCTGGCTGGGCGCCTGGGGCGGCGACGGCAGCGACCCGAAAGCGTATCCCGACGACCCGAACGCGACGCCCGATATGGTCGAGGGGGCGCCCAAGATCGAACCGGCGCGCAAGGCGGCTGCGCAGTTCTTAATCGACGCCGTGCATGCCCATCCGGGCGAAGTCACGGTGTATGCCGCCGGCCCGCTGACCAATCTGGCGATCGCTCAGCGCCTGGATCCAAGCTTTGCCGAGACGGCCAAGCAGCTCGTGTTCATGGGCGGCTCGATCTCGCCGGTCACCGACGACCCCGAGTTCACCACCACGCCCAATCACGAGTTCAATGTCTGGTTCGACCCCGAAGCCGCGCACGCGGTGCTGACGGCCGACTGGCGACAGATCACGGTCACGCCGATCGATATCTCGCTGCAAAGCCGTTATACCGATGCCATGCACGCACAGATCACCCAGGCAGATTCGCCGGCGGCGAATTATCTGTCGGCCTTCGATACCGAGCGCTACTACATGTGGGACGAAATCGCCGCCGTGGCGTGGCTGCACCCGGATCTCGTGACCGAGTCGCGCCGGCTGTACCTCGATGCCGACATGAGCCACGGGCCCAGCTATGGCAACACGCTGGCCTGGACCGAGGACACCAAGCCCGAACACCACGGCCCGTTGGCCACCGTACAGATGACGCTGGATCGAAAAGCCTTCGATACGCGTTTCATCGAGCTGATGCAGGCGCCCACGCCGCAAGCCAAGAAACCGCTGGACAATGACGGCCAGCCGGTCGCCGCCGACTAAGCGCGGGCGGCGACACACCTCAAGACTGCGCGGCCCACCAGTCGGCGTAGCTGGAGTTCTTGGGGTGGGTGCCGGTTTCATCCGGCGCGCCGTCGTCCCACCAGACCGGGCCGCGCTCGCCGAGCGCTTCCTTGGCGGCCTGCACCCGTGCCCGGGCAGCCTGCTCGGCGCGGGTGTCGTCGGCGGCTGTCTTGACCGCGCGCCGGGCGGCCATCAGCTCCGAGACCCAGTGTTTTTCGGTGGCCGCATCCAGGCGCGGATCGGTCTTGCGCCAGAGCCGATTCTTGGCCACGAAATAGCGCCCGTCCGGGGTTTGCGGATAATCGGGGTGCGAGGCCATACGCGGTCATCTATTAAGATCGGCCCATCATGATGCCGAGTGTTCACGCCCATGACCGATACGCCACGCTTTGCGTTTCACGACGTAGCCGATATCGCCGCGCGCTTTCCCGATCATGCCGAAAGCATCCTCGTGGATGCTTATCTCACCGACAGCCCAGAGGCCAGCGCGCGGGTGTTTCGGATCTATCATCCGCTGCCGGCGCATTATCACCGACACTGCGACGAGCATCTGTATCTTTACTCGGGTGCGGTGCGTTTTCAGATCGGCGACGCGCCGGCGCGTCTCATCGAGCCCGGCCAGCTGGTCACCTTCAAGCGTGAGGTGATACACGCCATCGTAGAGATCGTGGCAGAGCCGGCGGTGTTTCTGACGCTGGATACGCCGCGGCGCGCACCGAACGACGTGGTCTTTATCGAGCCCGAGGCCGCCCGCGGACGGGCCTTCGTGGCCAATCTGGACGATCTATGACGCCCGCTGCGTCGAGCCGCGGGCGATCAGGCGCCCGGCCAGACGCTGCTCCCCGGCGGGCTCGGTCAGCGTGCCCGACAAGCGGCCGAGCAGGGCGCGTACGGCGTGTCGTCCGATGGCATCCACCGGCTGGGCCATGGTGGAAATACCCGGGCCCACCAGCGGGCACCAGTCCAGCTCGTCGATGCCCAGTAGGCCCAGCGCCTCGAAGGCGTGCGCGCCGGCGCGGTTCATGGCCTGACAGACGGCCAGCGTCATGACGCCGTTGGCCGTAAGAATCGCCGTGCCCGGCCGTTCCAGTGCGTCGGCGACCAGCCGATCGAACGATGCGCCGTCGTCGGCGACACGTTCATACCAATCGTGATCGATGCCGCGCTCGCGACACACCTCGCGAAAGCTTGCCACGCGTGATTCGCGCGGGCTGATGCCGGCGACCGGCTCGCTGACCAGCGACAGATGCGTGAAACCGGCGGCCACCAGATGATCGACACAGTCAGTGACCGCGCTTTGATCATCCAGGCCAATGACATCACAGGCCAGGCCGGGGATACGTCGATCCACTAGAACGATCGGCAGGCCCTGGTCGCATAGTTCGCTCAGTGCCCCGGCATCGGCCGAGGCCGTGTTGACGATCAACCCCTCCACGCTATAACCGTCGAGAGCGGCCAGCTGGCGCCGCTCCACGGCCGGGTCGTTGTCGGTGTTACAGATCATCAACGAATAGCCGGCGTCCATACAGGCCAGCTCGGCGGCACGGATCACCGCCACGCTGTAAGGATTACGCAGATCGGCTACGAGTGCGGCGATCAGGCGCGTACGTCCGCCGCGCAGGGATGCCGCGATGCGATCAGGCGAAAAGCCCAACCGTTCCACCGACGCCTCGATGCGCTCTTTGAGGGCAGGCGACAGACGCTCGCGTTCAGCGCCGAAATAGCGCGACACGCTGGTCTTGGACACGTTGGCGTCCGCGGCCACATCGCGAATGGTCGGCCGACGGCTGATGCCGCCGGGCCGTTTCGGCATGGAAGAAGAGTCCGACACGACAGATCCGGTTGGAAACGGTTTCAACAACGAGCCGATCAGAATGCCGGCTGCGTTGAAGGGTTTACCATACGACAATCGACGAATCACACGCCGAGCGCGTGGAACCGTTTCCGTATCCCTCTGCCGCTATGCACATCACTAGGGCCTGTTGAGGTTTCATACGAGTCCGCGCCAAGCGCTGTTTTGCGGCAAGACGAGGCGTAGCGCGCGCCGCGCAGTCATTCTGCGCAAGCGTGC
>MDSW01030806.1_pt1 | contig 20200 bp, 22 predicted proteins | sample 811171 | NCBI WGS metagenome assembly MDSW01 (sample SAMN05326641, study PRJNA326480) | marine metagenome | isolation source: seawater | place: Atlantic Ocean: North West | collected 2012 | reverse complement strand
CTACAATACCTGCATCAGCATTTTGTAAGGCAATTAATAATAAACTCATTCCGACAGCCATTCCTAAAAAACCACTTATAAATATTTTAAATATAATTTTCATATTTATTTTTGATTTAGATACAAAATTTTTAGATTTAAGAAAAAAAGTAAAACTTAAAAGCAAAAAAGATATAGTTGTTCTAATCGATGCTGATGCAATAGGATCCACACCAGAATCTAATACAGGTTTCATTATTATTAAACCCGATGCTTGACAAAAAGCAGCTAATACACCCATTGTAACACCTAATTTTAATGAGCCTTCGATTACTTCCCATCTATGTTCATTATTTTTATTAGAACCATAAATAATTGCTATTAAAACTCCAAAAAATACAACAAAACATCCAATTAAATTTATGATATTCATAATTTCATTTAAAAAAATTATATTTAATAAAACTGTAAAAGGAGCTGCTAACGAGAATAATATATTATTTCTTCTAGGCCCAATCTTTTGTAGTGCAATAAATAACAGAGTATCTCCTAAGAAAATTCCTATAAATCCAGAGATCAAAATTAAAATAAGATTATGATAATTTAAAGTGTCCCATGTACCAATGTATGTAGTGTATAAAATTAGCATAATAGAGACCATAAATAATCTTATTCGATTAAAAACTAGTCCACCAATTTTTCTAGTAACATCTGCTGAAATTAAAGAAGAAACAGACCAAGCTAATGCTGCAGCAAGAGCTATAAAATAGAAAAATATCATTAATTATTAGATTAAAAAAAATTTAATATTATTTTGATTGGTATTTCAAGATATTTTCCAAGTAAATGTTCTTGTAATATTGATCTATCAATTAAACCAGTCCATCTAAAAAAAGCATAAACAATTAATATCCATAAATAAAATGCAAAAATGATATTTATATAAGATAAAATTTTTTTAATTTGGTTATAATATGTCATATAATGAAACCACGTTACTGGAATAGAGGTAAATCTTATTTATCAAATAAAGATAAAGTTTTGAAGAAAATAATTTCAAATTTTCCAAATGAACATTTAAATTTAAATCCAAATTATTACCATGCATTACTAAATTCGATAATAGGACAACAAATTTCAGTTTTAGCAGCAAAGTCTATAAAGGATAGATTTTTTTTATTGCATAAAAACATTACTCCAAAGAATGTAATGAATTTAGATAATAAATTGTTTAAGAAATGTGGTTTATCAAAACAAAAGATACAATATGTGAATAATATATCTTATTTTTTTTTAAAAAATAAAAAATTTATAAAAGAAATAAAACAATATGATGAAATTTATATTAGAGAAAAATTAATAGAAATCAAAGGTGTTGGTAATTGGACAATAGACATGTATTTAATATTTAGTTTAAATTTTCCTAATATTTTACCAATTGGTGACTTAGGTTTACTTAAAGCAATTTCTATTAATTATAAAAAAGAATTACCATTATCTTTAGATTACTTAGATAAGATGAAAAAAAAATGGACTCCATTTAATTCAATCGCTACCTGGTATTTATGGAGATCGTTAGATCCTATACCAATTAATTATTAATATTAGCACCAGACTCTATCCAAATTTTAATCTTATTTCTTTCAGACTCAGTAATTCCTGTTAAATTTCCAGGTGGCATAATATCAGAATCAATTACTTGGGCCTTAATTGTATTTATATTTTTAACTATATCTGCAGGTGTTTCAAATACAATTCCTAAAGGAGCTTCTTCAAACCCCTCAAAAGTAGGCTTGTTAGCATGACAAACACTACATCTATATTTAATTATATTTTCTATTTCAAAGAAATTAATTTTTTGAGATTGTACAGTTGTTAGTGTTTTTGTAGTTTTTGGTAAAGATACATAAAGCATTAAACAAATCATTCCTATAGCAGCAAAAGGTAATATCCATACATTGTATTTTTTTTTATTACGAAGATTAAAATAATGCCTAACTGAAGCACCAATAATTGATAAAATTGCAAGTATAAGCCAATTATATTTATGACCATAAGTAAAAGGAAAATGAGAACTTATCATTATAAATAGTATTGGTAATGTTAAATAATTATTATGTATTGATCGAATTTTAGCAGCAACTCCTTTCTTTAAATCTGGTTTTTGATTTGATAATGCTGCATTAACCATATTTTTTTGAGAAGGAATAATTACGTAGAAAACATTAGCAGCCATTATGGTTCCAATACATGCTCCAACATGTATATATGCAGCTCTTGATCCATAAATCTTTGTAAGAAAAAAACTAATTAGTATAGCAAGAGAAAAGCCTATTATTGCAAATAAAATTGTATTATTAATTAATCTTGATTTGCACAAGAAATCATAAATTAACCAAGATCCTATTAAAAAACTTAAAGAAATAATAATTGCTGTTGAAACATTAATATCATTAATATTTTTATCAATCATTATGCTTTCAGCATTTAGATAATAAACTAAAACTAATAGCACAAAACCACTAATCCAAGTTGAATAAGCTTCCCATTTAAACCAATGCAATTCTTTAGGAAATTTTTTTGGTGGTCCTTTTAATTTATTAATATGATAAAAACCTCCTGAGTGAACAGACCATAATTCACCATCAATATTTTCATCATTAATATCTCTATCAAGTCTACTATCTAACCAATTAAAATAAAATGAAGTACCAATCCAAGCTATACCAACAATAATATGAATCCATCTGACTATTAGATCAAGCCAATCCAAAAAAAAGGGAAATAAAGAATTTATTAATTCCATTTAATATTCAATTTTATCTGTTTTGAATTCCCAAGCATCAAAAGCTTTATTTGCTTCTTTTTGATATATTTGTTCCATAGGTATTGTTCTTTTTGATAATTCCTTCCTTAATTCATGGTATATATAATTGTCATCAAATCCAATTTTAGCAGCATCAATTCTTGTATTTCCATAAAATATTTTATCAATGTGAGACCAATATATAGCGCTTAAACACATGGGACAAGGCTCACAACTAGTATAAAGGTGTGTATTTTTTAAATTAAAATCATTTATATTTGTACAAGCCTTTCGTATTGTAACAATTTCTGCATGTGCAGTTGGATCATTTGTTTTTGTAACTTCATTTGATCCCTCTGCAATAATTTTATTATTTTTTACAATAACACATCCAAAAGGACCACCACCATTTTTAACACTTTTTATTGACAGTTCAATTGCCCTAAACATAAAAAATTTTGAGTTAGTATTCATTAATTTTGACTAAACTTTCATTATTATTATTTTTTATAATATCTTTATTTGATCTATATTCCAATAATCTTCCAATTATAGATATTGCGATTTCAGCTGGTTTTTTACTTGAAATATTTTTTAAACCTATTGGACATTCAATTTTATTTATATCTTTATTATTATGACCAAACTTAATTAATCTACTTTTAAATCTATTGAACTTTGTTTTTGATCCTATTAATCCCAAAAATTCAAAATCTTTCATATACAAAATTTCATTAACAATTTTAAAATCATGGTCATGACTATGAGTTAATACTATGTAATAAGGTTTATTTTTAATATTTTTTAAAAGTAACCAAGGCATTTTTGCATAAATTTTAATTATTTTTTTATTTTTTTGCAAATTTAGGTATTCTTCTCTTGAATCAACTAGATTGACATTAAAATCTAGATCTAGCACTCTAGTTGAAAGCTCTTGCCCCACATGGCCTGCCCCAAAAATATAGAGATCTTGAATTACATTACTTGTATAGGACTCATTCTTTAAAGCTTCAAAACCATTTATAAATTTTTCAATTTCTACTTGTACATAGCCACCACAACATTGGCCAATTGATGGACCTAAAGGTACATTAACAATTTCTCTAAATTTATTTTTTTTAAAATGTTTTTTTGCTAATTCTATAATTATAAATTCTAATTGCCCACCACCTATAGATCCAAAGATATTATTTTTTGATATTAACATGAAAGTATTATTATTTCTTGGCACAGATCCTTCTGTAGAAATAATTTTTGCTTTAATAATTTCCTTATTATATTTTTGAGCTTCATTAATTTTTTTAATCATTTTATTAATTTATATTAGACATTAAAATATTTTCTGGAGTAGCTGGTGATATGAGGTTAGAATTATTTGTAGCATTTTTGAGAGCTATAAATGCAGATAATGCTAACATTAGAGGAGGTTCTCCTACAGCTTTAGATTTATTAACTACATTTTCTACATTTTTTCCTTTTTTATATATATTAACATAAAATTTTTCTGGAATATCTTTAGAAACAGGTATCTTATATGTTGAAGGACTATGAGTAGTTAAGTGACCTTTATTATTCCATAATACCTCTTCTGTTGTTAACCAACCTAAACCTTGAACATAACCACCTTCTATTTGCCCAATATCAATTGCTGGATTTATAGAATTTCCTACGTCATGCAATATATCAACACGTACTAATTTGTTTTCACCAGTCAAAGTATCAATTATAACTTCACTTACTGCTGCACCATAAGCAAAATAAAGAAAAGGAACTCCTTTAAATTTTTTCTTATCAAAATAAATTTTTGGAGTTTTAAAAAATCCTGATGAAGAAAGTGAAACTCTATCCATGTAAGCTAGGGAAATTAATTTTTTAAATTCAATTTTATTTTTTCCAAATATTATTTTATTATTTTCATAATTTATTTTATTGCCTTTATATTTAAATTTTTTTACAATAAACTTTTCTAGGTTTTTTTTAATTTTTTTAATTGCATCAATAACTGCACCACCATTAATATCTGTTGAAGCTGAAGCAGCAGAAGCAGAAGTATTAGGAACTTTTTCTGTATTTGTTGAAGTTATTTTTATATCATTTGTAGAAATACCAAATTGATTAGCTGCTATCTGAGATATTTTCGTCATCAAACCTTGACCCATTTCAATTCCACCATGATTTAAATGTACAGAACCATCAGTATAAACATGCACTAAAGCACCACCTTGATTTAGATGAGTTGTAGTAAAGGAAATACCAAATTTAACTGGTGTTATACTTATTCCTTTTTTAAAAATACTATTTTTATTATTAAAATTAATTATATTTTTTTTTCTTTTATAATAATTAGATTTAATTAATAAATCATCAAAAATATTTTCTATTATATTATCTTTAATTTTCATACCATAGTGTGTAATATTATTATAATTTTTTTTATAAAAATTATTCTTTCTTATTTTTGTTGGTTCAGTTTTTAAATATTCAGATATATTTTCAATTATATTTTCAATACAAAACATTCCTTGCGGGCCTCCAAATCCTCTAAATGCTGTATTGGAGACTGTATTTGTTTTACACCTGTAAGATATTAATTTAAGATTAGGAATGTAATAAGCGTTATCAATGTGGAATATAGCTCTGTCATTGATCGCTCCTGATAAATCAGGTGAAAAACCGCATCTAGATGCCATAATTATATCCAAACCATTAATTATACCATTAGAGTTAAAGCCTACTTTATATTTATAATAAAAATCATGACGTTTACCTGTGATAATCATATCATCATCTCGATCAATTCTTAACTTTGTTGGACATCCAGTATGTTTTGATAATAATGTCGCTATAGCAGAGAAAATAAATGATTGGGTTTCTTTACCTCCAAAACCACCGCCAATTCTTCTCACTCTTACATTAATAGAATTAAATTTTTGATTCATTACCTTAGCCACTATCTGCTGTGTTTCTGAAGGATGTTGAGTTGATGTATAAATAATAAAGTTATCATCTTCTTTAGGTATAGTTAAAGTTATTTGTCCTTCTAAGTAAAAGTGATCTTGGCCACCCGAATATAATTCACCTTCAATTGTATGTTTTGATTTTTTTATATTTTTAGTTGAATCTCCTCTTTTAATTTTTATTGGCTCTAAAACAAAAGATTTTTTTTTAATTGCCTCTTTTATTTCTAAAATTGGTTTTTTTTCTAAGTATGTAATTTTAGCTTTTTTTATGGCCTTTCTCGCTAATTCTGTTGTAGTTGCTGCCACTGCAAAAATTGGTTGACCATAATACTCTATCTTATCTTCTGTAAATATAGGATCACCTTTAAAAACAGGTCCTACATCATTAATACCTGGAATATCTCTATAGGTAATAACTTTTTTCACACCTTCTGAATTTAACACATCTTTAAGATCAATATTTTTAATTTTACCTTTTGAAATTTTACTATAGCCTATTGCACCATGAAGTAGATTATTAGGCTCAGGTATATCATCAGTATAACTTGCTTTACCTGTCACATGTTTAATAGAGCTTTCATGTTCTTTTTTAATGGAAAATAAATTTTTATTCATAGCAATTATTCTATTAAATTTTTTTGATTATTTTGAATTTCAAGAAAAAACTTTTCTAACAAATTTTTACTTACTAATTTTCTATATTTTTCAGATGCACGCATATCACTTAATGGATTAAAATCTTTTTCAATAAAATCTTTTGATTTATATATGTTATTTTTATTAAATTTTTTTCCAATTAAAAATTTTTGAGTTTTAAATGCAAATTTTGGAATTGATGCCATCCCCCCAAAGGCAATATTTAAATCTATAATAATATTATTTTTTAAACTTAGCAAAAAAGCTACAAAAACACTTGATATATCATCATCAAATCTTTTACTAATCTTATAACATTTTAAAATATGTTTTTTATGAATAGGAATTTTTATTTCTTTAATAAATTCATTATTTTTTAGATCAGTTTTTCTATAGCTTTTAAAAAAATTTAATATTTTTATTTTTCTTTCTTTTTTACCTTGTAAAATTAAATTTGCATTTAATGCAAGAAGGACTGGTAAACTATCTCCTATTGGAGAAGCGCTACCTAAATTTCCACCAATTGAAGCCACATTTCTAATTTGTGTAGATCCATAACGATAAAACATATTTGCAAATGATGGGTAATATTTTTTTAATACAGGTAATAATTTACTAATTGGCGTTGATGATCCTATATTTATATAATTATCTTTTATATTTATATAATTTAAATCTTTATTGTTTCCCAAATAAATCAAAGAGTTAATATCATAATTTTTTTTAGTTACTTCTAGTGCTAAATCAGTTCCTCCAGTTACATATTTATAATTTGTATCACTTTTCGTATAATTAATTAAATTTCTCAGGTTTGAGGGTATATAAAATTTATAATTATTGTTTTTTATTAATACATCTGAACTATGAATTGACTTTAATAATTTGATAATTTTATTTTCGTTATTTGAAAATTTATCTTTTTTTCCATATGTATACATTTTTTTAGCTGCTTTTTTTATAGAATTGTATCCAGTGCATCTACACAAATTACCAGCCAAATGTTCATCAATATTATCATTAGTGGGTCTAATTTTGTTTTTGTACATGCTAAACATTGACATTATAAAACCTGGAGTACAGAAACCACATTGAGAACCATGATTATCTACCATTGATTGTTGAACTGGATGAAGTTTATTGTTGTTTAAATTTTCAACTGTTATTAATTGTTTACCATGAAGAGCATAAAGAAACATAATACAAGTATTTATAGATTTATAATTTAATTTATTATTATCTATTTCTACTACAACCGCTGTACATGCTCCACAATCACCAGAAGCACATCCTTCTTTTGTTCCATTTAATTTTTTTATTTCTCTAAGATATTTTAAAACTGTAATATTAGTATTTAAATTATTAATTTTAATTAATTTATCATTAAGAATGAATTGTATTTCATTCTTAATCATTAACTACCTCTATAAGTTGAATAACTCCAAGGTGAAACAAGTAAAGGAATATGATAGTGTTGATCATTATCATTAATTCCGAATCTTATGATAACATCATCTATAAAGTATGGTTTTTTAATATTAGCAAAATTTTTAAAATATTCACCACAATAAAAAATTAATTCGTATTTACCAATTTTAAAAGCATCATTCTCCAAAATTGGTTTATCTAATCTTCCATCATTATTTAATTCAAAATCCTTCAATTTTTTAGTATTTTCATTCTCTACAAGAAAAATACAACCCTTTATACCATTCCCAGGTTTTCCGTTGTAAATATCAAGCACGTGTGTAGTTAAATAACCGTTCGACATAAATATAAATTTAATTATACAGTATTTATATAATTATTAAATGAGGCAATAAAATTAATGGATAATTCAAGAAACTTAGTTGGTTATGGTAAAAATGACTTTAAAGTAATATGGCCAAATAATGCAAGAATAGCAGTTCAATTTGTATTAAATTATGAAGAAGGAGCAGAAAATTGTATTTTAAATGGAGATAAATATTCAGAAACATTTCTTTCAGAAATTATAGGAGCTCAACCTATTGAGGGTAGAAATATGAATATGGAATCAATTTATGAATATGGTTCTAAAAGAGGTTTTTGGCGAATATATAAAAATTTTATAAATAGGAAAATTCCTTTAACAATTTTTGGTGTTGGATTAGCATTAGAAAAAAATAATGAAATATGTTCTGCAATATTAGATTCAAATTTTGAGGTAGTTAGTCATGGATATAGATGGATAGATTACCAATTTGTAAATGAAGAAGTTGAAAAAGAACATATTTTGAAATCATACAACATGATAAAAAAAATATTTGGCTATTATCCATCCGGATGGTACACTGGTAGAATAAGTCCGAACACAAGAAGATTAGTTATTGAAAATACAGATGTAATTTATGATAGTGACTCTTATAGTGATGACCTTCCTTACTGGGAAACAATATCAAATAAAAAACATTTAGTTATTCCCTATACATTAGATAACAATGATATGCGTTTTGCAATGAATCAAGGTTTTAATTCAGGGGAACAGTTTTTCCAGTATCTAAAAGATTCTTTTGATTGTTTATACAAAGAAGGAGAAACTAATCCAAAAATGATGAGTATAGGATTGCATTGTAGGATTGTTGGAAGACCAGGTAGAATGAAATCATTACTTAAATTTTTAGATTATATTCAAAATTTTGAAGATGTATGGATTTGTCAAAGAAAAGAAATAGCTGAACATTGGTATAAAAATTATTCATAATATGAATATAAACGATATTAATCAAATGACAGACGATATTTTTATTGAATGTTTTAAAAATATATTTGAAAAAACCCCTCTAATCGCAAAGTTAGCACTAGCAAAAAAACCATTTAAAAGTAAAAAATTTTTAATTAATATATTTATAAATGAATTTGAAAATTTAGATCATATTTCAAAAAAAAAAATAATCAAAAATCATCCAGATTTAGGAAATAAAATTAAAGTTATGGATAATTTAACTAACTTATCAAAAAACGAACAAAAAAATGCAGGATTAAATATGTGTACTGAAGAAGAATACTCACTTTTTTCTAAAATGAATAATGAATTTAAGTTAAAATTTGATATACCATTTATTTTTGCAGTTAAGGGTTCAAATAAAGAAATAATTATTGAAGAATTTAAAAAAAGATTAATTAATGATGATATTAACAAGGAAATTAATGAATCAATTAAGCAAGTAAAAAAAATTGCTTACTTTAGATTAGAAGAAATTGTGGATGAAAAATAAATATATTTTAAAAAATTATACTGATTTATCAAATCCTTTATTAGGAACTAAGATTATTTCTTGTTCAGATCAATTTTTTGGACCTGCAAAAAGAATGCTTAATCAAAATGAACCAATCTTTAAAGAAAATCTATTTGATAATCATGGAAAATGGATGGATGGATGGGAGACTAGAAGAAAACGAACAAAAGGAAATGATTATGCAATTATTAAATTAGGTAAACCTGGTAAAATTAAACTTATTGATGTTAACACTTCTTTTTTTAATGGTAATCAGCCTCAGCATATACAAATAGAAGGCTGCTATAGCGAAAATAAAAATACAAAAAATTTTAGATGGATAAAGATAACAAAAAAAAATAAAGTTAAACCCAATTCTCAAAATTTTTTCAAATCACTAACTTCAAAAACTTTAACACATGTAAAACTTAATATATATCCAGATGGTGGTGTTGCAAGATTAAGATTATTTGGTGATATTGATCTAAGTTTAAATAAATATGTTAAAAATAAAATTATTAATTTATCAGAATTAAGTAATGGAGCCCAAATAATTGCCTGTAGTGATGAACACTTTGGTAATGTTAATAATATATTATTACCAGGTAAATCTATTAATATGGGTAATGGTTGGGAAACTAGAAGAAGAAGAGGAGATGGATATGATTGGGTAATAATCAAATTAGGATATCCAGGCCTAATAACTTCATTTGAGATTAGCACTCATTATTTTAAAGGAAATTATCCCGATAGTTTTTCAATTCAAGCTTTTAATAATAATAAAAATATTTCAATTAGAAATTTAATAAAAAATAGTAAAAAATGGCATACTTTGAAATCAAAGACTAAATTAAAACCAAATGATACTTTAAAGATTAAAATTATGAAAATAAGTAATAAATTTAATTATATTAAATTAAATATTTATCCTGATGGTGGTATATCAAGATTTAAAATTTTTGGTAAATTATAATCAATGAATTTAAATATAAAAGTCATCAATGGTTATAATTTTTCTTGTTTTGGTCAATTAATATCAACAAAAGATCTTGAAGGTGAAAAAATCAATACCTCTACATCGGAAAGTTTTTCTAATTTAGCTGATATTGAAATTCTTGGTGAAAACAAAGAATGTAGAATCAATATTTTTAAAGCTCAAAAAAGAATATTTCCTTTACAAATTAATATGCTTGAAAATCACCCATTTAGTTCTCAAACTTTTATACCTTTGCAACAAACTGTATTTATCGTTGTAGTAGCACCAGCAAGTAAAATTCCTGATTTAAATGCTATTGAAGCTTTTAAATTAAATAAAAATGAGGGTGTAAATTTCAAACCTAAGGTTTGGCATTTTCCACTAATTGCAACAGAAAATTCTAATTTTCTAACAATTGATAAAAAAGATTATAAAAATAATCTTGAAATTTATAATTTTCAAAATAACGATAAAATTTATCTTAATTATGAATAATTCATTTGTTGAATTTAATAAAATTACTAAAAAATTTCCAAGAGTAATCGCTAATGACAATGTTTCATTTGACATTAAAAAATCATCTGTTCACGCTTTATTAGGGGAAAATGGAGCAGGTAAATCAACTTTAGTGAAAATTTTATATGGTTTATTAGCTCCTGATGGTGGCACAATTACTTTTGATGGAAAGCAACTGAGTGTTAGTTCTCCATCTGAAGCTCGAAAAAAGGGAATAGGAATGGTGTTTCAACATTTTTCTCTTTTTGAATCTTTAACAGTAAGGGATAATCTAATTTTAGGAATAGATAAAAATATATCATATTCAGATTTAAAAGAACAATTAGAAGATATTTCTTCTAAATATAATCTTCCCTTAGACTTAGATGCACCAATAACTTCTCTTTCAGCTGGTGAAAAACAAAGAGTTGAAATAGTAAGAATTCTTTTACAAGATCCGCAATTACTTATTATGGATGAGCCAACATCCGTACTAACACCTAATGAAGTAGATAATCTATTTGTGACTTTAAATGCTCTTGTTAAAGAAGGCAGAACAATACTTTATATTACTCATAAATTAGAAGAAGTAATTTCTTTGTGCAATGAAGTCACAATTATGAGAAATGGTAAGGTAATAGATTCATGCTCAACTAAAAATCAAACTGCAAAAAGCTTAGCAACTAAAATGCTGGGTGAAAAATTAGAAGAGTTAAAAACTGATTATTCTCATATAAGTGATAATATTAGCTTTATTGCAAATAACGTTACATGTTCATTTAATGACCCTTTTTACACCGATTTGAAGAATATTTCATTTCAAGTCAAAACTGGAGAGATTTTTGGAATTGCAGGCGTTGCTGGTAATGGACAATCTGAATTGATGAATATTTTAGTTGGAGAAAATACATCAATAGACTCTGGAGAAATAATTTTTGATAAAATCAATATTGAATCTTTTAATCCTCAAAAGAGAAGGGATTTATCAATAGCTTTTGTACCTGAAAATAGATTAGGACATAGTGCTGTCCCAGAGCTAACTTTATCTGAAAATATTCTTTTAAGTCAATTTCCAAATAATAATTTTTCTAAAAATGGAATTTTAAATTATAACTTAATTGAGAAACATGCAAAAAAAGTAATTGAAAATTTTAATGTTATTACTCCTGGCTCTGATGCAAAAGCTTCTAGCTTATCTGGAGGTAATTTACAAAAATTTGTAATTGGAAGAGAGATATCTTCTGTGCCAAAACTTTTAATTATATCTCATCCAACCTGGGGCATTGATGCAGGAGCAGAACATTCCATTAGAGAATCTCTTATTGCACTTTCAAAAAATGGTACTTCAATAATAGTTTTGTCCCAAGACTTAGATGAATTAATAGAAATTACGCATCGTATTTCTGTAATATTTGAGGGAAAATTATCACAATCAATCAATACTAAAGATGTAGATATTACCAAATTGGGTTTACTAATGGGTGGAAAAAATGAGTAAATTTTTTCCAAGAATAGTTTCAAGATCTCAATCTTCAAATTTAATGAATATATTAGTACCTATAATAGCTGTTTTGTTAACTTTAATTACTGGATCAATAATTTTTTCCATTATGGGATTTAAACCATTATTTGCTCTACATACTTTTTTTATATCACCAATTTCTTCATCTTATGGAATTTCAGAATTGCTTGTTAAGGCTACTCCATTAGCTTTAATTGCAGTAGGATTGGCCTTTTGTTTCAAAAATAATATTTATAACATAGGTGCCGAAGGTCAGTTAACTATGGGGGCTATATTCGGAGGAGGAATAGGAATTTTTTTTCATGATACAAATGGATTTTGGCTATTGCCTTTAATGATATTTGCAGGTGCCCTTGGAGGTGCAATTTGGGGAATGATACCAGCAATTCTTAAAACTAAATTTAATACAAATGAAATTTTAACTAGTCTAATGTTAGTTTACGTTGCATTATTAATTTTAGATTATTTAGTTGTAGGTCCATGGAAAGATCCTCAAGGATATAGTTTTCCAAAAACAAGAGCTTTTAGTGAATCCGGAAGAATGCCTTTACTATTTTCAGGTTTACGAGTCCATTTTGGTTTGATTATAACATTATTTTTAATTTTTATTTCTTGGTTTATTTTTTCAAAAACTATTTTAGGTTTTCAACTAAAAGTATCTGGATTTAGTCCTTTAGCAGCAAGGTACGCTGGATTTAATCAAAATACTTTAATTTATTTAGCTTTTGGAATTTGTGGAGCTTTTGCAGGTATTGCTGGTTTAGCAGAAGTTTCTGGACCAATCGGTTTATTATATAGAGATATATCTCCAAATTATGGATTTACTGCAATAATAGTTGCTTTTTTAGGTAGACTGCATCCAATTGGAATAATTTTTGCATCACTAATAATAGCTTTAACATATTTAGGAGCAGAAGATGCTCAACTATTTATGCAAATTCCAGCAGCAGTTGGTTTTGTGTTTCAAGGATTAATTCTTTTTTATCTTTTAGGTGCTGATCTTTTAGTAAACTATAAACTTGAATTTAGGAGTAGCAGATGAACATAGATTTAATCATTGGGATAATACAAATTATTTTGATTGCAACTACACCATTAGTTTTTGCAGGGATTGGAGAATTAGTTACTGAAAAATCTGGTGTTCTTAATTTGGGCGTTGAAGGTATGATGTTAGTTGGTGCTGTAACAGCATTTGTAACCCTAGTAATTACTGGAAACTATTTTCTTGCTTTTGTATTTTCAATTTTGTCAGGCGTAATGATGTCAGGACTATTTGCATTCTTAGTCTTGATACTTATGTCTAATCAAGTAGCAACTGGTCTAGCTTTAACGATTTTTGGGATAGGTTTAAGCTCAATGATTGGAAAATCTTATATTGGAACGCCTATAGATGGACTAACACCTTGGTATTTTGTAATATTCTCTTTTTTAATTGTTTTTTTAGTGAGTTATTTTTTTTATAAAACTAAACCAGGATTAATATTAAGAGCAGTGGGTGAATCTCATAATTCTGCACATGCTCTTGGTTATAGTGTTTTAAAGATTAGACTTTATTCAATAATTTTTGGTGGTGCTATGTGTGCATTAGCTGGTTCATACATGTCAATTTGTTATGCCCCAATGTGGCAAGAAGGGATGACCGCGGGAAGAGGTTGGATAGCCTTGGCATTGGTTGTTTTTGCAACATGGAAACCAGGTAGAATTTTAATTGGAGCTTATATTTTTGGTGGAGTTACGATATTACAAATGAATCTTCAAGCTTTTGGTCTTAGATTGCCTGCACAATTTTTTAATATGGCCCCATATATTGCAACTATGTTAGTTTTAGTTATAATTTCTAGCAATAAACTAAGAATTAAATTGAGTGCTCCTGCTTCTCTGACCCTGCCTTTTTTCAAGGGCAGATAAATATCCACTTTAAAATTAAATATTATTTATAGAATCGTTGTACCAAAGATAGAAAAGGTATTGAATAATACAATTATTTTTAACAGGTGAGGTTAAAGTGATTAAACTAATTAAAATTTTATCTATTTTTATTGCTTTTTATGGTTTTTCTATAGGATCAGCTTATGGAGATGGTCATTCTAAAAAAGTAGGATTTATTTATATTGGTCCACCAGGTGATCATGGTTGGACATATATGCATGATGTTGGTAGAAAATATATGGAGAGTCAATTAGGTGACTCTGTTTCTTCAACATATATCGAAGGTGTTCCAGAAAATGCTGACGCTGTAAGAGCTATAAGAAAATTAGCTTCTTCAGGTCATGATTTAATTTTTACAACATCTTTTAATTACATGGATCAAACTCTTGAAGTTGCTAAAGAATTCCCAAATGTAAAATTTGAGCATGCAACTGGTTACAAAAGAGCAGATAATGTTTCTACTTATTCTGCAAGATTTTATGAAGGTAGAACAATTATAGGACATATTGCTGGTCACATGTCTAAAACTAATACTGTGGGTTATATAGCATCATTTCCAATTCCTGAAGTTGTGAGAGGTATAAATGCTTTTTATCTAGCAGCATCTAAGGTTAACCCTGATATTAAAATCAAAGTAATATGGGTATTTACTTGGTATGACCCAGGTAAAGAAGCTGATGCAGCGAAAACTCTAATTAATCAAGGAGCAGATATAATTGTTCAACATACAGATACTTATGCACCATGTCAGGCTGCTGAAGAAGCTGGTGTATATGCTTTTGGTCAAGCTTCTAATCAAGAAGAATTTTGTCCTAATGCACATTTGACAGCTATTGAAGATATATGGGGACCTTATTACGCTGCAAGAGCAAAAGCAGTTGTAGATGGAACTTGGTCTTCGCAAGATACTTGGGAAGGTATGGCTGATGGAATGGTTGTTATGAGTCCATATAACACCAAACTAATGCCAGCAAGCTTAATTCAAGAAGCTGTAAACATGGAAGTAGCTATTAAAGATGGTACTCTTCATTCCTTTACTGGACCAATTTATAACCAAGCTGGTGAATTAGTCGTTGCAGAAGGCGAAGTTGCAGATGATGGAATGTTAGCTGGAATGAGCTTTTATGTTCAAGGTATAGACGGAGATCTACCTCAATAAATTATATTAAAACCTCTCAATTAATTGGGAGGTTTTTTTTGCAAATAAATTAATTAATTTAGTAAGGAATAAATATGTCTGAATTACATATTTCATGGGAAGAATATCATAAAAAAACTGAACAACTTGCTCTTAAGGTTCATGAAGATGGGTGGAATTTTAACCAAGTTGTTTGTATTGCAAAAGGGGGTATGAGAGTAGGGGATATTATGGCAAGAATCTTTGATGTACCTTTAGCTATATTATCTGTTGAATCTTATAGAGGTGAGGGAATAAAAAATAAAAGAGGATCAATTACTTTTTCTAGGGATTTAGCAAAAACTAGTCCTAATATCGGTTCTAAAGTTTTACTAGTTGATGATTTAGCTGATTCTGGAATAACCTTAAAAAAAAGTATTGAATGGATGGAACACTTTTATGGTTTTTACTTAGATGAGCCAATTCGAACAGGTGTTTTATTCTATAAAGCGGTTTCTAATTTTAAACCTAATTATTATATTGATTATTTAGAAGATTCACCTTGGATTTATATGCCATATGAAAAATATGAAGAATTGAAAGTAGAGGATTTAAAATCTTAAAATATTGTTGAAATTTCATTAAATTTTTTTTTTGATTTAGCAAATTTAGGAATTTTGCAATCTTCTTTTGGGTAACCTACAACTAAAATTACAAAAGGTTTTTCATTTTTAGGTCTTTTTAATATTTTATTTAAAAAATTCATAGGACTCGGAGTGTGAGTTAACATTGATAAGCCTGATAAATGTAAACAACTAATTAAAATTCCTGTGGCAATACCTACTGATTCTTTTACATAATAGTTTTTAATCTTTTTCCCTTTTAATAGCTCATATTTTTTTTCAAAAACTACAATTAAATATGGAGCTTCTTCTAAAAAGTTTTTTTCAGAATTAGTACCTAATGGTTCTAAGGCTTTTAACCACTCTTTCGGAGCTTTATAATTATAGAAATTTTTCTCTTCTTTTTCTGCTGCTAATCTAATTTTATTTTTTATTTTATTATTTTTAATTATTACAAAATGCCATGGTTGAAGATTGGCACCATTAGGAGCTGAACCTGCAGCTAAAATTGAATTTTTTATAATAGATATATCAAATGATTTATTTTGGAAATTTCTAACGCTTCTTCTTTTTTTAATTTTGTTATAAAAATCTTTAGATTTATTTTTCATTTCTGAAATAGATTGTTTTGAAAAATCTAATTTTTCAGTTATGTATTTCATTTAAATGCATTGGTTTTTTATTTTATTAGGAATTTTACCATTATCTATGTCTATTAGTAACCCCGTTTATAAATTATTTATTAAAAAAAGAATAAAAACTAATAATTTTATTGATATTCTATTAAGAATTTTATTTTTCTTTATTTCAATATTTTTAATTTTTTTTGGTCTTTATTTGGAAAGTATACTTTAATACCTTCTTATATCTCTATCAATCAACGCAGCCCAAGCGTCTATACCACCTAAGACATTAACACAATGTTCATAACCTTGAGCCTTTAGCCATTTACATACAGTTTGACTCCTTGTTCCAGTATGACACATTACAAATATATTTTTATTTTTATCTAACTCACTATAGCGATTAGCTATTTCAGATAACTTAATATGAATTGTGCCTTTAATATGAGCATGTTCTCTTTCTGTATCTTCTCTAACATCAAGTATTTGAATTTTTTTATCTTCATCTCTCAATTCATTTAGTTTGTGTACTGTAATCTCAGAATTTGTATACATTTCCATAAATATATTCTATATGTTTAAAAAAAAAATTCTACTTTTTTTCAAGATTAATTGATTTAAATTAACATTGAAAGAATCCATTTGTTAAATTCTTAAAAATAGGTATAAGCAGTTTTTCTAGAAAAATTATATGTCAAAAAAAATATCCTTTTCAGCATTTGGTAGAGATTCCTATTATCATAGAGAGTGGTTTAGAAAAAATGGCTTTAAGTTTGATAGAAGTTCTAAAAAATGGACAGTGGAAGAAATGCCTATTGAACTTGCAGAAGAATTTGCAAGTTATTGTAGAAAATATGGATTAACTTTTGAGAGATCAGATAGATTGATTACTGAATTTGATTATGCTGATTATCTTTGGGATGGCCAAAGAGATGATTATATGAAACCATTAGAAGTTCAAAAAATTCCTGTACCTAAAAATAAAATTTAATTTTTTGTCTTCTAATTCCTCTTTAAATAATTTAATTCTTTTAATAATACTTTCAGCAATATGGGGATCTGCATTCATTTCAATAAAAGTAAGTGTAGAGTATATTAACCCTATTTCTGTTGCATCTATAAGATTAATTATTGCTGCAATTGTATTATATATTTATTTTAAAAGTAAAAATATCGTTTCTTCATTATCAAAAAAGAATATTTTTTTAATATTTATTATTGGACTAATTGGAAATTTTATACCATTTACTCTAATTAGTTGGTCTGAGATATATTTAAAATCTAATACAGCGGGTTTGCTTTTATCTATAGCACCTATTTTTGCTTTAGTGTTTTCGCATTTCATGACTAAAGATGATAAATTTACTATTTTAAAATTATTTTCTATTTTAATTGGTTTTGTAGGTGTTTTGTTTATTATAGGCTTTGATTCATTTTATAATTTAAATGAAAATAAAAATCTATTAATTGCTAAGATTGCAATTATTATTTCAGCTTTAGGATATGTATTATCAAGTATTTTTGCCTATAATTTAAAAGAAATTAATTCAATTACCCTCACAACCTATGTAACAATCTCAGCTGCTATAATTTCTTTACCTTTTTTAATATACGTTGAGTATAATTACTCTTCTAACTTTAATATTAAAAGTGTTTTGCCTTTAATTTATTTAGGTGTATTTCCAACCGCTATAGCTTTTTTAATGAGATTTTATTTAATACATAAAGCTGGACCTATTTTTCTTTCATATGTAGCGTATTTAATTCCAGCATTTGCAATTGTATGGGGTTATTTATTCTTAAACGAAACAGTAACCTTTAATTCTATTATTGGAGTTATATTAGTATTGCTTGGAGTTTTAATTAGCCAAAAAAAATTAGTGACTAAAAAAACTAATAACAGCATATACAATCAGTAATATTGCAATAATTATAGTAATATTTCCTGAATTAAAAAACTTCATTATCAAAATTAATACCTCTGATTAATAATTTATAGTTGATTTGTTAATAATTTTCATACAATATAACTTTTAATATGAATGATACAGTTAAATATCTATTGGAAGAGGAAAAGGCACCTAAATTTTGGTATAATATAAATTCTGATCTACCAAGTCCACCACCACCACCACTTCATCCAGGCACAAAACAACCAGCAGGTCCTGATGATTTTGCACCTTTATTTCCAATGGGTTTAATAATGCAAGAGGTTTCAACAGAAAGAGAAATTGAAATTCCAGAACCAGTTAGAGAAGTTTATAAACAATGGAGACCATCTCCTTTATACAGAGCTAGAAGATTAGAAAAATTTTTAGATACTCCAGCAAAAATCTATTATAAATATGAGGGAGTTAGTCCAACAGGTAGTCACAAACCTAATACGGCAGTACCTCAGGCATTTTTTAATAAAGAAGAGGGGATTAATAAAATTTTTACGGAAACTGGTGCAGGTCAGTGGGGTAGCTCTCTTGCTTTTGCAGGTCAAATTTTTGGTATAGATATTGAAGTCTTTATGGTTAAAGTAAGCTTTGATCATAAACCTTATAGAAAACTTATGATGCAATCTTTTGGTGCTAATTGTCATGCAAGTCCATCCAAACTTACTGATTTTGGAAATAAGCTTCTAACTGAAAATCCTGATAATCCTGGTAGTTTAGGAATAGCTATTTCTGAAGCCATTGAAGCAACTGTAAAAAGTGGTGGTAAGGCTAAATATTCATTAGGAAGTGTTTTGGGACATGTTTTAATGCATCAAACAATAAATGGTAATGAAGCTATTATGCAAATGGAAATGGCAGGTGATTACCCAGATATTATTGTTGGTTGTACAGGTGGAGGAAGTAACCTTTCTGGTTTAATGTTTCCTTTTCTTGGACAGCAACTAAGAGGTGGCCAAAAAATAGATATTATAGGGTGCGAGCCTGCATCTTGTCCTTCTTTTACAAAAGGGAAATATGCTTATGATCATGGAGATATGGCAAAAATGACACCTTTGATTAAAATGCATACTTTAGGATCTGATTTCCTTCCACCAGCTAACCATTCTGGAGGATTAAGATATCACGGTATGTCTTACCATTTAAGTCATCTTTATGAACTTGGTTTAATGAGAGCTAAAGCATATTCACAAAAAGACTGTTTTGAATCTGGTTTAACATTTGCAAAACAGGAAGGCATTATACCTGCCCCTGAGGGTAACCACGCTGTTAAAGGTGCAATAGATGCTGCTCTTGAATGTAAAGAAAGAGGAGAGTCTAAAACCATTCTATTTAATCTATGTGGCCACGGGTATTTTGAT
>MDSW01134474.1_pt1 | contig 20201 bp, 15 predicted proteins | sample 811171 | NCBI WGS metagenome assembly MDSW01 (sample SAMN05326641, study PRJNA326480) | marine metagenome | isolation source: seawater | place: Atlantic Ocean: North West | collected 2012 | reverse complement strand
TTTATTAATTAGTATTTGTGAGACAATAATTAAAAATGAAAGACATGCAAATACTCTAGTTTGATCATCGACAATAAATAATACTCCTAATTGAGCAAATAAAATAATTAAAAATAAAATATTTTTTTGACTATAAAATAAATATTTTAGAACAATAAGCCAACCTAAAGACAATGAAAACCATATTATATTATGTAAATTAAAGTAATTATTATAAATAAAATGTTTTATTACATCTAAAGTATACCAAATTCTTCCTGAATTTATATCCAGTCCAATTGAAATGAAATAGTATTCTAAAAATATTTTACCAATCAAAATTCCTAAAAATATAAAAATGGAATATTTCAAGTCTAAAAAACTTTCTTTAGAGAAAAATTTGTTATAAATATTTAATACCAATAGACTTAGAGAAGATAAAAAACCTAATTCAAAATGTTGAAGTCCCAATAAAATTCCTAATACAAGTACAATAAATAATTCTTTTCTAAACAAAACACTTAAAATCATTAATGAAAGAGTTATAGAGTCATATCCAACCCAGAAAAATACTGTGGTTGAGACAGGTAATATTAAAAAAATTATTAAAGAGTAAACTGCATATTTTCGGTTTAGCTCTTTAAAAATTAAATAAAAATAAAGAAAATTAAATAAAAATGAAAAAAACAAATGGAATAAAAAAAAAGATAATTTTGTATTTATTTTAAGTAAATTTGCAACATATCCACCAAAAAAATTGTAATATAAATAGTGTGCATGTTTATTGTTTATTATACTTTCATCAAGTGGGTTAATTGATATCTGCAATAATTTCCATAACGCAGGATGGTACCAGAAACCAATTTTAATTATTATGATAAAATAAAAAAAAAATAGTAATTTTTTAATATTTAGATTTATTATATATTTTTCCAAATCTAGTAGTTTTTTTTCCATTAAGATTATATTAATAATATATATTTAAATTTTTAAAAATAGCTATATTTCTCCAATGTCAAAATTATATAATCTTTTTGGTAAAATTTTTTACCTTTTTTTTATTTTTTTATTCGGATTTTTGGCAATTTATTATTTAAGGTTAAAGTTTTTAAATGATAATATTAACTTTTATACATTACTTAACTTTTCTTTAATTTTTTTTAATTTAATATTTTGGACTTGGGCATTATTTTCAAAGTCAAAATATAAAAATATTATATTGATATCTTATTTTAGTGTGATTTTTTCACTGTACGTAACGGAAATTTTTTTACAAGATCAAAAAAAAAAAGAGTCATATAGTTATTTTTTAAAAGTAAATAAAAATTTCGACACTAGATCAAAGTTTGAAATTTATGATGACTTAAAAAAATTTGAGGATATTTCTCCAATTTACTATCCCTATAATCAACTTCTTAAAAAACGAATTATTAAATTAAAAGAATTAAATAATAAAAAAGTGTTTATTCTCTCAAGCATTTCAAACAAAAAAACTATAACTTGTAATGAGACTGGCAAATATCTTATATATGAAAGTGATAGATATGGTTTTAATAATCCTAATAATTTTTGGGATAATGATGTAGAAGGGGTTGTTATTGGTGACTCAATGACTTTGGGTGAATGTGTTGATGTATCTAAAGATATTGTATCAATATTGAGAAATAGCTCGAAAAAAAATTACATTAATCTTGGAATGGGAGGAAATGGACCATTAATTGAACTTGGTATACTGAAAGAAGTTACAAACATAATTAATCCAAAGAAGATTATATGGATTTATCATGAGGGTAACGATCTTTTAGATTTGTATAATGAGGAAAAGAATTCAATTCTTCTAAAATATTTAAGTCCTAATTTTAGTCAGAAAATTTTTCAACATCAAGAATTTATAGATAATAAAATTAATGAAATAATTATGGAAGAGTATGATGAATATAAAACTAAAAAATTAAAGTCATTAATTTTGTTACATAATATTAGAGAAATTTTTAAATCATATATTGAAAAGGGAAATAAAAAAAATATCGATATTAATGAAAAGATACCTTCTTTTTATAAAAAATTAATTTTTACTAATTCAAAAACACCATATAGAGATAAAATTTATTTACTCAGAAAAACCCTAGAGGAATTAAAAAATTATTCAAATTTCAAAGGTATCAATGAAATTTATTTTGTTTACTTGCCAAGCTTAGCAAGATTTAACGGTGAATTTGAAGATAGTGCGGATTTATTCGCAAGGAGCGATGTACTTGAGATTGTTGATGATTTAAATTTTACATTAATTGATATTTACAAAAGTTTTACAGAAAATAATATAAACGTTTTAAATTTCTTTCCTTTTAAAGGAAAAAAAGAACATTATAATAATGAAGGCTACTTCTTTATTTCAAATGTAATTAAAAATAAAATTACTAAAAATTGATTTTAATCAAGTTTAAATTTTTTATGATATTCCTCTTTTAATTTTATCGATTGTTTTTTTTTATCTAAAATACAATTACCAATAACTAGATAATCTAATCCAGTTCCCATAAAACAATTAAATGCATTAGTTGGTGTATTTACAATTGGTTCACCTCTTACATTAAAGGAAGTATTTACTATTACAGGACAGCCTGTTTTTTCTTTAAATTTCGCAATCAAGTCATAATAGCGTTTATTTGTATTTTTCGTTACAGTCTGAACTCTAGCTGAATAATCAACATGTGTTACAGCTGGAATTTTTGATCTTTTAATATTCAATTTATCTATTCCAAAAAGTTTTTTATCTTCTTCGGTCATTTCAATTTTTTTCTCTGAACTAATATTAGCTACAATCAACATATAAGGACTATCAATGTCCAGATCAAACCATTTGTTTAAATCTTCTCTAAGAACTGATGGAGCAAAAGGTCTAAAACTCTCTCGATACTTTACTTTTAAATTGAGATTTTTTTGCATCTTGTCTGACCTGGGGTCAGCTAAAATAGATCTACAACCCAAGGCTCGAGGGCCAAATTCCATTCTACCTTGAAACCAACCTATTGCTTTTTCATTTAATAAAAATTCTGAAGTTTTGTTGATTAAATCGTTATATTCTAAAGTTTCAAAATTAGCTCCAGCAGATTTTAGTTCTTTTTCTATTTCTTCTTGACTAAATTCAGTTCCAAGGTAAGACCCTTTCATATCGTCATTTAAATTTACCAATCTTTTATTACCATATTCTATATACCAAAGTGCAAGAGCTGCACCTAGTGAACCACCAGCATCTCCTGCAGCGGGCTGAACCCAAATATTATCAAAAATTTTTTCTTTAAGAATTTTTCCGTTTGCTACACAATTTAATGCAACACCTCCAGCTAAACATAGATTTTTTATGTTATATTCTTTGCGAATTGATTTTGATAATTTTATCATAATTTCTTCAGTTACTTTTTGAATTGATGCCGCTATGTCCATATGAAATTGTGCAATGTTTTCATTTTGCGAATCTCTAGGTTTTTGACCAAATAAATTATCAAATTCATGATTAGTCATTGTAAGTCCAGTTGCATAATTAAAGTATTTTTGGTCTAATCTAAAAGTTCCATCATCTTTTATATCGATTAACTGCTTGATCTTATCTTCGTAAATAGGATCTCCGTAAGGCGATAAACCCATAAGCTTGTATTCCCCACTGTTGACTTTAAATCCTAGGTAATAGGTAAATGCAGAGTAAAGAAGTCCAAGAGAATGTGGAAAATGAATTTCTTTTTTAATTTCTAAATTATTATTTTTTCCTACTGCTACAGTAGTTGTTGCCCATTCACCCACTCCATCAGCTGTCAATACTACAGCTTCTTCGAAAGGAGATGGAAAAAAAGCACTAGCGGCATGACTTAAATGATGATCTGAAAAGAAAATATTTTTATCAGATTTATAATTTTTATCATGAGCTTTAAGTTTATTAAATAAAAAATTTTTTTGGAAAAGTTTTTCCTTTATCCATAATGGCATTGCCTTAGCAAATGAAATAAAACCTTTCGGTGCAAAAGCAACATAAGTTTCTAATAACCTTTCAAATTTTAAGAAAGGTTTTTCAAAAAAAACTATTTGATCAACTTCACTTAGTTTAAGATTTGCATATTTTAAAACAAATTCAATTGCATAATGAGGATAATTTGGGTCATGTTTTTTTCTTGTAAATCTCTCTTCTTGGGCAGCTGCTACTATCTTTCCATCTTTTAAAATACAAGCTGCACTATCATGATAAAATGCTGATATACCTAAAATCGAGGACACTTTAGAAAATTGTATATATAAAAGGTGCTACTGCAGAACCTTGACTCAAAATAATTAAGCCTCCAAATAAAACAAGAAAAATTATAATAGGTAATAGCCAATACTTTTTTCTTATTTTTAAGAATTCCAAAAATTCTTTAACAAAGTCCATTTTAAAATTGATTATTCATATTACTTTTTGGACCATTTTTTTGAATCCAATAAGATTTATCATTTTGATATTTTAAATTCAATATATCCTTGCCCAATAATCTCATTATAAAACCAATTGGTGTAACTACCAAAAAGAATATTATTCCCATAATCACTGGTGAAACTACTAATCCTAAAATTATTCCAAACTTGAACCAGATTTTGTTTAAAGGCGATAATATTTTAGAATTTATTAGTCCTAAAGCTAAAAAAATTAAAGATATTACTAATGACCATAACCTTATATCTTCATTATTAATTAAAGGATACAAAGCAATAAGCAAAAACACTAAAGAAAAAACTATTCCAAAGCTTCGATTAGTACCTATTTTTATATTATTATCTCTCATTTAATTTTTTTACCACTTTTTGTATTGATATAATAGAATTTTTATTATTTTTATATTTTTTCTCTAGATGTTTTGTAATGTTCCATGGTAAAATTAGTATAGCATCTATTTTTTTTATTTTAATTTCTTTAATTATTTTAATTCCAGATCCTGGTGTGTATTTATTAATTTTAAAGCGAGATTTATCCAAGATTGAGTTAATGTTTTTGTCTGACAATTTACAATAGTTTAATAAAGTATTTCCTTTTGTGGCCGCTCCTAATCCAAAAACCTGTGTTCCTTCTAAATTTTTATTCTTTACAAACTTAATTATTTTATTTGATACATATTTAATATTTTTTTTAAATTGTCTAAAATTTTGCAAAGAAATAAAAGATAATTTTTTTGAAATTTTAGAATATTTTTTTCTCGCGAATATTCGGATTGATCCGGACATATAGCTAATTTTTTCAAATTTAAAAATGTGAAGATTTTCTTTTAATAAAATTTTTTTTAAAGATTTTTCAGAATAATAATGTCTATGCTCGTGGTATATAGTGTCGAAACCTACTCCAGAAATTAACGAATTTAGATCTGGAACTTCTAAAACTAATACACCATTTTCTTTTAAAATATTTTTAATCCCTTTTAAAAAATCAATATTATCATCAACATGATTAAAAACATTTGCTCCATAAAAAATGTCAGCTTTTCCATATTTTGATTTTATATATTTTGAATTTTTGTAATTAAAATAATTTATATAGGTTTGAATTTTTTTTCTATTAGCTAATTTTGAAATATTTTTTGATGGGTCAACTCCAAGAATCTTTGCACCTGAAAATTTTCTTATTTCATTTAAAAAAGTTCCATCATTACTTCCTGCCTCAACTACAAAGGATTTTTTTGAAATTTTAAAACTTTTAATAATTTTTAATGCAATATTTTTAAAATGTTTTCTTGAAACTGGAGAATTATCTGAGGTATATGAATACTCATATTTCTCATATCTTTCTTTCTCAGGAATTTTATTAATTGATGTTAAATGTGAACAATTGCAATAACCTACAATTAAAGGATATCTTTTTAAACTAATTGCCTTTTTTTTATTTTTTAAGAATGTATCTGCACACGGATGGTTTCCCAAATTAAGATTATCCAAAAATTTAGTATTACAAATCTTACATTTTTTTTTCATTCAAAATTCTCTTTATATAATTTTTAATCACTTTTTTTGAGTTTTCATTGCTGAATATAGAATTGGTTTTGTTATTTACAACGCTTATGTTGGCCACCTTACTTTGAAAATTTGCAGCAAATTCTTTATTAAATTTTTCAAGATAAATTTTTTTATAAATATTTACTAAATCAAATGTAGTAATCAAATCTTTATTTCCATAATTTTTGATGAATGACTTATTGTAATTAGAATGTTTATGCAACAACTTTACAAATTTAGATACACTGCTATATCCTCTTTTATCTTTTGAAGAACCATAAAAATTATAATTATTTCTTTTTTCAATAAAAATCTTTTTTATTGCCAAATTATGAAAATGATCAGATAAATATTCATTTTTACCTACAAGATTATAAGGTCTCCATATTTGATAAAATTTAAAATTTTTTTTTTTTAGATAGATTAGTCTTTCACATTTTTTTTTTACTTTTCCAATTATACTTTTTTTATAATAAATACTTGGCGAAGATAGGTAAATTATTTTATTAATTTTAAAATAATTAATTACTTTTTTAAGCCATTTATATTCTTTCAAAAGAATTTTTGCTTTATTATTTTTAACCAAAAATCTTGGGCTTGAAAAAAAAAAAATATTTACTAATTCATTATTATATGTTTTTAAATTTATTTTATTATTTAAGTTCAATCTTTTAAAATTAGGATTTTGATAGGAGAAAAAAAAATAATTTTTTTTATTTTTATTTATTTTATAAAATTCATTTCCAACTAATCCAGATGAACCAAATATAAAATTTTTTACCATTAATTTAAATTTTATTTATATGTCTTAAAAATTTATAAATTATAATCACTAAAATTAATAATTTATTTTGTTTATTATTAATTCTAATTTTAATTTCTTCAAAAAAATGATCTATAAATCTAATCTGACTTGAAAATCCACCGCGTCTAAATACACCAAAAATTTCATTTTTTTTTGTAGCTATCCCTGATAGTTTTTCTTTAACTATCATTCTATAAAAATAATCATAATCAGAAGAATATTTGTACTGCAAATCATATAGGCCTACTTTTTTTGCAGATTCCTTTTTAATATAAAAACCTGTCGAGTGGCTTGAATAAAAGCCCCAGCTCCATTTTATTTTATATGGTTTGTAACCATGTAATATCCCCCAATGTTTTTTTACTGAGCCAAAAATAAAATCTTTTTTTGGATTATTTTTAATATATTTTACAAGTGTTTCTAAAGCATTGGGTAGTAATACATCGTCAGAATTTAAAAAACCAAGGTATGATCCTTTTGATAATTGCATTCCAAAATTAAATGCATCATAAATTCCTTTATCTTTTTTTGATGACCAATAGTCTATTTTGTCTTCATATTTTTTAATTATATTTAAACTATTATCTGATGATCCTCCATCAACTAATATATGTTCAAAATTTTGATAACTTTGTTTATGTAGACTTATCAAACATTCTTCCAAATGCTTTTCACTATTATATACAGCTGTTATTATTGATATAAGGGGCTTATCCAATTTTTCTTGTTTAAAGATTTTTTTCTTTCTATTACCTCCATCGAGAATTGCGCCATCAATTAGGTCTATATCTTTAAATTGGTTTTCCATTTTTTTGTTTTAAAATAATGACATCTTTTTTACAAGAAATTGCTTTATTTTTGAGTAATTTTAATACATACAAATAGGATTTAAAAATTAAACATTATTTAAGCTTATAGTATTAAAGAAAATGAACAAAATCTAGTAAATAGATAAATTGTCAATTGAATGATTAATTACTTAATTTCACAATTAAAATATTTTTTTATTTATATTAAAATAAAAAACAAAATAAAATTTGATAATGTTAATAATAATATTAATGGAAAAAAAATTATATTATGTGAGTTAAATAATTTTACGAGTATTCAGATACCTTTTTTTTACATTTTAAACTATTTTTGTAGAAAAAAATCTTACAAAATAAAATGTTTTTATAATTATACTGTTTTAAAACATTCAATAAACGAAAATATTTTTCAAATCTTTATTAGAAAAAATATTTTAAATTTTTTTATAAAAAAAATTTATAAGTATTTTGGAGTTTCCGAATTTATTTATCCATACTCGAAAAGCAATGAAAAATTAATATTACAAAATAATATTAAAAAAGTTTTGAATCTTAAATCTAAAAGGGAATTGGTAAACCTTAAAATTAATGGTGTTTTAATTGGAGACTTATTATATGACACATATTGTAAAAAATTCTTTGAAGCTACAATAGATTTTAAAGATGAAAGATTTAAATTATTAACAAAGGAATTTTTAATATTATTTAATTATTGGAATAATTACTTTACTCAAAATTTAAATATCGAAAAGGTTTTAAGTTCTCACGGCGTTTATTCTTATGCAATAATACTGAGGATTGCTTTAAAATTTAAGAAAGATGTTTATTTAGTAAGTCTTGATAGAATAAAAAAACTTAATTCAAAAACTCCCTTTGAAGTCCATTACTCAGATTTTGATATAAAACAACTGAATAAATTAAATAAAAAAAACAAAGTAAAAATAGTTAAAAAAGGTAAATTAATTCTTGATAATATTTTAAAAGGAAACGAAAAATCTTTTAATATTGTTTCAACTCTAAAAAAGAATTCGTTCCTAAAAAATTCACAAAAATCTCTCATAAGAAAAAATAATAAAACTAAAGTTTTGATTTCACCTCACGATTTTTATGATGCTCCACATGTTTGGGGTGATCATGGATTGTTTTCAGATTATTATGAATGGCTAAATTATTTATTTAAGTTGTCAAAAAAAACAAATTATGATTGGTACTTAAAAACACACCCAGACCTCGTTGGTCAATATGGTGCTAATCAAAGACAATCCAGAAATATTCTTCAATCTTTAACTAAAGATTATAAAAATATAAAAATTTTACCGCCTAATTATTCGAATTATAGATTGGTTAAAGATAAAATTAATTTTGTAATAACATGTCATGGTAGCGTAGCATATGAATTTCCATACTTTAAAATACCTACAATTACTTGTTCTAAGTCTAATCCGTTTATAGAATACAAATTTAATATTCATGCTAAATCAAAAAAAAATTTAGAAGAAATAGTGCTTAATTTAAATAGGTACAAAAATAAAATCAGAATTAATAAGGATGAAATATATAAATACTTTGCAAATAGATTTGTATTCTATAATACTAATGATTGGCTTTTCAATTTTTTTGACTATACAAATTTTGTCAAAGCATGGCATATGAGAGATGGACCTGAATTATTTGAATATTGGTTAAAAAACTACGACAAAATAGACTTTAATAAGGTAAATTTAATTTTTGATAAGTTTATTGATTCCAAAAAAACCTTAATGAATATAAGTCATATAGATTAATTATGAGGAAAATTTCTTTATACAATCCAATTTTGGGACAGAATGAGAAAAAAAATGTATTAAACTGTTTAAATGAAAATTGGATTTCATCAAAAGGAAAATATATTGAACTTTTTGAAAGAAAATTTAGATCTTTTACAAAAATAAATTATTGTACATCAGTGGTGAATGGGACAGCTGGTTTGCATCTTTGTTTATTAGCTTTAAATATTAAGGATGGAGATGAAATCATTGTGCCTACTTTTACATATATAGCTTCTGTAAACTGTATAAACTATGTAGGGGCCAAGCCAATCTTTGTTGATTCTGACTATGATAATATGCAAATTTCTATAGAGGATATTGAGAAAAAAATTAATAAAAAAACTAAAGCAATAATAATTCCCCATTTATATGGTTATACTTGCAATCTTGATTTAATTAAAAAAATTAAAAAAAAATATAAGTTATATTTAATTGAAGATTGTGCAGAAGCGTTAGGTTCCTTTTACAAAAGAAAACATGTTGGAAATTTTGGTGATATTTGTTCATTTAGCTTTTTTGGAAGTAAAACTATTTCTACTGGAGAAGGTGGCATGGTTTGTTCTAATTCAAAAAAATTAATTTTAAAAGTAAAAAAACTAAAAGGACAAGGATTAAATGTTACAAAAAATAAAAAATATTATTGGCATGACGTTGTTGGTTATAATTACAGAATGACAAATATTTGTGCATCAATTGGATTGGCACAAATGAATAAAATAAATAATATTTTAAAAAAAAAGAAAAAAATATTTAATTTATATAAAAAGCAATTATCAAATAGTAATATTATTTTCCCTTCTGTAGTTCAAGGGCTATCATGCTCACATTGGTTAATTGTTATATTTTTAAATTCTAAAAGCAAAAAGAATAAATTAGCAAAATTATTAACTAAAAACAAAATAGAAACGAGGCCAACTTTTTATCCTGCTCACACAATGAAAATGTATATTTCAAAGAAATCATTCAATAATGCTTCAAGACTAAGTGCAAATGGAATTTGTCTTCCTAGTTACCCCAATCTTAATAATTCAAGTATAATTAAAATTTGTAATATTATTAAAAAATTTTTAAAAAAAAATTAATTTTTTAAATTAAAAATTAAATTACATTTTTTTATAATATAATTGATTTGATTTATAGATAAATCATAAAAAATAGGTAGAGAAAGTTCTTGATTATAAAATTTAAACGAATTTTTAAATAATTTTTTATTTAAACCATATTTCTTTTTATAATATGGTTGAGAATTTACAGGAATATAATGTACCTGAGTTTTAATTTTGAATTTTAAAAACTTTTTTATAATTAAATCTTTTTGAATCTTTAATTTTTTAAAATCAATCAATAATGGGTATAAATGGTATGAATTAAAATTATTTTTAATATTTCTCGGAATTGTAAAAATTGAATATTTTGAGAAAAATCTGTTATAAATATTGGCAATTTTTCTTCTTTTGGCTATAAAGTAGTTTAATCTTTTAAGTTGTGAAATTCCAAGAGCACAATTTATATCTGGAATCCTAAAATTATACCCAACATTATTCATTTTGTAGAACCAGTAATTTTTATTCTTTCTTTCAATACCATGCGACCTTAATAATTTTGCCTTTAAATCATATATTCTTTTGTTGGATAAAATTGCACCGCCTTCTCCAGTGGTTATGGCTTTTGCTGGATGGAAACTTAAGGTAACAAGGTCTGCATATTTGCAAGAATAACCTTTATTTTTCTTAATTTTTGATCCAATGGCGTGACAATTATCGTTGATTAAATCAATCTTGTATTTTTTTTTAAGTTTGTAAAATTTTATCCAATCTGCAGGCTGGCCACCAAAATCAGTAATTATAGCTGCTTTAATTTTTTTTTTTTTATCTTTAATTAATTCTTTTTCTAATAAATTTGGATCCATACAATAATCGTTTAAATTTATGTCAATAAATAATGGTTGTGCTCCTAAATGCTCAATTACATTAACCGAAGATAAAAATGTAATTGGAGGCACTGCTATTAAATCTCCTTTTTTCCATTCTAATATTTTGCCAGCAATCATTATTGCAGATGAACCATTGTTCACAACTGTAGCAAACTTGCATTTAAGTTTTTTTTTTAACGCTTGTTCAAATCTATTGACTAGTGGACCCTGAGTAATGAATTTTTTTTTTAAAGAATCAGATACAGATTTTATATCCTTTATATTAATGTTTTGGCTTGCATATGGTATATACATTCTTACTTAATTTTCAAAATCTGATAGGTTTGCTGAAATTAATTTTTTGATTTCTTCAATTTTAAGATATTTTTTATTATTATAACTATTATAAGATAGAAGATTATTTTTAATACCTTTTAATTTTTTTCTTAAAGGAAATAAAGTATAAGAATTTTTACTTTCTTCGGCGTAAAAAAACTCAGAATTATTTACTAACTCTTCATGAATTTTTTCTCCTTTTCTAATACCAATAATTTCTAATCTCCTTGATTTATTTATAGCTTTTACTAAATCTAATATTTTATAAGAAGGACATTTTGGTACAAATATTTCCTCACCTTTCATTTGGTTTATACACTTATCAACAAATTTAACTGCATCATTTAAAGTAATATTAAATCTTGTCATTCTTTTATCGGTTATAGTAAAATTTTGATTATTTAAATTTTGTTTTAGAAGTATGGGTATAACTGATCCTCTGCTTCCCATTACATTTCCATATCTTACAACACTAAATTTAGTTTTATTTTTTCCTTTAAATAGATTTGCAGATATAAATAATTTTTCAGCTGTAAGTTTTGTTGATCCATAAAGGTTTAATGGTGAAACTGCTTTATCAGTACTAATTAAGCAGCACTTTGGAATATTTTTATTTAAGCAAGTTTCAATTATATTCTGGGTTCCTATTATATTTGTTTTTACAGTTTCAAATGGATTATATTCTGTTGCTGGAACTTGTTTTAAAGCTGCAGAGTGAATTAGTATATCAATATCATTATTCAAAGCCCATTGAAGTCTATCTCTATCTCTGACGTCGCCAATAAAGAATCTAAATATTTCCTGATTATTTTTAACTAATTTACTACTTTTTAAAATCAGTTGTTTAAATTCATCTCTACTAAATACTACAATTTTTTTTGCGACTTTTTTTTTTATTAATAATTCAATGTATTTTTTTGCAAAAGAACCTGTTCCACCGGTTATAAAATAATTTTTTTTCATCTTAAAATAGTTATAGATTATTTAACTTATTTTTATACATTTTCAATTTAAATTAAGTTGTTTGCTCTACCAATTGCTTATTTCTCAAAATAAATCTTTTATTACAAATTTCTAATGAAGAAACTTTATGAGAAACAAATATTATAGTTAGATCTCCACAATTATCCCTTAATTCGTTCAAAAAATCCTTTTCAGTTTCTGCATCTAAAAAGTTAGTGGACTCATCTAAAATTAAAACTTTACTCTGTCTATAAAAAGCTCTTGCAATACCTATTCTTTGTTTTTCACCTTGTGAAATTTTAGAGCCATTTTCTCCTAAATTTTGGTCTGATTTGTTTTCTAATTTTTTTAATAATTTTACTAGTTGAGCCTTTTTTATTGCTAAATCATATCTTTCTTTATCAAAATCTGTTTTTAAATCTCCTAATGCTACATTAAATTGAAGACTTTCATCAAAAACAATTACATTTTGGGGAACATAAGAAATAAGATTAAACCATCCTTTTTGATTTTTTTTTATATTTTTTTCATCAACTAAAACTTCACCATCTTTTGGTTCAATTAATCCCATAATTACGTTTAAAAAAGTTGTTTTTCCTATTCCTGATTCACCTAAGATTCCTATTTTATCTTTACTTTTTATTTCTAAATTACAATTTTCTAAAATATTTAAATTATCAAAACTTAAGTTTAAATTTTTGATCAGAATGTTTGATTTAAATTCAATATTTTCTTCTTTTGTTAGCTCATATTCATTATTATATGGTTGATCAATTGCTACTCTTTTAATTATATCTATAGTTGGTTGAGAAAATTTCATCTTATTATAACTAACACTTATTGCATTTAATGAAGGCATCAATCTAAATGTAGCTGCTACATATAAACCTAAAGTTGTAACCAATGAAGGTTGATTATTTGTATTTAATAAAACAATTAAAATCAATAAACTCAAAAATAACATTTCATACGATGCTTTAGGTATACTTGAAATTAATATTCTTTTAATATTAATTTTTAAAAGTTTTTTTAAAGTTTTGTCAATTTTATCTATGAAAAAATTATTAAGATTTAATAACCTTATTTCTTTAATTATGTTTAATCCATCATTAATATTTTGAAAAATTGTCTTTTGATAATTTTGTCTTTTTTTTCCTAATTCTTTCAATTGTTTTCCAAAAAAAAATCTAAATATAAAAAAAGCAAAAATTGCTGCTACTAAGATGATTAAACTAGATTGAAAATTATAAAATAATAGTAAAGTTATAATAAAAGATATTAATAAAATATTTGATATAAGTGTTAAATACGGACCAACATAATTGTTTGTAAATAGTCCAGTTTCAGTAATTATATCTCTAAATAATTTAGATGAATGTGTTTTGGAAATATCAATTAAATTTTTATTTAAGTAATTAGCATAAACTTTTTTGATTAGTGAATTGCTCAATAAAATAATAAATTTAGCCTGATAATAATTTGTAAATACTAAGAAAATATTTTTTAAAAATACTAATATAAAAAATATAATAAGTATTTGAATAATTTTAGTTTGAAATTTAAAATCAACATATTCATTTATAAAACTTAAAAAATTACTTGGTTGACCTTGAAGTATTTCCATCAATGGGATAATCAATCCGATAGATAACATTTCAAAAAAATTAGTTAATATAAACATTAATATAATAAAATATGACTGTAACTTCTGTTTATTTGTTAATATTGGTGTAATATTTTTATTCATTTAATTAATTATAAAATAATTTTTTCAGCTATTGTTTCTAATTTACTAATTGTAAAGAGATCTTTTAAATTCATCAAAACAGCTACATTATTATAGATAAGATAATTTTTTCCAATTCTTATTTTATAATACGATAAATTAAAAGATAATATAATATAAAATCTATTAAGTGTTATTTTTGTTTAAAAAGTTAAGACTTATTGAAAAATTCTTTAAAAAATAAACTACAAATTTTAATTCGATTATAATTTTCTTTATTAATTTGATCGATTTCTTTTAAAACTATATTTTTTTCATCATATTCAATTAATTTTTTTTTAAGATCTGCTTGTGACTCAGATTTAAAGTAAAATAATTTATCATAAATTATTTCTTTATTAATAATTATATCAGATAGAATAATAGGAACACTCAATGCTATTGCATCAGTAACTGCTCCACCGCCTGGTCCACCCTCGAAAGAAGTAGGCTGGATAAGAGCTTGAGAATTTTTTAGATAATTTAGTTGTCGAATTTTATCAATATTGCCTGTTAAAATTATTTTTTTATCTAAATTTAATTTTGAAATGAGTTGCTTAATTTCATTTATATATTTTGGAAACCTGTGATCTTTATATTCGCCTGTAATCACTAAATCATTTTTACCGCCTTCTTCTAAATAGTCTCTAAATGCTTTTATTGCTAAAGTATGATTTTTATGCTTCCAAAACTGATTAGAAATTAAAAAATAATTATTGTTTGTTATTTTAGAAAATTTATTTTTGATTATTTCATCTAAAATTTTTTCATCCAAATATGGTGAAAATGGAACTACGTTTATTTTATTTTTATCAATATTTTTGTAAAATTTAATAATATCATTTTTTGTATTAATTGAATTAACTAAAATTCGCGATGAATTAAGAGTTTGCTTTATTTGATTTCTTCTGAATTCAATCTCGCCAGTAGAAAAAAATTCAGGTAGATATTCGTGCTGAAAATCAAAAACATATCCTACAGAATTAACATAATTTTGATTATTTATTACAACAGGCATAATTAAATCTGGAGAAATTTTCTTAATTATTTTGTGCTCATCGACGAAATCTTTATAAATAATTTTTAATTTTATTTTACCCGTATTTAAATAATTCAAAATGTAATTTTCAATATCATTTGCTCCTTTATGTATTTTCCAAAAAAAATTTTTTTGAATTCTAAATTTAATTATACTTCTTAATATTTGAAAAAAAGGATAGAAAATTCTTTTCAAAAAAGATTTTGGATTATTCTTTGGTATAATTACGTATATTTGGAAATTTTTTTCATCATCCATTTTTGAAATCGCAGATAAAAAATAATTTATTAAGTCAACACCACCATTCCAGCTACAAAAATAAGATGTAAGTATTACAATTTTTTTTTTCATTATTTATTAAGCTTTTGTTTAAGTAAAAAAAAGATAATACATATGTTTTACAAAATATTACTATCTTTAATTAATAATCACAGGTTTTTTAACAAATACTAAAAAAGTTTAAAAAATCTACAATTCCTTTGTTATAAATCTCTGGATACCTTCTAACAATTTTATGAGCACCGAGTTCTAGATTATTCCAGTGAACAATCCCTGAAAAAGCACCAAATAATGCTTTATGGTTAATATAAATTTCAGTTCTATGCATCTTTTTTTTACTTTTTAAATTTTTTAAATTAAATTCTACATTTCCGATAAGATATTTTTGTTTGTTATTAAGCTTATTTTTAAAAACTAAATTATTAAAATTTTTCCAATCAGGAAGAGCATAAATAGATAATAAATGAGGATTTTTTACTTCACTTCTGCTCATTGCCCTAGTTTTCGAATTGTTGAACAAAGTTTTTAAAACTCTAGGATTGTATGTTAAATTTTGGAAAGTTTTTTCGTAATCATAATGACTATGAATATGCTTATTTTTACTTAAATTTTCATTTATTTTTTTTGGTCTAAATGAGTTAAAGTATTTTTTATCTTTAATTGATTTTAATAAATCAATTTTTTTTCCAAATGGTTTTAGATATATTGCAAATTTATCCTTATCTAAAATTGATTTAACTTTTATTTTTGGTCTAAATTTTTCATATGCTTTCAGAGGTCCAAGATATTTTGCCCCTGCAGCAAAAGGTAAATGAACTTTAGAATTTATTGTATTGTGTGCTTCAAAATATCTACTTCTGAATTCTTCTCTTTGAACTTCTAAACTTTTGTTTAGCTCTTTATTGCCAATATCACATTTATAGTGTGTATGTGGCCATGACCCAGATGACATATAATTATATAGTGTTGCTATATTTTGCAATTTATTTTCGTTTATTTTTTTTTGAAAATTTTTAAAATGTGTTTTATTAAAACCAAAATCATTTAAATTAGTAACAGATACTTTTAATTGATTATGATAAACTATTATACCAGAGTCTATATCACTAAAACTTTTTGTGTCTCTAGGTATAACAATTAAATTCAAATCTTTTAAATTATGGAATCCTTTTAAATTCGAAATTATAAGTTTAGGTTTAATTCCATCGGCAATCATTTTTTTTTTAAGCCAGTTGCGATCAACTCCCTTTAAATTTTTAAAAGATGATATAAAAATTTTTTTTTCTCCGTACTTTTTAAAATAATTAAAAATACTTTTTGCGTCATAATGATCAGGGTGAATATGAGAAACATAAATAGCGTCGCAATTTCCAATTTTATTTACCCAATTTGAAACATCCATATCTGGAACCCAAGTTCCCTCGTAGGCAGCAGTATCAAACCAGGGGTCACAAATTATTCTAGTTTTATTTGTTTGTATAGACACACACGAACAACCAAAAAATGAAAGGCTAAAGTGATTCAACATAAAATTATAACAACTTAATTAACATAATTAAAATTTGATTCAATGTTATAAAATATATTTTTTTTCTATTTTATCTATTTCAATTATTTTGAGTAAAAATTCATAAAAGATGCAGCATTGTATAATAAAAAAATAAATTTTTGATCTTGTTGGGTTAAGCTATCATCTGATATTTTTTTTTCAATTAATCTTAAATTAATTATACTATTTATATATTTATTTTTTGTAATTACATTTAAAAATTTTTTTGAATTGATATTAATAGTCTCTTTCAACGGAAGAAAAAAACCTGTTTTTTCTGGATTAAATAAAATTGAGCTAGGTATTTTTTTTTTAAAAACATCTCTCAAAATATACTTTGCTAAACCATTACGTATTAAAAAATGCTTACTCATACTGTTTCTTAATAAATAAAAATCGTCACTTAAGTAAGGCATTCTAGATTCAATAGAGTTATGCATGGTAATATTATCTATTGTATGAGTCTGCGCAGGTAGCGTGTCATAAAATAAGTCGTTATCTAAATGTTGAATAAAAATATCTCTAATTTTTTTTTTATCTTTTTTATAAAAAATTTTCTTTTTATTTTTGGTTTTAAAATATTTTTCATAAATATTTGATTCAAAATTAAAACCTTTTTTTAATAAATTTTTTTCAAATAAGTTTAAATTTTTTAATATTTGAGTTCTAATAAATGGTTTTGTAGTATTTTTCCAATTTTTTAAATTTTTTTTAAATTTAGGAGTATTCTTTATCGAAATAAGATAACTCATATGATGGGCATAGTATCCACTAAAAATTTCATCACCCCCATTTCCTGAAATTAAAACTTTGTAACCATCTTTTTTAACTTTTTGACAAATTTTATTAATAGCTAAATTTGTAGAAGATAGTAAAGGAAAACCAATATCTTTAATTAAATCATCTATTATTTTGAAATTTTTTTGTAAATCATTTGTAGAGATATATTCATGTCTTAAATTTAATTTTTTTTTTAATAAGGATATATTAATACTTTCATTGTATAATTTGTCTTTCTGCTTTAATGAATAAAATTTAGTATTTTTTAATTTCTTTTTTGCCAGGTATGAAATTATTGATGAATCAACACCTCCGCTGAGCAAAAATGCAATTGGCACATCTGATCTAAATGTTTTTGGTATCGTTTCATTTATTTTTTTTTGTAAGATTTTTTTCCCAAAATTATAATTAATAATCCTTGGTTTATATTCACCATAATTAGTATAAGAAAAATTTTTAAATTTAAAATCTTTGTCAATTTGTATAATCTGACCCGGCTTTACAAAATTGATTTTTTCAAAAAAAGTTTTATTGTCAGAATATACCGATCTAAAACCATATTTTAAGTAATTATATATCTTATCCTTATCTACTTTATGATCATTTAAACTTAGTTTTCTAATATAATTTACATTTGATCCAAAAAGGAAACTTTTTTTTTTATTTTCAAATGAAAAAAAAACTGGCTTTTCTCCAAACTTATCCCTACATAAAAAAAATTTTTGTAATTTCTTTGAAAAATATGCAAAACTCCACATTCCATGAATTTGATTTAATTCTTTTACTCCGTAGTAATTTAAAAATTTTAATAGTACCTCTGTATCTGACTTAGTTTTAAATTTTATTTTTTTTCTTATTAAGTTTTTTTTTATTTCTAAATAATTATATATTTCCCCATTAAATGATAATATTCCTTCTTCATCTTCAATAGGCTGGTTAGATCTTTCTGATATATCAATAATAGAAAGTCTTGAGGCACAAAATAATATTTTGTTTTGTTTTAATTGAAACTGATTAATATCTTGTGAGTCAGGTCCTCTTAATTTCATTAGATTCAAACATGAATTTATTTTGATCTTACTAGGGTAAAATGTTTTACTACCAATATAACCTGCTATTCCACACATTTAATATTTATTTAAAATAGACTTATTGTTAATAGAGTTTATTTTCAAGTTTAAAAGATCATTAAATCTATTCACTGGGTCATTATTCAAACAGATTTTTTCAAATATTTTATATTTTTCTGAAAATTCATTTTTAATAAACTCATCTCCTTTTATCAGATTAACAATGTAATTCTCTAATTCTTTTTCATTTTTTGCAAAAAAAGAAAGATTATAATCTTGATATGGGGAACCGAATGTTTCTGAGGAAAGCTTCCACAATTCTATTGCTGGCGTTTTTGTAGATAGAGATTCCATGATTGATGCTGATCTAAAAAAATGTATTGAAAAATTAGAGCTTTTGCAAATCTCTTGCTGATGATCATTTGTTAGAATGAAGTTTAAATTTTTTTCGTTAATTAAAAAATTATTTAATTCATTCTGATTAGTATATGGATGCAATTTTACATAAATTTCAAAAATCTTGTTTATCTTTTTTAAAATTAATTTAATTTTATCTAGTTGTTCAATAGCTTTTTCAAACCATTTTTCATCTGGTAGATCTCTTCTATAAGACAAATATATTCTAAAAGTATTTGGTTTATATTTGATAGCTTGAATTTTTTCGATCCAATTATCAGCGTACCTTGGATATCCAATTATATATTGGTTTAACTCTGGATAAACTTTATTCCAATATCCTACATCGAGCTCATTAGAAAGTAATAAAAATTTATTTTTAATATTTGTTTTACTTACAACATTTGAAGAAATCTGGGTTGGCTTAAGAGAACATGAGCTTGGAAAATAAAAAGTAGATGCATTTTGTTCAATACTAAATTGATTTTCCCAATTATTAAAAAGTTTATCATAAGAAATAAATACACCAATTGTTATTTTATCTTCTAATTTAAAATTAATTTTTATTTTTTTAATTAAATATTTTGTAGAATAATATTTGGAATTAAATGAGTTTAAAAATCTAATATATTTATTTTTTTTAAAAAAAGTTTGAAAAATTTTCAAAAAACATCTTTCAAAAAAATTTTTATATTTACTTTCTAC
>MDSW01192436.1_pt1 | contig 20204 bp, 20 predicted proteins | sample 811171 | NCBI WGS metagenome assembly MDSW01 (sample SAMN05326641, study PRJNA326480) | marine metagenome | isolation source: seawater | place: Atlantic Ocean: North West | collected 2012 | reverse complement strand
GTAAAAATTATTAGAAACGGCTCTGTTTTTAAAAAAGTTGATTTATATGATTATTTTACTCGAGGAATAGCTAGCAATATTCAGTTGCGAGATGAAGATGTTATTTTAATTCCTCCAAGGTATTCCTTCGTTCATATTGACAGTGCAGTTTCTCGTCCTGGCATATATGAGTCAATAGGCGATGAAACTATATATGATATGATTGAAGTTGCTGGAGGAGTTACTTATAATTCATCAGATGTAGTTGCAGTAAGAGGTGTTGATTTAAATTCGTTTAAAAAATATGGAATTGCTACGGAAGGGAGATATATAACATTAAATGAATCAAAGCTTGTATCGGCAAAGGGCATTGATCACATAAGAGTTAATTATTTATTCAAGGAGAATCAAACTGTTGAAATCATTGGACAAGTTAAATCTCCGGGTAGTTATTATTTTTCATCTGGAATGACGTTATATGATTTATTAAGCCTTGGTGGTGGTTTGAAAGATTCAACTTTTATTAAATCGATAGTGTCTAGCAAAGCTGAAATTATTAGACGTAATCCTTTCAGTTTATATGATGAAGTAATTCCATTTAATTTAGATGATGTCCTAAATAATGGACTTGGAAATAAAATTTTATTGCAAAACCTTGACAAGGTAGTTCTTCATGCTAATCTTAATTTTTTTGAAAAACAATATATCAAAATTGAAGGCGAGGTTAAGATCCCTGGTTCATATCCTTTAACATATGACGGAGAGTCCTTGAGTTCTTTTTTAAAAAGGGCAGGTGGCTTTTCTACAAAAGCATTAGAGGATGGCATTTATATTTTTAGAGATAAAAAATATTTTGGAAATAATTCTGATATTAAAGACTCAAAATTCAATGGAGTAGATGATCAGATCCTAAATGATAATCAAGATAAAGATGAGGAAATTGAAAATCTAAAAATTGAACCAAATGAAGGTAAAATAAGAGTTGCTTGGGAAAATCTTAACATAGCACTTATGCAAGGGGACAGTATAGTCGTTAGAGAAAAAACAAATACAGTTTTAGTATCGGGCGCTATTTATAACCCTGGAATACAAGAATTTAGAAAAGGAAAGTCAATTAGATATTATTTGAATAGATCGGGAGGCTTAAATGATCGAGGTAATAAAAATAGTATAATAGTTCTTTATCCGAATGGAGGCGTTGTCCCAAAACGTTGGTATTCAAGCCCTAAGATTGTAGATGGTTCAACTATAATTGTCAATGAAAAACCCTTTCAAGAGCCATTTGATATCACTCAATTTGCAACAAATTGGACATCAATTGTATCATCTGTAATTACAGCAGTCATCCTAACTAAGCAGCTATAAATCAACAATCAAATGGTAATTTAAAATGAATTTTAATGAATTTGAAAATTTAATGGGCTCAAATGGGTTCCATTCTTTAGCGGAAATAGCTAGAAAACTACAAACCACGCCGCAAGCTGTTTCTAACTGGAAGGCTCGAGATCAAATACCTTACCATATAGTTTCAAAGCTGAATTCTTTAGCTGATAGCTCTGCCAAGGAATCATTCGTTTCAAGCGTAGAAAGGAATGTCTTGGCTGATGAAACAATAAATTTAAGTAAAATATTCTTAATTTTAGCTCAACAGTTAAAGATTATCATTTTGTTGCCAATTATTTTTATGTTTTTAACCTTTACCTATGTTCAATTTATTCAAACTCCAATGTTTAAAAGCTCTGCAATTATTTTATTACCAAGCGCTCAAGCTTCAAACCTTGGTGGATTAGCAGGTTTAGCCACTCAGTTTGGTGTAAATATGTCAACAGGAGAGGCTTCCCAAACTGATTTATCAAGTCCAATGCTTATTCCTGAACTATTAAGGAGTCGAACATTCGCAGAAACGCTTTTAAATAAAACTTTTTATATTGAAGAATTTGATAAAGAACTGTCTCTTCTTGCTATTTTGAATAATGGAGAAGAAGTGCCTGATGAAGAGAAAGCATCGTTTATAACTACTGTTTTGCCTGATATAAATGATATGATAAAATTTAGTAGTGATGGCAGTAGTTTTAGTCATATTTCAGTAGTGGCTACAGAGCCTAAATTTGCAAAAGAGTTTGCAGATGTTGTGATAGAAAAAATTGGAATACTTAATTCTTATTTTAAAAGTGAATCATTAAATGAAAAAACCAATTTCATTAGAGGAAGAATCAATTTAGTCGAGAGGGATCTAAAAAATTCTGAAAAAATTTATAAACAGTTTTTAGAACAAAATAGGCAAGTTATTTCTCCTGCTCTTCAGCTAGAAGAAGAGCGTCTGCTCAGAGATGTAGATATTCAAAAGGGAATATATTTAACTTTAAAACAGCAATTAGAGCTTGCGCAAATTGAACAAATAGAAAGATCTTCTGTAATAAAAATTCTTGATAAGCCACAGTACCCACTATATCCTTATAATATTAAGTTACGTATCAGCGTATTAATGTCGGGAATAATTGGTGTGGCATTGGCAATCTTATTTGGATTTTTTAGAGCCTATCCTAACAATGCTGATGTTAACAATCGTAAAGTGCTTAGAAGGATTAAAAACTTTATTAAGAAAAAAAGTAAAGATTTTTTTTATGATTATCGTGTCTGGGGAATACTGGCTGGCATGTTAATTTTAACATTCCCGGTATACTTATCACATGAATCTAAAGTTCCTGTTTTTTTTGGAATGTATTCAAAAAAATTAATGTTAATTATTATCTTGTATGTATTAGCATTGATTTTTTCAGTGATTATGTTTTTAAAACATAAGGCAAAGAATAAATAATTTTATTATAAAGAGGTGCTTAAATAAAAATTTATTGTTCAACTAGCAGTTTTTGTGAATTTTCTTCAGAGCCGCTTTCTCTATTAAAAAATAATTCTTTAGGTTTAAAAAATAACGATACAAAAAGAAAGTTAAAAAAAGATGAATTAATTAATAATCTTGTTGATTGTGTTGGTGTAATTGCTGGAACGGAAATTTATTCTAGAGAAGTAATAGATTCATTACCAAAATTAAAAGTTATTTCTAGGCTCGGAGTTGGAACAGATAGTATTGACATGGATTATGCGAGCGCTAAAGGAATAAAAGTTCTTATAACAGATACTAGGCCCTCACAGGCTGTCGCGGAATTAGTTTTAGGACTTATTTTAAATTTTTATAGAAAAATTAATATTTCAAATAATAATTTAAAAAATAAAATTTGGAAAAAATTTTCTGGACCACTGTTAAGTGGAAAAACAGTTGGGATTGTTGGTTTTGGCCATATAGGGAAGCAATTATCTTTATTGTTAAATGGGTTTAATTGCAAAGTTTTAGCGTTTGATGTTTATAAAGATGAATCTTTTGCAGCGGCGAATGCTGTCATTTTTAAAGATATCAATGAGTTATTATCTGAATCAGATATCATTAGTCTCCACTTAGATTTAAATACTGAAACACGCAAATTTATTAATGAGGAAAAATTAGAGAAAATGAAAAGTAATTGTTTATTAGTAAATGCTTCCCGGGGAGAAATTATTGATGAAGAAGCCTTATATTTAACATTAAAAAATAAAAAAATAATGGGTGCATGTCTTGATGTCTTTAATAAGGAACCGTATAATGGACCACTTTTAGATTTGGATAATGTATTGCTCACTCCACATATAGGCTCCTATGCAAATGAAATTCGAATAAAAATGGAATTAGAGGCTACAAATAATCTAATAAAGGAGCTTTTAAAATGAAGTATAAAAAAGCTTTAGTTACTGGAAGCTCTGGTTTTCTAGGCAGTCATATTGCTGATTCATTGGATGCTGCAGGTTATACGGTCACTCTTTTTGATAAAAATAAATCAAAATATAAAAAAGATTCTCAAAATGAAATTATAGGAGATATTTTAAAGTATGAAGATGTTTTAGATGCGGCAACAGGGCAGGATATCATTTTTCATTTTGCTGCTCAAGCTGATATTGAGTCATCTGGAGCTGCTCCAAGAGAGACAATCAAAGCCAATATTTTAGGTACTCAAAATGTTTTAGATGCTGCACTAAAAGAAGGACTCAATAGATTAATTTTTGCTAGCACTATTTATGTTTACAGTGACTTGGGTAGTTTTTATAGAGTCTCTAAACAGGCATGTGAAAAAATAATAGAAGAATATTATAAAGAATTTGGTCTTGAGTATACAATTTTACGTTATGGCTCACTTTATGGCTCGAGGGCGAATCATTTTAATTCAATAACAAATATGCTTACTCAGGCGATAACAGATAAAAAAATTATTAGAAGGGGAGACGGCGAAGAGATCAGGGAGTATATACATGTTAAAGATGCTTCGGAGTTATCAGTTAAAGCATTAGATGATGACTATATCAATAAGCATTTAATAATTAGTGGCAATCAAAGGATTAAAGTCAAAGACCTTTTAATGATGATAAAAGAAATTTGTAAAGGAGAGATTGAAATAAGTTTTGGTAAAGAAGAAGAGCTCCATCATTATCAAATAACACCTTATTCTTTTAAGCCAGAAATTGCAAAGAAACTTGCTCCCAAAACCCATTATGACCTTGGTCAAGGAATTTTAGATCTTTTGTATGATATAAATAGTGAAATAGATGAAAAAAATGAAAATTTAAATATCACATTAAGGAAAAGAAAAAAATGAAAATCGTTGATCTAAGTCATTCATTGGTAGATAGTGGACCAACTTACCCTTCTGACCCAGAATTAATTATTAAGAAAGAAAAAGACATTAAAAATAATCGCTCTCTATTGCATAGTATTTCTTTCGGTACTCATACAGGAACTCACCTAGATACTCCTGCTCATATGATTTCTGAAGGCAAAACATTGGACAAATTTTCATTGGATAAATTTATTGGGCTTGCAGTTAAGGTAAATAGTGATAATTACAAATCTCTTCTAACTCTCAAAAAAAATTTTGATTCAGTTATCTTTGATACAGGGTGGTACAAAAATTACAAAAAACCAAATATTTTTTTTGGTAAAAATAGACCGGTCATACCAGATGAATTGATATCTATTGTTGTGAATAAAAAAATTAAAATTTTTGGCTGTGATTTACCAAGTGTTGATGAAAGTGGAAAATCAGAAAAAAAAGTTCATAGCGCTTTACTAAATGATGAAATAATTATCTATGAAGCTTTAAATAATTTAAACGAGCTACCTTTTTTATTGCCTTTTAAGTTTTTTGGTCTACCTCTGCCACTTCATGGTGTAGATGGTTCTCCAACTAGATCAATAGGTATAATTGATAATGGATAAATCAAAAATAAGAGAACATAGCTTTGAAGATGAAAAAATTAACATAGGAATTGATTTTGATGGAGTTATCCATAGGTCAAGTAAAGGCTTTTATGATGGCACTATATATGATGAGCCGGTTAAAGGCTCTTATGAAGCTTTAAAGAAGATATCAGAAAAGTATAAAATCATTATATTTACAGCAAAAGCAAAACCGGACAGACCTTTAATAGGAGGTAAAAATGGAGTTGAGTTAGTATCGGATTGGCTAAGAAAGCACAACATGTTGCAATTTGTAAGTGATATAACATCAGAAAAGCCAAGAGCTGTTGCTTATATCGACGATAAAGCAATTAAATTTATAAATTGGGAAAAAACTGTAGAGGAAATCAATGAAATCAGATAGTGATGTAAAAAATGTTTTACTAGAAGATGGATTGCCAGCAGATTCGTTAATTGAGTTTGATGATTTTGAAAACATCGAAACTACAAGTTTAAGTGAATTAAGAGAAAAGTTAGGTTTAGGCTCTTGGGCTGTACGCATAGCTTATAATAAAAGATTTGGAGGAGTCTTAATTCAGCAGCAAGCCGGTGAAGGAAATCGCAAACATTATCATCCAGATGCAGATGAGAACTGGGTTATTTTAGATGGAGAATGGGAATGGTGGATTGAAGGTAAAGGTACAAAAAAAGTAATTACACATGATATTGTTGTTGTGCCAAAAAAAACTTGGCATCAAATAAGATGCGTTAAAGGGCCAGGTGTAAGGTATGCAATCACGCAACCGGATGTTCCGCACGTATATGAGGATTGAATAGTATGATACCAGCAATATTAATTGGGCGAAAAGGCAGTCAAGGATTCCCAGGTAAAAACACATTTAAAATTTTAGGACATCCTTTGTGTTATTATCCATCCATTGCTGCAAAGAAGACAAATCTAATTGGCCAAATTTATTTTTCAACAGATTGCCCTTCACTTAAGAAATTTGCTAATAAAAATAAATATAAAGTAATTGATAGACCAGAGTTCCTTGCTAGAAGTGAGTCTAACCCTGAAGAAGTATTTTTACATGCTTATAACCATCTATTAGATGACCTAAAAGGAGAGAAAATTGAATTAATTGTTTTGCTTATGGCTAATTGTGTAACAATTACTCCAAAAAAAATTATTGAAGGAATAAAAGTTTTAAGAGATAAGCCTGAGTATGACTCTGCAGTAACTGTTTCATCTTACAATTCTTATTCGCCACATAGAGCAAGAAAAATTAATCATAAAGGACTTTTAGACCCTTTCATTCCATTTGATAAGTTTGAAGAAAAAAAATTAGTTAAGGCAGACAGGAATGCCTTAGGCGATGTTTGGTTTGCAGATATGGGAGTATCCATTGTTCGTCCTCATTGCCTATATGACTGGGAAAATGGGCTTCCCCCGCAAAAATGGATGGGCAAAAATATTTATCCAATAAAACAAGAAGCTGGTTTTGATATTGATTATAAGTATGAATTGCCAATGGTTGAAAATTGGCTAAAGCAGTATGGAGGTTATTAACAATGAAAAGAAAAACTGCATTAGTTACAGGTTCAAATAGGGGTATTGGTAAAGCAATAGCTGATAAGTTTGAAGATGAAGGATTTAATGTAGTGAGAAATGGACTATCTAATTCTGATCATAAAAATTATATAAAAGCAGATATTGGGAAAAAAGATGAAGTCTTAAAAATTAAAAAGTATATTTCTAAAAATTTTCCAGGATTAGATATCTTAGTAAATAATGCCGCATATACAAAATTTATTCAACATAATAATTTGGACGAATTGTCTGAAAGTCTAATGAATAAAATTCTAGACATTAATGTAAAAGGTCCAATTTATTGCACTCAGGTTTTTGAAGATTTATTGAAAATATCTGAAGAAGGGCAAATAATAAATATTGCTTCAATTGCTGGAATCACTGGACAAGGAAGTAATATAATGTATTGCGCCTCTAAGTCAGCATTAATTACTTTAACAAAATCGCTAGCAAAAAGTCTTGCTCCTATAAGAGTAAATTCTATAAGTCCAGGTTTTATTGAAACAGGTTTTGTAAAATTTCCTGATGGCTACAATGAAAAAACAATTCAAAAAACTCCTTTAAATAGGTCTGGTCAGCCTACAGATATTGCCAATGTAGCTTGGGGATTGGTTCAATCAAAATTTATTACTGGCGAGAATATAGTTGTTGATGGTGGCTTAATACTTTAAATATAAATTTAATTTTATTGTGAAAATACTTGTAAGTGGTGGCGCAGGTTTTATTGGTTCAAACCTTTGCACAAAACTAAAAGAAAAAGATTTTGAAGTAATTATTGTTGATGATCTATCAACTGGGTCTGAAGGCAACCTCATTGAAGGTTGTGACTTTTATAACTTAGACCTATCAAAAGAAGATAGTTATAAAAAACTACCAAAGAATATTGATGTAGTTTTTCATCTGGCATCTCAAGTGTCTAGTGAAATGTCTTTTATAAATCCAATTAACGATATGAAAAGGAATTCATTGACTACTTTGTTAATGCTTGATTGGTCATTAAAATCATCTGTAAAAAATTTTTTATATACAAGCTCAATGGGAGTATATGGTAGTAATCCTGAAGGGCCATCAAAAGAAACATCTCATTTGAGCCCAACATCATTTTACGGTATTAATAAAAGAGCAAGTGAAGAATTTATTAAGATTTATTCTAATAAAGGATTGGAATACACCATTTTTAGATTATTTAATGTATATGGCCCAGGTCAAGATATGTCAAACTTAAATCAAGGTATGGTTAGTATATATTTAGAATATATTTTACGTAACAAACCTATTTTAGTAAAAGGGTCGCTTGATAGGATAAGAGATTATGTATTCATTGAAGATGTCACTAATGCTTTAATGCTTGGATTACAGGAAAAAGCAAAAAATAAAATATATAATGTATGCTCTGGACAAAAAACCTCTGTAAAAGAACTTATAGATTCAATCCTGTTAGCATTGGGTAAACCTTTAGATTATCCAATAAATATTTTACCTGACACACCCAATGATATTTACCAAATTTGGGGAAACTGTGATAAGTTGATAGATGAATTTAACTGGTCACCAAAATTTAAATTGGACAAAGGTTTATCTAAGTTTATTGAAGCTCTAAAGATTTAATTTTTTAAATTATGTTTTTTAGATCATTACAAAGAGTAAAAAATATAAAATTTATATTTTGGATGAAACCCGTTGATGCAGTTATCCTCTATTCAAATGATGTTGATTTATTAAAAAAATGGATTCTTAATCCTATTGGCATAAAAAAAATTTTTATTCGAGACCCACTTGAGTTGATTTTTAACTTTCAAATTCTATTTAATTTTATAAAAAATATAAAATTTTTATTTCGAGGGAGCACAATTAGAAGAGCAAGGTTTATTTATGAAAAATCTTTAATTGAATCAATAAAACCTAAAATTGTAATTACAATGAAGGATAACTCTGAATTTCTTTCAGAAATTTCAAAGATTGACACTCAAAGATTATACGTAGCTATTCAAAATGGGACTAGGTTCGATTATATTGTTGAAGATATAACCAAAACTGTTTTCCAAGAATTAAATAGAGAATCATTTATTTATTTTTGTTGGGGGGATTATGAGAAAGATGTCTATAAAAAATATTCTGATTATAATTGTACTTTTATCCCAGTAGGATCAATAAGGCAAAGTATTAGCAAGCATTATCAAATAAGTGATGAGAGGTTTGAAAATAAAAAATTTGATTTTTTTATGTCTTCTACAATTCATGGCTTAACTGATTATAACACTGTAAGAAAAATTTATGGTAATGATGTGGTCCAAGATGAATGGACGCCAATTAATTCATTAATTGCAAAGCATTTAAACAGATATATACAAGAGAGGGGTAAATCTTTAGTTATCGCTTTAAGAGGCAATTCTGACTTTGAAAAAAAATTATATAAATCAATATTTAGCAAAAATGTACTTTTTTATAATAGATCTTATAATAATTTGGGACTTGATAATTATTATTTGGTAAAAAATAGTAATATAATCATTTCTTTCGCTGGTAGTTTAGCATTGGAAGCATTGGGTTGTGGAAAAAAAATATTACAAATTGATTATAGCAATAAAAAACAATATTGTATTAATTATCCTAATAGCTTTTGGCAATTGTATGATAATTCCTATAATAGTTTTTGTGATAGTTTAGATTTTATATCTTCAATAAAAATTAATGATTATAATAATAAAACAAGAAAATATCAAAATTATGTAATGCAATATGATAAAAGTGAGCCCACATATATTAAAATACAGGATTTGATTAAGCAAAAAATAAAATTATTTGCTTAATTTTTTCAAGATCTCTTAAACACCCATTTATTAATTTCTTGATTACAAAAAACAAAAAAAATAATTTTTATAAAGATTCGTCTTTATATCTAATAGCGACAATTCTATCAAGCGCTATACATTTTATTACTCTTCCTGTATTTACTCGTTTTTTAACGCCATCTGATTATGGTATTATAGCCTTATTTACTCTTTTTGGCCAATTTAGCTCTGGTCTTTTATCGCTAGGTCTTCAGAGCGCTTCTTACAGATATTATTTTGAATATAGTAAAAATAAAATTGAAGATTATAAGAAATTAAATTCTTCAATACTTATTTACCTTTTTATCATTTTTTTTATTGGTGGTATAATTATTCACTTAACGCATAATTGGATTTCCACAATTTTATTTTCTAATGAAATTGATAGTAGGCTAATTCTTTGGTCTTTTATTAGTGGTTGCCTTGAGTACTTTATTGTTTATTTTACCGCTTTATTGACTGCACAATTACGTTCAAGTTTATACTCAATTATAATTATTTCTAGATCATTATTAAGAATGTCAATTGCTTTTTATCTTATTTTCGTTCATTCTTTAACATTTATGTCATTGATTTATGCGATTCTAATAACACAATCTGTAATAGTTCTCACTCTTTTTATCGTAAATAAAAATATTTTAACAATTAAATTCTCTATTTCTATGCTAAAAAGATCATTAAAGTTTTCTTATCCAAATGTATTACGCTTAGTTATTGGTTTAATAAATTCATCATTTGATAAAATCATGCTAGTTAAAATTACGGGCGTAGTGTCTCCCGTAGGTTATTACTCAATTGCCCAAAAGTCAGCTTATACATTTAAGCTATTTAAGGACTCAATAGATCGTTCATGGATTCCTTTTTTTATGGAGAAAGCACATGAAAACAAATCAGAGTCAAAAAATGAAATCATTGAAAAATTTTTTGAAATATCATTTATATATATGATTTCAGCATTTGCATTAATATCTTTTAGTGAAGAAATTGTTAAAATATTAACGACCGAAGAGTTTTATCCTGCAATGTATATGATTCCATTGTTTGTGATTTATTATGCCGTTGGAATAATAGCTTCATTATCAATTCAACAGATTCAATTTTCTGAAAAGACACAATATATTCTTCCGGCATCAATTTTTGGAATAATTACAAATATCATTTTAAATATTATTTTTATACCGAGGTTTGGAGTTTATGGCGCATTGTTTTCACTTATAGTTTCCACAATGATTGCTAATTCATCTCATTTGTATTTTGGACTAAAGTTGTTTCCCTTAAATATCAATAAGGTTAAGATTCTGTCAACCTTACTTTTGATTATAATTTTTTCTATTCCTATTTACATGATTATGTATTTTGATTTCCATTTTATGTTGAAAATACTCATTAAGTTTTTTATTTTATTATTATTTATAAAAACTTGCATAATATTTGATTATTTTTCTAAGGAAAAAATCAAATTATTTTTTAAAGGTCAATTTTTCTTGAAGTCTAAAATAGTATAAAATTTTATTAATTATCAAATTAAAGAAATGGAGTAAATGTGTTTAATAATAAAAATATTCTTATAACTGGAGGCACAGGTTCTTTTGGTAAGAAGTGTGTTGAAATCATATTAAAAAAATATAAACCAAATAAATTAATCGTCTTTAGTAGAGATGAGTTAAAGCAATTTGAAATGGAGCAAAAATTTTCTGAAAAAAATACACCAGTAAGATATTTATTAGGTGATATTAGGGATAAGGAGAGGTTATACAGGGCTTTTAATGGTGTTGACTTTATAATACATGCAGCAGCTTTAAAACAAGTTCCCGCAGCTGAGAGGAATCCTTTTGAAGTTATTAAAACTAATATTTTAGGTGCTGAAAATATTATTAACGCCGCTATTGATAATAATGTAAAAAAAGTTATTGCTTTAAGTACGGATAAAGCAGCTGGCCCAATAAACTTATATGGTGCCACAAAACTTTGTTCTGATAAATTATTTGTAGCAGGTAATTCATATTCTGGGAAGCAGGAAACAAGATTCTCTGTTGTTAGATATGGAAATGTTGTTGGAAGTAGAGGTAGCGTTATTCCATTCTTTTTAAAATTAAGAAAGAAAGGGATTTTGCCAATTACAGACGAGAGAATGACAAGATTCTTTATAACTTTAGAGCAAGGAGTTGAGTTTGTTTTAAGCTCTTTAGAAAAAACATCTGGAGGAGAATTATTTGTACCAAAAATACCAAGTATGAAAATTACTGATCTAGCAAATATAATTGCACCTGAATGTAAGCAAGAAATTATTGGTATAAGACCAGGGGAAAAGATTCATGAGGTTTTGTTATCTGATTCTGATTCAAGAAATGCTATTGAATATTCTAATTTTTTCATAGTTAAGCCCGAGTTTAAATGGTGGTCTACCAATAAAGAATTAGATGAGAAGGGAGCCCCAGTTCCAGAAGGCTTTTCATATTCAAGCGATAATAATAGTGATTGGTTGACAGAAGAAGAATTAACAAAAATGATTAATCAGTACTAAATATATATAAATTACAATGAGAAAATTTTTACCATACGGAAATCATGAGATATCTTCAGAGGATATTGAAGAAGTTGTTAAAGTATTAAAATCTGACAGATTAACAACTGGCCCTGAGGTTATTAAATTTGAAAATGCTTTAGCAAAAGGATTTGGAGCAAAAAATGTTAGTGTTGTATCGAACGGAACAGCAGCACTTCATCTTGCTGCTCTTGCATTGGGCTGGTCCAAAGAAGATATAGTTTTAACAACTCCGATGTCGTTTTTGGCTACCGCAAATTGTATAGTATACGCAGGAGCAACCCCTGATTTTGTTGATATAAATAATTTTAATTATACTCTTTGTGTGGATTATTTAGAGCAAAAGATTAAAAAATATTTATCAAAAGGCAAAAAAATCAAAGCAGTTATTGGTGTAGACTACGCTGGACATCCATGCGATTGGAAAGAGCTTCGCTATTTAGCTGATAAGTATGATTTTCAATTAATTAATGATAATTGTCATGCACTTGGAGCAATGTACAATGATGATAAGTATTATGCTGCAAAATATGCTGATATTGTTACTCAAAGCTTTCATCCAGTCAAACACATAACTACTGGCGAAGGTGGCGCAGTAGTTACAAATAATTATGATTACCATTTAAAAGTTTCACAATTAAGAACACACGGTATTGTTTATAATGACAAAGGTAAAGGGCCTTGGTATAGGGAAATGAGGGATCTTGGTTATAACTATAGGTTAACTGATATTCAATCAGCATTAGGACGTAGTCAATACAAGCGACTAAGCAAGCGTATAGCTAAAAGACAGGAAATAGCTAAAATTTACAATAAAGGATTTTCAAAATTCGAATTTTTAATAACGCCCGCTGTTGCAGAAGGCGTGGGGCATGCTTATCATCTTTATGCATTACAAATTCTTTTTTCAAAAATAGAAATAGATAAAAAAGAATTTTTTGAAAAAATGCTAAAAAAGGGAATTCAATTACAGGTTCATTATATACCAATCCACTTAAATAAATATTACAAAAAGAAGTACGGTTTTAAATCTGGAGATTTTCAAAACGCTGAAAATTTTTACGAGCAACAATTGTCATTACCTATTTATCCAGAATTAACGAATGACGATATTGATTTTGTAATTAACACTTTAATTGATACAATTTCATAATAGGATATATATTGGTAGTAGCAATCATATTAGCGCGTGGTGGCAGTAAAAGAATAAAAAGAAAAAATTTAAAAAATATTAAAGGAAAGCCAATCATTGCATGGGTCATAGAGATGGTAAAAAAAAGCGCATTATTTGATAAAATTATTGTTTCTACTGATGATGATGAAATTGCATCATTGTCTAAATTGCTTGGAGCTGAAACACCATTTAAAAGGCCAAAAGAGCTTTCCGATGACTTTGCGAATACAAATGATGTAATGTCACATGCAGTTTCATGGATGAGACATAAAAATTGGGATTTAGAATCTGTATGTTGTTTTTATGGGACATCTGTATTTTTTAATAAAACAGATTTAATTAAAGGTCAAAGCGCATTAAGCAATCCAAAAATTTCTTATGCTTTCTCTGTTACAGATTTTGATTACCCAATTTTTAGATCATTTATATCTCAAAAGGATGTTGGGATTAAAATGTTATTTCCTGAGCATTATGAAACAAGGTCTCAAGACTTGCCTATAGCAATGCATGATGCAGCACAGTTTTATTGGGGCAGGCCAAGCTCTTGGATAAATAAAGAGAAAATATTTAATCATAAATCAGTTGGAGTTATGATACCTAGACAGAATGTTCAAGATATTGATACAGAAGATGATTGGTCTAGAGCTGAATCAATTTTTCAGCCATTTGAACTATAATGGAGCATATTTTCTTTAGAACCGATTCTTCTGATAAAATTGGCAATGGTCACGTAATGCGATGTCTTACTGTTGCTGAAGGGTTGAAAAAAAGGAAAATCAAAACAACTTTTATCAGTCGACCGCATAAAAATAATTTAAATAATTTTATTATACAAAAAGGGTTTAGGGTCATCGAGCTGCCAAAAATTAAAAAAGAAGATAATAAATTTGACGATTGGCTTGGGGTGGATGAATTAGATGACGCTAAGGACACTAAAGATATAGTTGTTAATTTTAGCAAAAGTATGATTGTAGTTGATCATTATTCAATTGGAGAAACTTGGGAAAAATATTTACGACCTTATTTGGATAAAATTATAGTTATAGATGATTTGGCAAATCGAAATCACGACTGTGATTTTTTGATTGATCAAAATTGGTTTAATGATTTGAATCTCAGATATAATCAACTTTTAAATGATAATTGTATAAAGTTGCTAGGCCCAAGCTTCTCTTTACTAAGGGAGGAGTTTGAAAAAACTAAAAAAACTGTAAAACCAGGAATAAAAAAAGTTGATACTATTTTTTTATTTTTTGGAGGAACTGACCCATATAATCTAACTTCCAAATTTTTAAAAATTCTTAACGACCCTATTTTTAAAAAAATTAAATTAAATATAGCGATTGGCGAAAATAATATTTTTAAAGATGAAATAAAAAATCTGATAAAATTAAGAGAAAATAGTCAATTGTACGTTCAAATTGATAACATATCCTCTCTTATTAAGGAAGCAGACATAGGTATTGGGTCAGCTGGCATTAATAATTGGGAAAGAATGTGCCTAGGATTGCCAAGCCTAGTTGTGAGTTTTGCTGATAATCATGTAGAAGTATTAAAAGATTTAATCAAAGAAGATTTTATCTTTTTTTTAGGGGATATTGATGATTTGAATGAATATAAAGTTAAGAAAAAACTAGTTGATATAATTAATAATCCAGGGCAGCTTAGCTCTCAAAGTAAAAAAATATTTAAATTAGTAAATGCCTCAGGGTCGTCAAAGTTAATAGATTGGATTACTGGAAGCATTGATAATTACTCATGGAGTGTAAGAAGAGCCTGCAAAGAAGATGCTAAATTATATTTTCAATGGGCTAATGATGATTTAGTTAGATCTAATGCAATAAATAAAAGCTCGATTACATGGGAAGAGCATATTGATTGGTTCCATAGATCATTAGTAAACAAAGATGTTTTTTTATTTTTAATTGATGTTGAAAATATTCCAATTGGTCAAGTTAGATTTGAAAAGGAAGACAATTTTTTTAGAATAGATTATTCAATTAGGAGTCAACTTAGAGGAAGAAATCTGGGTAAAAAACTTTTAAGATTAGCAATAAATAAATTAAGCAATAAAAAAGGGAAACATTTATTAGGAGAAGTTTTGCCTAGTAACATTGCATCATCAAAAATCTTTCAAGAATTAGGATTTAATTTGACAAAGCATTCTGATATACACATTTACACTAAAAGATTAAAAGGAGCATTATAATTGATTAAAAAAGAAAAAATATTAGTCATTGCGGCTCACCCAGATGATGAAGTTCTAGGATGTGGTGGCTCTATGCATAAATGGTCTAATCAAGGCAAAGAAGTAAATGTTCTGATTATAGCTGAAGGTGTTACCTCAAGAGATAATGTTAGAGAAAGAAAAAAAAGAAGCAAAGAGCTTGATAAACTTAAAGATAATGCATTAAAAGCAAATCAAATTCTTGGAGTAAAATCAATTAAACTTTTAGATTTTCCTGATAATAGATTAGATTCAGTAGATTTAATTGAAGTTGTTAAATCAATAGAAAAATATATTAGCAAATTAAATCCAAATATAATTGTTACTCATCATTCAAATGATTTAAATGTAGATCATAAAATAGTAAATGATGCTGTTTTTACAGCATGTAGGCCAAAAGTAGGAAATAAAGTGAGAAAGATTTTATCATTTGAAGTTCCATCATCGACTGAATGGGCTTCGCCATCACCAGCAAAATTTTTCACACCTAATTATTTTGAAAATATTTCAGAAAATTTAGAATATAAGATAAATGCATTAAAATTTTACGAAAGTGAAATGTTGCCGTGGCCTAATTCAAGATCAATTGATGCGGTCAAGCATTTAGCCTCCTGGCGAGGAGCCTCAATTGGATGTGATGCAGCTGAAGCATTTATGCTTTTAAGAGAAATAAACTAGCATGCCACATATAATAGCCTGTAGTAAGCAATGGTGTGACAACCTTGCAAATGAACTTAATTCTGAAACCCAAGAAAAATTTATTTCTATAAGAAATAAAAAAAAATTAAATATAAAAAATATTGCTAAATCAAATCCTAAATATATATTTTTTCCTCATTGGTCTAATATTATTCCAAAAGATATTTATAATAATTATAATTGTATAATATTTCATATGACCGATTTGCCTTATGGTAGAGGTGGGAGTCCATTACAAAATCTAATTGTTAGAGGGCATGATAGAACAATGATTTCTGCAATTAAATGCACGGAAGAAATTGACGCAGGTCCTGTTTATTTAAAAAAAGAACTAAGCTTGGCAGGGAGTGCAAAGGATATTTTTTTAAGGGCTAATCATATTATTAAAGAAATGATTTTAGAGATATTATTAAATAATCCAACTCCAAAAGGGCAAAAAGGGAAAGTGGTAAAATTTAAAAGAAGAAATGCAGAGGATGGTAATTTAAAATATGCAAAAAATTTAAATGAAATTTATAATTATATAAGAATGTTAGATGCTGATGGCTATCCACATTCTTTTATTTCACATGGTAATTATTTATATGAATTTTCTGATGCATCAATAGTCAACAACGAAATAATTGCAAAAGTAAAAATAAAAAGGCAAAAAAATGATTAATGATATTAAAATAAAGGATATTTTAATTGGTCAATCTCATAAGCCATTTATAATAGCTGAAATGTCTGGGAATCATAATCAATCATTAGATCGAGCTTTAGAAATAATAAAGGCGGCCTCAAAATCAGGTGCTCATGCTGTAAAAATCCAAACATATACTGCTGATACAATGACTCTTGATATAAAAGAAAATGAGTTTTTCATTGATGATAAGGATAGCTTGTGGAATGGCAAAAGCTTATATGAACTATATGAAATAGCTTACACTCCATGGGAGTGGCATAAGCAAATTTTTGATTATGCAAACAGTCTTGGGCTAATTTGTTTTAGTACCCCATTTGATGAATCTGCTGTAGATTTTCTAGAAGATTTAAATGTTCCAGTATATAAAATTGCTTCTTTTGAGAATACACACCATAGTTTAATTAAAAAAGTGGCTCTAACTGGCAAGCCCTTAATAATCTCTACTGGCATGGCGAGTCTTTCAGATATTGAGGAGACGACAAAAATTATTCGTGATTCAGGTTGTGAAAATTTTATTCTTCTTAAGTGTACAAGCACATATCCCGCTTCACCAAAAAATAGCAATGTCCTTACAATACCAAACATGCAAAAAGTTTTTAATTGTCAAATTGGTTTATCTGATCATACGCTAGGAATAGGTGCTTCTATTGCAGCGGTATCTCATGGAGCAACTATAATTGAAAAACATTTTACACTCTCAAGGTTAGATGGTGGAGTAGATTCAGCATTTTCTATGGAGCCCAATGAGATGAAACAGCTAGTCAACGAAACAAAAACAGCATGGCAATCTCTTGGTCAGGTAAAATATGGACAAGGAAAGTCTGAAGAATCATCTAAAATTTACAAGAGATCTCTATATGCTTCTGAAGATATTAAAAAAGGTGATAAATTTAGTACAGAGAATATTCGGATTGTACGTCCAGGCTTAGGGTTGCCACCAAAATATTTTAATGTTTTTATTGGTAAAAAAGTTAATTGTGATATAAAGAAAGGAACCCCAATAGATTTTAATCTTATTGGATGATGATCATAATTTTTTGGAGGATATATAATGGAAAAAAATAAAATAAAATATTGCACAAAATGTGTGATTCCAGACACTAAACCAGATATTCAGTTTGATAAAGATGGTGTTTGTAGTGCTTGCTCATATTATGATAGAAGAGATCAAGTTGATTGGAAAAAACGTGAATTAGAATTGAAAGATATTTTAGAAAAATATAGGAGTAAAGATGGCTCCAACCACGATTGTATTATTCCAGTGAGTGGCGGAAAAGATAGCATGTACCAAGTTTTAAAAATGCTTGAATTTGGAATGAATCCTTTATGCGTAACTGCAACAACTGATAAGCTTTCAGATTTAGGACGAAGAAATATTGAAAATATAAAAAAACTTGGCGTCGATTATATTGAAGTTTCAACAAATCCAATTATCAGAAGAAAGATTAATAAACTTACCCTTACAACTGTTGGTGATATTGGTTGGCCGGAGCATTTAACAATTTTTACCATTCCTGTAAGAATTGCAGTGCAGCAAAATATTAAGCTTATTATTTGGGGTGAGAATACTCAAGATGAAAATGGAGGCCCGGTTGAAAACGCAAATGATAATACATTAAATCGAAGGTGGCTCGAAGAGTTTGGAGGGCTTAATTCATTAAGAGTTTCAGATTTAATTGACCAAGAAGGTATTCAAGCAAAAGATTTGATTTTGTATAATTATCCTACAAATGAAGAATTAGATAAAGTTGGTGTTACAGGATTGTTTTTAGGTCATTATATTGCATGGGATGGCCATAATAATGCATTAATCGCTCAGGCCTATGGATTTGAATCATATCCAACTAGAATAGAAGGCTCTATAATCAATTATGAAAATCTTGATAATCTCCAAATGAGGGTTCATGATTATTTTAAATTCCTAAAATTTGGGTATGATCGATGTACTGATTGGGCAGCATTGCATATTAGAAGAAAAAGATTATCAAGAGAAGAGGGTTTTAAATTAGTAAAAAAATATGGAGGTAAGTTTCCAAGTACATATTTAGGGACTCCTCTTTCTGAAATTCTGGATGATATAGATATGTCAATGGAAGATTTCATAAAAATATCGGATCAATTTACAAATAAATCCATTTTCAAATGCGATTCTCAAGGAAATCTTGTCAAAGATAGGCACGGCGATTTAATTAAAATAAATTATAACAATGAATAAAGTAGTTGTGCTAAAATATGAAATGGGCAATACGGATTCAGTTGTCCGTGCATTAGAAAGATGCGGAGGAAATGTAATCTTATCAAACTCAGAATTTGATTTTGAAGCAGCAACTCATATAGTTTTACCTGGAGTTGGCGCTTTTGAAAAAGGGATGAAAAATATTAATGAGTTGGGAATAAGATCACTTTTAGAAGAGAAAGTTTTAAGGCAAAAAATACCTTTCCTTGGTATTTGTTTAGGGATGCAACTGTTGGCTGAAAAAGGTTTTGAAAAAGGAGAGAATGATGGCTTGGGTTGGGTTGAGGGTTCAGTTTCAGCCTTTAAAAAAACTTTGAAAAATGAACGTATTCCTCATATAGGTTGGAACCAAGTTAACTTTAATGATTCAGAACCTTTATATGACAATATTCAGCAAGGTAGCGATTTTTATTTTGTCCATAGTTATCATTTTGAATGTGCAGATAAATCAAATATTATTTCACAAACACCATATTGTGGAGAATTTATTTCAAGTATAAAAAAAGATAATATTTATGGAGTGCAATTTCACCCAGAGAAAAGTCAGGGCATCGGGACTAAATTATTAAAGAATTTCCTTTCTTTTGCTTAAAAAAAGAATAATCCCCACTCTATTATATAAAAATGCGACTTTGGTTAAAGGAGTTGCCTTCGATAGCTGGAGAAGAGTTGGCAGTTTGTTGCAAGCTGTAAAAGTTTATAATATGAGAGATGTTGATGAATTAATTTTTGAAGACATAACTGCATCTATTGAAAATAGAAGCCCTGATTTTAATTTAGTTGATGATTTTGCAGACGAATGCTTTATGCCTCTTACAGTTGGCGGAGGGATAAAAACAATTGATGATGTAAAAAAATTATTAAATGTAGGTGCTGATAAAGTTTCAATTAATTCAGCCTCAATATCAAATCCCGAATTAATAAAAGAAGCCTCTGATATTTTTGGGTCACAATGTATAGTTGCAAGCATTGAT
>MDSW01218861.1_pt1 | contig 20209 bp, 17 predicted proteins | sample 811171 | NCBI WGS metagenome assembly MDSW01 (sample SAMN05326641, study PRJNA326480) | marine metagenome | isolation source: seawater | place: Atlantic Ocean: North West | collected 2012 | reverse complement strand
TGGTGGATTACTTATAATTAAATCCACATAAGAGTTAATTGGCTCTGCCCAATCTCCAACGAAAAAAAATGCCCTTGAATCCAACTCATGGCGCTTAGCATTAGTTTTTGCAACTTTGGATGCTGCCTTACTAATATCAACACCAAAACCAACTGCCTCTGGCAATTCACTTAAGATAGCTATCAACAAACAACCACTTCCAGTACCTAGGTCTAAAATTTTTGGTTTTTCTATATCAATCTCTCTTATGAAATCAATTACAGCCTCTACCAATATTTCACTATCAGGCCTTGGAATTAATGTTGAATTATCAACTGAGAAATCTAAACTCCAGAATTCTTTTCTTTTTAAAATATAAGCAATTGGTTCACCTGATAATCTACGCTTAACAAATTTCCAAAATTCCTCTAATTCTATTTGAGGAATTATATCATTTCCTCTCAAAATCAGAGTTGCATTTGAAAAGTCTGATACGCCACAAAGTAGAGCCTTCGCATCAATAACTGGATTTGAAATTCCTGCTTTATGAAATTTGTTTACTGCATGTTCCAATGCAGCAGCATAACTGAGTGGATAATTAAAGATATTTTTATGCACTCTGTGCTAAGCGCCGTGCCTGATCCTCAGTGATCAATGCATCAATAACTTCATCTAGAGCTTCCCCCGCTAGTATTTTTTCTAACTTATATATAGTTAAGTTAATTCTATGGTCAGTAACTCTTCCTTGAGGAAAGTTATATGTTCTTATTCTCTCTGATCGATCTCCAGTACCCACCTGACCCTTACGTTCAGCAGCACGCTCTGCATCTCTCTGCTGTCTTTGGTGTTCGTATAATCTAGCTCTCAATACTTTTAGTGCTTTTGCTTTATTCTTATGCTGAGATTTCTCATCTTGCTGGGTAACAACTATACCTGATGGTAAATGAGTTATTCTCACTGCGCTATCAGTTGTATTAACACTTTGACCACCTGGTCCACTAGCACGATAAACATCTACGCGCAAATCACGCTCTTCAATATTAACGTCTAAATCTTCAGCTTGGGGTAAAACGGCAACCGTAGCTGCAGATGTATGGATACGACCACTTGTTTCCGTTTCTGGAACTCTTTGCACACGATGTACACCTGATTCAAATTTAAGCTTTGCAAATACACCTCGACCACTAATCTCTAATATAGATTCTTTTGTTCCTCCCAGTCCGGTATCAGATACAGAAACAGCAGCAAACTTCCAATTATTTGTCTCAGCATAACGCTGATACATACGAGCAAGGTCTCCAGCAAAAAGAGCGGCCTCATCTCCTCCAGTTCCTGCTCGTATTTCAAGTATTGCATTTCTATCGTCAGCTTCATCCTTTGGTAACAATAATAATTTCACTTTTTGCTCTAAATTAGGCAAAATATTTTTAAGCTCATTCAGCTCCTCATCAGCCAACCTATTCATATCTATATCAGTTTCTTCATCCGATATTATTTCTTCTAAGGATTTGATTTCACCTTGGACTGATTTTAATTTCTCTATTGCTTCTACAATTGGCATCAAATCACTATATTCGCGACCTAAATTGATACGCTCTTCATTATCTATATCAGAATTGGACAGCTTAGATTCTAGATCACTGTAACGAGCTATTACTTGATCAAATTTTGATTGAAGACTCAATTTACATTCCCAATTTTAGGTAATAATTCACTCAGCAGCTTACATAGACTTATTATTTCTACTTCCTGCTGATCCCCAGTATCTAAATTACGAATTATTGCTGTGCCTTTTGAAATTTCATCCTCTCCCAAGATTACAGCAAAGGAGGAATTAAGAGCATTGGCTCGCTTCATTCGTTTTGAAAGATTCCCACGATAACCTAAATCAACAGGTAAACCATTTTGCCGAAGTTTACTAACAATTGGTAACACGGCATCTTCTGCAAGATCACCTATTGGCACAACAGAAACTGGTCTAATTTTTTTTGGAGAAAAATTAATCAAACTTGAAAGACGCTCTATACCCGCTGCCCAGCCAATACCTGCTGTAGGCTTGCCACCCATCATTTCAAGTAAACCATCATAACGTCCACCAGCTAAAACGGTACCTTGTGCTCCTAAGTTATCTGTTACAAACTCAAAAGCTGTGTGACAATAGTAATCTAATCCTCTAACAAGCTTTGAGTTGATTGTATAAGCTATACCCAACTTATCCAAACCATCACATACCTTTAGGAAAAAATCCTGAGATTCTCTATTTAAATATTCAGATATATAAGGTGCATTTAATACAATTTCTCTATCTTCTGCTTCTTTAGAGTCAAGAACTCTCATTGGATTATGATCTAGCCTCTGAAGACTTTCTTTTGATAGTTTTCCGCTATGCTCTTTCAGATACTTTACTAATACTTCACGATAAGAGGCTCTACTCTCTCTATCCCCCAAGCTATTAATTTCAAGTCGTGTAAGGTTCAAAATATCTAATTGATTGAGCGATTGAGCCCCTAGAGAAATAATTTCCACGTCTCCTAGAGGCTCAGGAACTCCTAATAACTCCACTCCAAACTGGTGAAATTGTCGCAACCTGCCCTTTTGTGGCCGCTCGTAGCGGAACATTGGTCCAAAGTAGAAAAACTTTAGCGGTAAAGATTGACTCAAACCATTACTGATAAGTGCACGAGCTACACCAGCAGTATTTTCAGGGCGTAGTGTAATACTAGTGCCACTGCGATCCTCAAAAGTGTACATTTCTTTGGAAACAATATCTGAAGTATCACCAAGTGTTCGTTGAAAAACCTCTGTAAACTCAAAAATAGGAGTCGATATTTCTTGAAAACCATACCGAGATGCCACAACTCTGCACTGCTCAGTAACATGTCGCCACTCTTCATACTCTTCTGGCAAGATATCATGAGTCCCTCGAACCGGCTGGAGCTTTGACACTAATATTCTCCTAATTATAAATCAGACAATAATTTTACACGTTTAGCAAAATTCTGATGTAATTGCCTGATTTTTCTTGATCCTGCAACTAAAGAAAAGCGTAATTAAAAATCTATAAATCTTATTCAGTCGAATTACTGCCAGCTAATAGCTTATCTGGGTCTAGTGCAATGTTTCTTCTCACAGCACCTGTTGGTCCAACAGGGCTGACAACAATGTCATCAACAGTGATTTCTAATGCTCCAGCATTTCCCGTGATCATAGTAAGACCTATTCGATTTGGAACACGGTAACTATCTCCAGCACGTAATATTCTAGTGATTAGTAATTCATTTTCTGGCCCCTGAACCTGTACCCAACTATCTGCTTTAGCCTTTAAAATTATTCTGACACCCTGGTTGCTCTCCCCAAAGACCTGAATTTGCCGCGAAGTTGGTATGAGCTTATTCTGTTCTAAATTATTTGAATCAGTATTTATAACATTAGAGCTAAGTTCCTCAGCATCTATATTTCCAGTCAATATATCAGATTCTTCTATTTGACCCTCGGCTTCATTTTCATCAGTTATATCCCACAAAGAGGAACTATTAGGTGTGAGTATTTCTTCTGAAAACCCAGATTGTTCAGATGAAGTTTTTTCATTCTCTATTTCGGCTATATCAATTACTTCTTTGGCTGAATCGAGTTTACTAATTTCAGAATCATCTATTATTTCTAGATTATTATTCTTATCTGCTGTGTCTAATTCTAATGAACTAACTTCCAATTGATCATTTACACTTTGTATATTATCGAGCTTATCCTCAGTTTTAGTTTCGCTATCTTTTAATTCGCTTGATGATAGTGTTTCTTCCGAAACATAAACATCTGAATCCACTAAACTTTCAGACAGCTCGCTTGCTAAACGATTTCCTCTTTGATCGCTAGCCGAAAAATAATACCAACCAGCATAAGCTAAACCTGCAAGTAATAAGACACACAAAATTAACCAGGGTTTTGGATTGCGGTTTTCTCGTGATGGGATAGGAAAATCAAGATTATTTGGCAAATTATAATTTTTTAATGCAGTTTTATATTTTTCAACTAACTCATCTTTATCAAGTCCGAGATAATCACTGTAAGTATTTAAAAAACCTAGTGCATATACTTTTCCTGGCAAATCATCAACTCTACCCTCCTCCATAGCAATAAGATGAGCTAATTGAATTCTTAATGTTTTAGAAACATCTTCAAGCTCAACTCCAGCCCTTAAACGGCTGCTGCGTAGAACTTCACCAATAGATAATAGTTCATCTTTAACGCTGACAACATCATTCGTGTCAATCTTATCTACATGCAAAGTCACTATTACTTCCCTTCTTCGCCATTACACCCCCTATTAGACAAAGATCTCATAATACTCTACATCGTATCAGTTACGTCTATGATAACTAGTTTATCCAACCTATCTATATTAAATATTTGAAGTAACTAATAGCTATTATAATCCAAGCATATTTTACATTCATATTTTGTGCAATGTTAATTATGTTATAACATTACTTTGTTAGTTAAAGTACTTATTAGGAAAGTTTTTATTCGTATTACAAAATTGTATCTTTAAGTTATAAGTCTGAGGCTCATTGAGCTTCCCTTAAAGCTCTATTATTTAATTTGGTATTTTATTTTGATCTAAAAGATGAAACCTTGAAGTTTTACTAATAAACTAAGGTTCCATGTCAATATCTATATATTTAGTGTATGAATTCTTAAATCTGACTTTGAACAGGATGATCGGACAGTGCTTGATATAGATGATTTCAAAAGTGAAATCATAAATTGGAATCGCTTTGGCACTGCTACTGTCTGTAGTAATTATGAAGCAATATTTTTCAAGTATTAAGTAAGATGTTGTATTGGAAATACTAAGAAATTGAGACCCTAGCCTGCTCAACTAATTCCTCAATAATCTCTTTTGCATCCTGCTCAGACTTTACCATACCAACACTTTGCCCCGCCATTAAAGAGCCCGTAGTAACATCTCCATCTATTACGGCTCTTTTTAAAGCTCCAGCCCAAAAATGTTCAATCTCTAATTGCGCATCCTTTTGGTTTAATTCACCATTTTGAAAGCGTCTAATTGCAGCTTTTTGTGCAGTAATAAAACTAGCTGTTCCTTCGTTATTAATTGCTCGAACTGGTATTACAGGAAAACTTGGGTCAACTTGTGATGTAACCTGTGTATCACGAGAGCTGGCTCTCATAAATGCCTTTTTAAAATTTACATGGGCTATAGATTCTGTGGCACAGACAAATCGTGTTCCCAATTGACAGCCAGAGGCTCCCATAGAAAGAAATGACGCCATCATATCACCCCGCCCAATCCCTCCACCAACAAATACCGGAATTTCCTTGAGATTAGGAAGTATTTCTTGAGCTAGAACGCTAGTTGATACAGGACCAATATGACCACCCGCCTCCATTCCTTCTATAATTAGAGCGTTAACACCCTGACGTTGGAGTTTTCTTCCCACTGCAAGAGTGGGCGCAAACGCAATAGTTTTTACTCCAACATTTTTTAATTTATTAATTATAGAACGTGGAGGCATTCCTCCTGCAAGAACAACATGCTTAACCCCCTCATAGATACAAGTATCTACTAAGTTATCTAGCTCAGGATGCATTACAATTAGGTTTACCCCAAAAGGCTTACTTGTTCTTTCGTTAGTTCCCCTAATCTCTGACGCTAACTGATTAGGTCCCATAGAACCACATGCAATAACACCAAAACCTCCTGCTTCAGAAATCGCAGAAACCAAATTTTTCTCAGAGACCCAAGACATTGCTCCTCCAAGAATTGCATACTTACAGCCTAAGAACTCACACCCCCGAGCCCATAAAGAGTCTAAATCAATTCTTAGTGACTCATTATTATTTGTCTTTTGCATCTAATCCATACGCTGTATGTAAGGCTCTTACAGCCAGTTCTGTATAATCTTCTGAGATTAAAACACTAATTTTAATTTCAGAAGTTGATATGACTTGAATATTTATGTTTTTTTCAGCTAACACATTAAACATTTTACTAGCCACACCAGTATGGCTACGCATTCCCATCCCAATAACAGATACTTTTGCTACATATGCATCAGACTCTACTCTGTCACAATTTAGACTCGCAGAGGCATCATCTATTACAGAAAGAGCAATTTTTAAATCTTTTCTAGGGACAGTAAAAGTAATATCAGTTGACTTTCCATCTGCTGATACATTTTGAACGATCATATCAACATTTATAGAAGCTTGTGCTAATGGCCCAAATAAAGCTGCAGCAATACCGGGTTTATCAGCAACATTAACAAGAGTTACTTTTGCTTCCTCTCGGCTATATGTTACGCCACTTAAAATTTCCTGTTCCACAATTTTTTCCTCATCTACAACAAATGTACCAGGCAAATCAGAAAAACTGGATAAGACTTGCAACGGCACACGATGCTTCATAGCCATTTCCACAGACCTAGTTTGCAAAACTTTTGCACCTTGGGATGCCATTTCTAACATTTCTTCATATGTTATTTTATCTAATTTCTTAGCGCCACTAACTATTCTTGGATCTGCTGTAAAGACTCCTTCAACATCAGTGCAGATATCACAACGATCCGCTCTAATAGCTGCTGCTAAAGCAACGGCAGAGGTATCTGACCCACCTCTTCCTAGAGTAGTTATTCTTTCTTCACCACTAATACCCTGAAATCCAGCTACTACAGGCACTTCCCCCAGTTCCAAAGCATGCTTTAAGCGCTCTGTAACAACACCCATTATTCTAGCTGCACCGTATGAATTATCAGTCTCAAATGGTATCTGCCAACCTAGCCATGATCGAGCCTGAATCCCATATTCCTGAAGGCATAAAGATAATAAACCTGCCGTTACCTGCTCTCCTGCTGACACAACAGCGTCATATTCCTTCATATTAGGGGTACTGGTTGCTTCATTAACCCAATTTACTAGTTGATCTGTGGATCCAGCCATAGCAGAAACAACTACAGCAATTTTATGCCCTTGGTTTTGCAGGGTTTTGATCCTTAATGCGACACGCCTAATGCATTCAAGGTCAGCAACGGATGTACCACCATATTTCTGGACTATAAGTGCCATATCAAATCAACTTGATGAAAAATTATAAAAACGCATAACATTGTAGTCTCAAAGAGAAAACATACATAATGCTCTATGGTATCTGAAGCAAGGATCACTAATAAAAAATGAAACAGAAAATATAAAATGAAAAGTAATAGTGATACAAAGACTAATCAAGGGAACAATACACATAATGTATCTGCTGAGGAAGTAGCACGCTTTGCAGCACTTGCTGATAAATGGTGGGACCCCAATGGTCCATTTCGTCCACTTCACAAAATAAACCCTGTAAGACTTGAATATATACGCACGCAACTTTGCCAACACTTTAAACTTAAAGCTGATAGCATGAGTCCACTATCAAAACTATCTTTACTGGACATAGGCTGTGGGGGCGGTCTTATCTCAGAGCCATTGGCAAAAATTGGTGCGAAAGTTACAGCTATAGACGCAGCTGAAAAAAATATACATGCTGCACAAGATCACGCAAATCGCTATGGAATTAATATTAATTATAAGAATGTATCAACAGAGGCATTAATTGCTAATGAACATAAGTTTGATGTAGTTTTAGCATTGGAAGTAGTTGAGCACGTTTTAGATTTACCATCTTTTATAAAAAGCTGTTCATTACTAACTAATTCTGGCGGAATAGTCTTCTTCTCAACACTAAATCGAACGCCGGCTTCTTGGGCTTTAGGAATAGTTGCAGCTGAATATATTCTTGGCTGGCTTCCAAGGGGGACTCATACATGGGAAAAGTTTGTCAAACCCTCCGAGCTAGTAAGTCTAATGAAAAAAGAGAGCCTTCAACCAATTGATTTAAGTGGACTGAGCTATAATATTCTTAATAAAAATTGGCAAAAAAGCAATAATTTATCTGTAAACTATATGGCCACAGCAACTAGTGTCATAGAAATATAATTAGAACTATTTTTTAAAAAATCTGATAAAGTTTTAAGAATCGTGACGGGGCAACCACGGCATTTGCGAAACATCTATGCCTTCTTCACGAAGTTCATCTGCCTCTTCAGGAGTTGCATCACCATAAACATTACGGTGATCAGATTCACCATAGTGCATTTTTCTTACTTCCTCGGGAAACTTCTCACCAACATGATCGAAGTTGTCTTTAATATGCTGCTGCATCTTTTTAAGAACCTTCATCGCTTCAGCGACATTCTCAGGCTTTAGTGCAAGAGATGGATTTTCATTAATAGAGCTTGCACTAGCTATAGCTGTAGCTTCTGAAGAATTACTATCACTACGTTGCTTGCTAGTGGATATATTGGGTGCCATAGGTGCTTTCTTGATTTTTACATCTCCACATACTGGGCAAGAGACAACTCCTTCAACCACCTGATTCTCATAGGTCTGGCTGTCTGCAAACCATGCTTCAAAAACATGCTCATTTGAGCAAATTAAATCAAATACAATCATATTATTTCTAAACCCGTTAGACGACTCATCATAAACAGTGTATCACCATTGGAATATATATACGGAAATATTAATAGCAAGATGCATCGTCAATCTCATAATAGCATGCCCCCGTCTGAATGGGTTATTAGATATGCTAAATATATTCAAAACCATGGGGTAGTTTTGGATCTAGCTTGTGGTGCCGGTCGCCACACTCGATATATGCTAGGGCTTAGCCATCCTGTTGTTGCTATTGATATTGATATTTCAAAACTTTCAGATATTAGTAATATTAGGAATCTATATATTTTAGAATATAACCTAGAAGAATCAGCCTGGCCACTAGGCGACAAAGAATTTGCAGGCATAATTGTAACTAACTATCTTCACCGGCCACTCATTCCATCAATCTTAGGATCTCTTGCTGATAAAGGAATATTAATATATGAAACTTTTGCAGTCGGTAATGAAACCCTAGGAAAACCAAAAAATCCTGATTACCTGTTAAAGCATGAAGAGTTACTTGATTTTTGTAGAGGGCAGCTCCGAGTAATAGCTTATGAAAATTTAACTATAAAAAAACCAAAGCCTGCGGTAGTGCAGCGCATTTGTGCCATTAATAATTAGAGGTTGGTATACAATTTCTACTATATAATACTAATGTCCCTATCATGTTTGAGTGACGGTAAATCTGAACGAACTTGGGAAACTAAGTCAATGTCTATATCAGCAACTATAATACCCGTTCCTTCTCCAGCATCAGCTAAAACCCGCCCCCAAGGGTCTACTATTAAAGAATGTCCGTAAGTAGAGCGATTTCCAGAATGCTCTCCATACATACCTGGAGCAATAATATAACACCCACATTCAATAGCCCGAGACCTAACTAACACATGCCAATGATCTTTTCCTGTAAAACTTGTAAATGCAGCTGGTATAGTAATGACTTGTGCACCAGCTTTTGCCAAAGCGCGATATAAATAAGGAAAACGCAGGTCATAGCATATAGTCATTCCTAATTTCCCCCAAGGCAAATTAGCAATGACGGACTTATCACCGGGTTCAAAAACCTCGGATTCCATGTAATTATCCCCGTTAACTAATTCTACATCAAAAAGGTGAATCTTCGAGTAACAAGCAATAATTTTACCACTCGAATCTATTAGTACAGAACAGTTGAGGATTTTTTCACCTTTGCCCTTTATAGGAACTGAGCCCACAAGGATAGTTGTCTTAGTCTCTAAAGCTAAGCTTGAGAAAGCAATTAAAACATTATGATCATAAAGAGGATAAGAATTTGCCTTTAAAACATCCGTTCGATGTTCCATGAGTGAGACATTTTCAGGAGTAGCTATAAATTTAGCACCACGCCCAGCAGCATCACGGACCATTTTGCTAACTATACTAAGGTTTTTTTTCAAGCTTTGTCCAGATGACGGCTGCACACATGCTACACGCAAAGAATTTGGCATCTCAGTCTATCCCAGCTTTTTATCAAGCTCACCATTCAACTCCAAAGCTGATAATTCATCTGAACCACCTATATGCTCATCATTAATGAAAATCTGGGGCACAAAATGGGATCCCGCACGTTGTATCATCTCTTGACGAAGATTTTCATCAGATGTCACATCATATTCCCTAAATAAAATATTTTTTCTTTTTAATAATTGCTTTGCACGAAAACAAAATCCACATAAAGAGGTAGTATATATTTCAACTTTTGGCACAATAAAGCCTCACGATTAAATTAATGGAAAAAATATAGAGCAAATAAACAAAACTTTTAAGAAACTATTATACCCTTTGCTTTATGAAATAAATAATGGAAAAAAGCGATCTAATATTTGATTCACGAACTCTTCTTAAGCATCGTACGCGTGCTGGTAGAAGTTTTAAATTATATGACTTTATGATGCAGGAGGTTGCCAATCGATTAACTGAACGCTTATTAGAAACCAACCGAAACTTTGATACTGGCGTTGGTATTTGTTGGCAAAACAAAATACTTCAAGAAGCAATTAATTCTGTTGGTAAAATTAACAATTTTGTTGCTTACAGTAGTTCAAAGAGTAAAAACTCTGAAATTAATCAAATAATTTCTGAAACAGAGTTACTCCCTCTAGCACCAAATTCTGTCGACCTTATTGTTAGCCTTCTGGACTGGCATTGGGTTAATGATTTTCCAGGCATATTATCTCAATCATTAACTGCTTTAAAACCAGATGGATTAATGCTCGGGGCTATGTTCGGAGGAGAAACTTTAAATGAGCTACGTTCCGTTCTACTTGAAGCAGAAATAATAACAACAGGTGGGGTTACTCCTCGTGTTTCTCCATTTGTAAATGTTGAAACGGTAGGAAGTCTTTTATCACGTGTTGGTTTTGCTATACCAATTGTTGATATAGATAACATTCAAGTTACCTACCCTAATGCTCTTAAGTTAATGCATGAAATTAGAGGCATGGGAGAATCTAATTGTTTGAAAGAGAGATGTAAAAATTTTACTCGGAGGGACACATTACTCAAAGCCGCAGACTTATATCAAAATAAATTCGGAACTAAAGATGGAAAAATTACTGCTACATTTCAAATAATATTCATTACTGCATGGGCTCCACATAAGTCTCAACCAAAACCACTAAGGCGTGGAAGTGGTAAATATCCTCTCGAGTCAGCAATCAACATTACAGAAAAATTTAATAAAATTTCCTAGAATTATAAAACTAGAGATAATCCCTGAGTATAGCCTTCAGTGGCTCATCCGCAGGCGGCATATTATAATTTTTTAAATCCAAGGGGCGAACCCATTTTAATTCCTGACCTTCATTAGAAATTGGAGTGCCTTGCCATATGCGACAAACATAAAGGGGCATTAAGAGATGAAAAGAATTATAATTATGTGAAGCAAAAGTAATAGGAGAAAGACAACTTTCTTTAATATTTATTCCAAGCTCCTCATTTATCTCACGAATTAAGGCTGCTTCTGGTGATTCTCCATCAATGACTTTACCACCAGGAAATTCCCACAATCCGGACATAGGCTTCCCAAAAGGACGCTTTGTGATAAGGATTCGGTTATCTAAATCAACCAAGGCTAGAGCTACTACTAATTTTATTAATATTTTTTTATGATCTATATCCAGCATTGATCGTTACGTATCCATGTGTAAGGTCACTAGTCCATACTTGAGCAGAGCCATTACCTTGACCCAAGTCAATCTCTATATTTACTATACGAGAACGCATATGCCTAGCCGCCCTTGCTTCTGAATATTTATTACTTATGCTACCATTAGATGCTACCAACTGACCACCAATTCGAATTGTCAAACGTTCCTGATTAATTTTTTCTCCTGCGTTTCCAACGGCTGAAACTATTCTGCCCCAATTTGGGTCTGAAGCTGCGAGGGCTGTCTTCACTAGAGGAGAATTTGAGACAGCCTTTGCTACACGTCTTCCAGATATATTGTTTCTTGCGCCATTGACTCGGATAGCAGCGACTCTTGAAAGCCCTTCTCCATCTTTTACTACCTGTAAAGCTAAATTCATCAAAATTTTTTCCAAGGAATTACGAAACATTAAAATTTCTGGTGACTTTAAGCTCCTTATTGAAGAGTGCTTTACCTGTCTAGTTGCAAATAATAAGCAAGTATCACTGGTAGATGTATCACCATCTACAGTTATAGAATTAAAGGACTTTTCAACAGCAGGTCGTAATAACCCACGCAGTATTGAAGCTGGTAGGTTTGCATCTGTAAATATAAAGGCCAGCATAGTTCCCATATTAGGGGCAACCATACCAGATCCCTTTGCTATCGCACTAATTGTAACTGTTTTTTGACCAACTTTTGTTCGGCACCATGCTGCCTTTGGGTAAGTATCTGTGGTCATAATAGCCTCTGCAGCATGCAACCAAGGAGCACTTGATGATTTAGAACAGAGCTTGGGGAGATTACTAAGAATAGACTCTACAGGTAAAATTTCACCAATAACCCCTGTTGATGCAACCATAACATCATCAGGATTACAGGACGAATATTTTGCAATACACTTTGCTGTATTGACCACAGCTTTTTTTCCAATTTTTCCAGTATGAACATTTGCATTACCTGAATTTACTACCAATGCTTTTGCAAACCCTCTTTTGAGTCTTGTTCGACACCAATCAACCGGAGCTCCACAAACCTCATTTTTTGTTAAAACTCCAGCAACTGAAGCTCCCTCAGGAAATGAAACTAAAAGGAGATCCTGCCTCCCTTTGTGCTTTATGCCAGCAGAAGCTGTAGCTAGTTGGACACCCCGTATATTAGGCAATTTCGGGAAAGCTTTTGGCGCAAAAGGTGAAACCAACTTATTACTCCTGAATTTAGAAAAAACTAATTATAGACTCCAAAATTGGAAGATAAAATTATTCATTGCTCAAAAGGTCTGGCAAATTTACTTCTCTAAAGTTTATACTTGCATTCTTTCTGGCATCAACTAATGCCTCAGTCATAACTGTTCGCTGCATCTCTTCTCTTAGTTCTCCTTCAACTAAATCAAAATCTGGCACCTCACGCGCTCGTCTTTCTTCTAATTTAATTACATGCCATCCAAACTTTGTCTTCACGGGCTTACTAACCTCACCTAGATCAAGTAAAAAAGCTATATTTGAAAATTCTGGCACCATTGATTCACGTGAAAAAAAGCCTAAATCCCCGCCATTACTTGCTGTCGGTCCTAAAGATTTTTCAGCCGCCAGCTGAGAAAAATCAGCACCATTATTTAACTGAGCCACCACAGCCTCTGCTTCTTCTATTGTCTCAAGCAAAATATGCCTCGCACGAATCTCTTCATCATTAACCAATTGAGCAATTAAAAGTTCATAACGATCACGAATTAGATCTTTTGTAATTTTTTGAGCATAAAGTAACCTCAGGTAATGCTCGCGTTTTAGCTGATCAACTAGAAATTTTAATTCAGTTCTATAGCTAATTTTATTGGTTATATTTTCTACATCAGCTTTTACTGAAAAAAGCTTCAAATCTATTAGCTGTTGAAGCATCATCTGACTCATAGATGTTTTTGCCATCTGCTGGTAATCAACCGGTAGAGAGTTTATAGCTAACCTTAGCTCCGCTAATGTAATAGGATTACCGTCCACATCGGCGATAACCGTTTCATTACTATTATCAGAATTAGCATTTTTAGGTGGCAAACAAAAAACTAATATAAGCGTAAAAATTGGGATTATGACATATATTTTTAAGTATCGCATAATTTTACCATATTCTAAATTGAACAGAAATTGACAGATAAAGAAAACAACAAAATTTGTGTTACATGATCATTATACTGCTAAAATGCAAAAGGCTAGCTATCAGATTATAAAAATGAAATAAATCACAGTCCGTTGACACAACAACACGACAGAACTATTTCTGTTATATAAAAGGTAGAATTAGGTTTTTACTATCACACAAACTCCAAGGTAGGCTAATGGTAAGGGGTTTTGCTCGTCGAATATTTGGCACGGCTAATGACCGTGTTGTGAGAGAATACGCAGATCGGGTCGCGGCGATTAATAATCTCGAATCAGAGATTGAACGCCTTAGTGATGATGACCTATCTTTACGTACACAAACATTTCGTGAACAATTAAAAAAAGGTGAAACCCTTGATAACATATTAATCCCAGCTTTTGCTACAGTTCGGGAAGCAGCAAAAAGAGCCCTCAATCAGCGCCATTATGATGTTCAACTCATTGGCGGATCAGTACTTCATAGTGGAAAAATTGCAGAAATGTCAACGGGTGAAGGTAAAACATTAGTTGCAACGCTACCTGTTTATCTTAATGCACTATCTGGTCAAGGTGTTCACGTAATAACTGTCAATGACTATTTAGCAAAACGTGACGCTGAATGGATGGGGCAAGTTTATAAAAAACTTGGTCTTTCTGTTGGATGTATTGTTGGTGGCACGCAAGATGAGTCTAGACGTCAACAATACGAATGCGACGTAACTTATGGAACGAATAATGAATTCGGTTTTGATTACCTTCGAGACAATATGAAATTTTCTCTAGAAAGTATGGTTCAGAGAGAATTTAATTTTGCTATAATAGATGAAGTAGATAGTATTTTAATTGATGAATCTAGAACACCTTTAATTATCTCGGGCCCCGCTGAAGATAGCTCAGGTATGTACAATACTGCCAACTCAGTTATCCCAAGATTACGAGATAATGATTATGAAATTGATGAAAAAGGACGATCCACATCACTTACAGATGACGGGACAGAAGAAGTAGAGAATATTCTGAATGATTCAGGGGTTTTAAATGCACCTAATTTATACGATATTGAAAATGTCAGCTTAGTTCATCATGTGAACCAAGCTCTTAGAGCCCATAAACTTTTTGAGAAAGATAGAGATTATATTGTCAAGGATCAAAAGGTAATTATAATTGATGAGTTTACAGGGCGTATGATGCCTGGTCGTCGCTTTTCAGATGGATTACACCAAGCTTTAGAAGCTAAGGAAAGCGTCACAATTCAAAATGAAAATCAAACACTTGCTTCAATAACCTTCCAAAACTACTTCAGAATGTATCCTAAGCTGGCAGGGATGACTGGCACTGCAACAACTGAGTCTGCTGAATTTGCGGATATATATTCCCTCGATGTAATTCAAGTCCCAACAAATGAACCCTGTAAAAGAGATGATAGAGATGATGAAATATATAGAAGTACAGAAGAAAAATGGAATGCTATAGTTAATACTATAAAGGATTGCCAGAACCGCCAACAGCCAGTTTTGGTAGGCACTACCAGTATCGAGAAATCTGAAATGTTATCGACCCAACTTAAAGCTCATAGCATAAAACATAATGTTCTCAATGCACGGTATCATCAACAAGAAGCACATATTATTGCTCAAGCTGGGAGGTTAGGAGCAGTCACAATAGCAACTAACATGGCTGGTCGTGGAACTGATATCCAACTTGGAGGAAACGCTGAGTTTCGTATTCAAGATGAATTAGATTCAATTGAGAATAAAGATGAAATTACAAAACTCACGGATAACTTAAGAGCAGAAATAACCCAGGAACGACAAAAAGTTATTGAATCCGGTGGTCTCATGATTATTGGTTCTGAACGTCATGAAGCAAGACGCATAGATAATCAGCTTCGTGGAAGATCAGGTCGCCAAGGAGACCCAGGGGCAACAACTTTTTTCTTATCACTTGAAGATGACTTAATGCGTCGCTTTGGATCAGAACGAATGGATGGAATGCTTGGAAAGCTTGGTTTAAAAAAAGATGAGGCAATAATTCACCCATGGATTAACAAAGCTATAGAAACAGCCCAAAAAAAGGTTGAGTCTATGCACTATGAGGTTCGCAAAAATCTTCTAAAATTCGATGATGTAATGAATGATCAAAGAAAGGTAATTTATGAACAAAGAAAAGACTTAATGAGGGCTAAAGATGTTTCTGAGACTGTGAGGGAAATGCGCCATGATGTTATTGTGGATATAGTAGAAGATCATATTCCAGAAAAGGTTTATCCAGATCAATGGGACATCGAAGGAATGTCTTCAGAAATAATCAAAAAGCTAAATTTACTATTAGACCTTCAAAAATGGGCTGATGAAGAAGGGATTGATGAAGAAGAATTTATTTCAAGAATTATAGATAATTCTGATCGAATGATGGCATCAAAGGTAGCAAGATATGGTTCTGAAATGTGGAGAATGGCTGAAAAAAGTCTTCTTTTGCAGATCCTTGATCAGTCATGGAAAGAACACCTTCTTGTATTAGACCATCTACGCCAAGGTATAGGACTTAGAGCATACGGCCAAAGAGACCCTCTTAATGAATATCGTGCTGAAGCATTCGAAATGTTTGAAGTAGTGCTTGAACAACTTCGAGAGGAAGTAACTCAACTATTAGCACATGTAGAGCTTAGAGAAAATGAAGAAGGTGGGCTTACTGCTCAACGTACTAATCAGAACCTTCATGAAGTTCATGATGACCCTAAAGAAATGACTGCTGGCTTAGAGGATTTTGAAAATAGCGCCCTACTGCCCCAAGCGTCAGAAAAAGATAGGGGCTTTACTTCATCCATAGATACTAACGAAATAGAGGAAAACACTCCAAGTTTTCACCAGCCAACTACTTCTAGGATAAGAAAAGAAAACTTTGACCCTGATCAACCAGCTACCTGGGGTCGAGTAGGTAGAAATGAGAAATGCCCATGCGGTTCAAATAAAAAGTTCAAGCATTGCCACGGTAATTTAACCTAACTAACGTTTAAAATCTCAGCTGAGTCCTGCCTTCCCCATAGCTAAGAATTTATTTCTTCTTTCATTCCTAAGGTCTTCACCACTTTTCCCTTGAAGTGATGAAAGCGCAATAAATAAAGCTTCTCCAGCTACCTCAATTGCCTGGTTTGGGTTTCTGTGTGCGCCCCCAATTGGCTCATTAATAATCTCATCTATTAATCCTAGCTTAATGAGGTCTTGAGCAGTCATTCTTAATGAAGCTGCAGCGTCTTCAGCATATTCTGAACTTCGCCATAATATTGAAGCACATCCTTCTGGAGAAATCACAGAATATACGGCATGCTCCATCATCAAAACGTGATTAGCTATGGCAATAGCTATAGCACCACCTGAACCACCCTCACCAATAATCATACTTACTATTGGAACCCTTAAATCAAGACAAGTTTCAATACTTCGAGCAATTGCCTCAGCCTGCCCACGTTCTTCCGCCTCAATTCCTGGATGAGCACCTGAAGTGTCAACTAAAGTTATTACAGGCATGGAAAATTGTTCTGCAAGTCTAAAAAGACGCATTGCTTTTCGATAACCCTCGGGATGAGGCATGCCAAAGTTGTGTCGAAGACGACTTTCAGTATCGGCTCCCTTTTCATGCCCCAGAATCATAATTGATTGCCCACGAAATTTTCCGATGCCGCCTATTATCGCTTTATCCTCAGAAAAGTTTCTATCGCCAGATAGAGGCGTGAAACTATCAATTAACTTACTGACATAATGGGTAAAGTGAGGTCTAGAAGAATGCCTTGCAACTTGTGCTTTTTGCCAGGGGTCTAGCTTTTCATAAGTTTGCTTAAGCATACGATCTACACGACTTTGTAGTTTTGATACTTCATCTAATATATTGACACTACTGTCATCAGATAAATGACGCAGCTCATGGATTTTTCCCTCAATTTCAGCAATAGGTTTTTCGAAGTCTAAAAAACTACTCATTATGGACACTCCAAAATTAGACTAGTCTCTTTTTAACAAAACTACTCAGATCCGCAAAATATAATATCAACTTTTAAAACTCACACTTTGCCAATCTTATTTTTTGAATTAAGATTTTTAAAAGATAAAGGGTGAAACTCTCTCAATATGACATTTAGCCTTTCATCTAAAACGTGCGTATAAATTTGTGTTGTTGAAATATCTGCATGTCCTAACATTTTTTGTACTGAACGCAGATCAGCCCCATTTGCCAAGAGATGAGTAGCAAACGCATGCCGCAATATATGCGGAGAAACTTTATCTGCAGGAATCCCTGCACTGTATGCCAAAATTTTAAGATTTTGATAAAACCTATGTCTAGTTATATGACCGAGCTTGCCACGGGATGGGAATAGAAATGGTGAAACACCAGATTTGTCATGAAAATGTCGAAAGGTAAGATATTTATTTACAGAATTTAATGCTGGCAAGCCCAATGGTACCATACGTTCTCGTCCACCTTTTCCTCTTACAATAATAACTCCATTACTACTTCTTATCGCTGATAGCTTTAGGCTTACTAACTCTGAAACTCTTAGCCCAGAGGCGTAAAGTAATTCCACTAAAGTATTTAGTCTCCAAGCGTCTGCCTCTGCTAATGAGCCTGATTCCACAGTTTCACAGCCTTTTCGGCAAATACGCAAGATTTCCGTTACTTCATCTTCTGTGAGTACTTTAGGAAGAGGTGCACGTATTTTAGGGGTGTCAATGTTAATTGTTGGATCATCAAACCTTAATCCCTCACTAATCAAAAATCTGCTATATTGACGAATACTCGATACTCTCCGATTAATAGTTTGTGATGAAAACTTAAGATCAGATAAATTAACAATATAATTTCTTATATTAGTTGTAGAAAAACTGAGAGTGATGCTTTCACTCCCGTCCAAGAAATCAAAAAATGCTCTGAGATCTCTGCTATATGCTTCGATTGTATTGAGGCTCGCCCCACGTTCAGCGACCATCATTTCTAAAAAATTTTCAACATATCGATTTTCTTGGTGATTTTTTATCAACTTCTACTCATCAATAGTACAAGATTTTAAAACCCATGCTTTAAGGCTACTTCAAGTGCTAAAAGTCTCGCCTCATTTTTTAATCCTACATTCCAGAATGCCTTAATTATATGTAAATATGTTTCTAATTTTAAATTATTTGATTTATCAGCACCTAAAATCATGATTCCAATTAACGCTACTTCACCAACGCGATTATTTGCTAAAGCATCTTCCAATAAAATGGAAGCTATAGCAGATGGTTGTAATTTAGCTACTAGGAGGGGTTCTGAAAAAAGATGTTGCCAATAATTAACCTCAATCTTATGACCTAATGATGATAATATGGCTAATAACGCACTAGCATTTGAATATGACTCTGAAGTTTGCTCCCCTATTTGTGCGCCCCACCATTCCCCTAACATATCTTCATCTAGGAGACCTTCATCATTCATAATCTGAAGTAACGGCCATAAATCAATAGCTACTGAAGCGTTTTGCGGACTCAAAACAATTTGTCCCATAATCATAGAATACCAATTTTGTGCAGCTTCAATCTGACCTACAGCAAGTAATGATCGTATAGCTGTAGGGGCAAACCATGAAAATAAAGGCTTTGGGTCTATATTTTTTATTTCAGGCAGAAAAATGCGCGATGTTCCATAAAAATACCCTGTTTCCATAGAAAATTCCAGGGCTTCAGTTATAGCCATTCCCCTTTCTACAGGAACTTTTTTGTTTATGGCTACCTGATAGAGTAAAGCTCTTGCTAAACTTGGATCTAATTCTCTAACTTCTACAGTGGGGTTACCTAATTGCTCTGGCGTAAATTCAATAGATTTATATAAATCACTAACAACTTCCGAGATAACAAATCCCATATCCTCCGCTTGCTCTGCAAAACTTAGTCTTATATTAATAGGGGTATCGCTACTATAGATAAATGCACTTAAAACCCCAGGTTTTCTTGTTTTTGTTATATTTATTGGAAGTTTAAGTCCCGAAGCTTTTAGAATTGCAAGTTGGAAGATATTCGCTTCGTCTATTTGTCTAATCTCAATATTCTCTTCTCCTGCCATAATATCAAGGAAAGCGTTTAAAAAAGGATCAAATTCTAAACCGTTCTCCTGCAATAAATCTGCACTAACAATCGCTGCTTCTATACTACCCTCAAGTGCAATACAGAATATTTCAGTTTGTTTCCAGAATGTTTCCGATGTCTGGGTGGACCACTCTTTGGAAATCGCACACGATTTAGGAAAATTATATTCCTTAAATGACTGTAATAATGAAAGTCTGGCCAATAATTCCGGATCTTCAAAGCTAGCTGCAGAATTCAGCAATTCAATAGCTAACTCATATTCTTCCATTTTAGCCAAGGCAAGAATGCGAGTTCGGAGAAATTCACCTTTAGACTTAACTCCTTTTGGGGCTATGCCTGGTGATAT
>MDSW01102855.1_pt1 | contig 20209 bp, 11 predicted proteins | sample 811171 | NCBI WGS metagenome assembly MDSW01 (sample SAMN05326641, study PRJNA326480) | marine metagenome | isolation source: seawater | place: Atlantic Ocean: North West | collected 2012 | reverse complement strand
GGGGGGGAGGGGCGCCGGGGACGGGACGTCGCGAACGAACGCGAGAGGCCGCGGGGCGCGGGATCGAATCGGCACGCGAGCGCGCCGGGACGGGAGGCGGCGCCGCGGGGCGCGCGTTCCGAAGCGCGGCGCGCACCTGGTTCTCGGGCATCTGGTTCAGCTGGTACACCTGGCGCTGGTAGTCGTCGCCCATGGTGGCGCCCGCGCGAGGCCCTCCCACGACGGGCGCGTCCGAGAGTGCCGTGCCGCCTGTTTCGTGAGATGGGTGCCAGCAGGGGACGGCGCTTCTCAAGCGATGAGCGTCGACGACGAACGCGCAGGCGCGCGAGGCGCCGATCCGAGGCGATCTGAGCGTCGCACGGACGGCTGCGAAAAGAATTTCTTTTGAGACTGCTCTCCGTCTGAAACGTTCGACCGGAGTGTCACAGCGCATCTAGTGTTCACTTTTAGTGGTGTTACGCGGGACTATTAGAGACTAGCGCACGCGTGCGCCCCTCGCGCGCCATTCCCCGTGGACGCCGCGACGCCGCTCGGTCTCAAGATGGGAAAGGGAATGCAGCTGGACGAGGAGACCTCGTCGATCCCCGACCTCGCCGCGGGCGTGGAGGTCAGGGACGGCATGGTGCGTCCCCCTCGTCGCGCGTCTCGCGCGCGCGCCCGCCTTTTTTTTTTCCCGGCCCAAAGCGTCGTTGAGGACGCGAAAAATCCCACGCCCGGCTCCTCCCTCCCCCGGTCGCGTCCTGAGCCCTCCCCCGGCCTTTAACCCCCCCCCCTTCCCTCGCCCGAACCCCTTCCCCTCGCCTCAGGTGACCAAGGAGGACTTCGACTTCGCCCTGAAGAGCGCGCAGGAGGCGCTTCGCGCGAAGACGGCGTCCTCCCAGATGATGCTCCAGCAAGCCTCCTCCGCGATGCGCAACGCGGTCACCGCGCTGTCCCTCTCCGAGCAGGAGGTGGCGAACCTCCGCGACGTCGTCAAGGAGCTCAAGGAGAACCAGGCGAACGGCGTCGGCGGCGAGGCCGGCGACCGCGAGCTCCAGCGCGAGCGCGCGCAGCTCCGCGCGGCGCAGGCGCGCGTCGCCGAGCTCTCCCAGAACTTCCGCAACCTCCAGTCCGAGGTGGCGCGCATGCAGTACGAGCAAACCGGCGTCGACATGCCCGTGGCGACCAAATTCCCCGTCCGCATCGACCCCATGCTCAGCAGCAAGGTCGTGTGCATCGCGCAGATCGTCATGCTCGGCTACGCGTACGCGGACGCCGAGGACGCCATCGACGCGGTCAGGGTGAACGACGCGCAGCTGGCGGTGGAGTGGCTCGAGGCGCGAAACGTCGTCAAGATCGACATGCTCGCCGACGTGTGGTCCGCCGCAGGCGAGCGACGCTCCACGCGAAGGCTGCAGGAGACGCAGACGAGCGCGCGCGCGAGCCCCCAGGAGCAGACCAACAAGCCCCTGTACGAGTCCGTGCCCATGATCATGGCGCACGAGAGCGTCAGGAAAATCACCGCCGCCGCGGAGACGTTCGAGGCGTCGGCGAGCCCCGAGGCGCGGCGATTTGCTCCGAAGGAGAAGGAACCCTCCCCCGAGCGCGCGTTCGCCCCCGGGACCCTGACGCGACGCGGGTTCGACGCGAACGAGATGTACGCCGCTCGGAAGCGCGCGGTGATGGTGATCGCGGTGGCGGCGGTCCAGCCCCCCGATTCTTTGGCGCCCGGGCAGCAGGACGACATGTCGCTTCGCGCGCTGCGCGCGCTGGCGCGGCTGTCGCTCGGGAACGGCGCGTACATGGCCATGCTCCTCGGCGCGGCGCGGTGCGCCGCCGAGTGCCTGAAGATGTTCCCCGGGGACTCGGACGTCGCGCGCGCGGCGTGCGACATCGTGCGAGGGCTCGCGACGAACCCTTCGACGATGATTAAGTTTAAGAAGCAGAAGCGTTTCGCGCTTTTGCCGCGGGCCATCGCGCGCGCGGTGGAGCAGTGCGACGGCGAGGCGAGCACGGCGGTCATCACCGACGTCTGCGGCGACGCGGCGTGGGCGCTCTGGGCGATGGCGACGCTCGGCGGGGCCGAGACGCAGGATCGGATCGTGCAGGTGGGCGCGGTGGACTTCATCCGGTCGGCGCTGAGTCGCCCCAAGAGCGACGACCCCGACGGCGTCAACACCAAAAAATTGCTCGGGTGTTTGCTCGCGCTGGCGACGAGGAACGCGCGACTGCAGGAGATCTTCGTGCAGACGGGCACCCGCGCCCTGATCCGCAAGGGCCTCGTCGAGCACGCGGACATCTCGTTCAAGGGCGAGTTCTCGAGCCTGCGCGAGTGGACCAAGGCGGAGTTCGCGAACCCGACGCCGCTCCCCGACGGCGTCGTCATCGACACCGGCGCGGCGACGGCGCGGGTGAACGAGGCGACGACGCGCGCGGCACGAAGGGAGGTCCACTCCTCCACGAAGCGGGAGGAGGCGTCCACGCAGCACGCGGTCACCAGCAAGACGACGGTGACGACGACGGTCACGGAGCAGGAGCAGGAGACGACACGCGAGGCGGCGCGCCGGACGCTGGTTCAATCGGCGGCGAAGAAGATGTCCGAGATGTCCGCGACGACGGGCGCGAAGGAGGCGTGGCGTCGCCTTCCCGGCGCGACGGCGGAGAAGATGTACGCGGCAAAGAAGCGCGCCATCAAGATGCTGAGCGCGGTGGCGGTGAACCCCCCGGGGAAGTTCGAGGGCATCTCGCCGGAGCAGTCCGAGGACACCGCGCGGCGGTGTTTGCTCGCGCTCGCGCGGCTCTCCCTCGGCGACGCCGCGTATCTCGTGCACACCTCCGGCGGTCCCCGCGCGGCCATCGACTGTCTTCGCCTGTACCCCTCCAACGCCGAGATCACCGTCGCGAGCTACGGCGTCATCCGCGGGTTGTTGCAGAACCCCGCGACGATGATGAAGTTCCGGAAGCAGAAGCGGTTCCGCATCGTCCCCGCGACGGTGGTTGACGGCGTGCACCGCCACGACCGGTTCCTCGACGTCAAGGCGGAGGCGGCGCACACGCTCTGGACGTACGCGGGGGTGGGCGGCGCGGACGCGCAGCGTCTGGTCTTGGCTGTCGAATTTCTCGACGTCATTCGCTCGGGTCTGGAGGAGGCCCGGAGGGAGGATAAGGGGCGGACGGATAAGCGCGTGCGCAAGTTCGTGGGTTGCTTGCTCGCGCTCGCGAAGGGGAACGCGGAGATTCAGGACGAGCTCGTTCGCGAGGGGGCGCGGAGCCTGATTCGGAAATCGCTCGTGGAGTTTGGCACCATCTCGTTCCACGGCGAGTTCGCCGAGCTCAGGGACTGGATCCGCGGCGACCGCGGGGGCGCCAAGAGCGTGACCCGGCGCGGACCCCCGCCCGCGGCGGAGAAGAACGCGGCGGAGACCACGCTCGCCAAGGGGATCGAGCGGAGCGAGGACGGGCGGAGCCTGACGCACGCGGAGGCGGCGAAGGTGGAGGAGGCGGAGGTGAAGAAGGAGGAGTCGGACAGGGAGTCGGGCAAGGAGTCGGACGCCGGGGGGCGGAGGATTCGCGTCGTCGAGGCCTCTCGACGCACGACGGAATCCGACGATTTCAAGACCGCGACCGCCGGGGCGACCGCGACGACGACCGCGACGACGCACCGCGTCGTCACCTCCTCCTCCAAAACGACCTCCTCGGCGGCGCGTCAACACTTTTCGACGCACGAGAAGACGACGCAGGAGACGTTCGAGGAGCGCTCGGCGTTCGACGGCGTCGACCGCCTCCACCGCATCGCCGACGAGGCGAAGCCTCCCGACGGCGCGGGACTCCGCGCGAAGCGCGCGACGCGATTCGTCCCCGACGGGAGCGCCGAAGGGTCGGAGCCGTACACGGTGGAGCGCGCGATCAAGACGCTCAACTCGGACCGGCGCGAGCGCCACGGCGAGGCGTGCGAGGCTCTGGCGGAGATGTTCGCCGCCGCGCCCGCCGTCGGCGTGGAGATCGTCATGAAGGGCGGCGTCGGCGCGGTGACCAACGCGATCGCCGCCGGAAACGCGGCGAGTGCCGCGGGCGGGCTGGCGCTCCTGCACATGTTCGCGTCGGCGGACGTGACGACGCGAAGGGTCAAGGCGGACGAGGGGGTGGTGACGGGGCGGTGCCCCGCGGCGATTTTGGGCGTCATGCGAAGGTACCACCGCAACACCGCCGTGCAGCAGTGGGGCGCGATGACGCTCTGGGCGCTCGCGAGGGATAACCCGCGCATGAAACGCGCCGTCGCCGAGGCGAAAATCCCGGGCGGGAGGGGCACCGCGAGCGAGATCATCGCAAACGCGCTCAAGAACCACGCGACGCAGTCGGAGGGCGTCGCCAAGGCGCTCGCGGGGTGCGTCCTCGCCTTCGCGACGAACGACGTCGCGTGGCAAGAGGCGTGGCTCGAGGTGGACGCGCCGGGGCTCGTCATGCGAGCGCTCGAGGCGCACGAGAGGCTCACGTTCAAGGGGGAGTTCGACGCGCTCAGGGACTGGCTCAGGGAACACGCGTGAGGATGAGAGGAAAAGTGGCGAGGCGACGGCGAGGCGGGGTCGCGCGTTTTATTTTCCCCTCGAGAAAATCGGAGTGTTTCAAAAGTTTCCCCTAGACGGGACCTCAAACCTAGATGAGGCCGCCCAAACGCCAGCCTCGCGTTCGCTCGCCCACCGGGTCGTCGTTCGACCTCGCTCCGCTCGGGGCCCCGTCGTTCGACCCTCGGTCGTTCGAATCCCCCGCCCTTCCGCTCGCGTCCCCGCTCGACGCCGTCCCTCGCCCCCCCGCCGCCGCTCCGGCGGCGTCCCTCTTCCTTCGCCGCGCATCGAGCGCTCTTCGCATGAGCGGCGGCGCGACGAGCGTCGCGATCAAGAGCGCCCAACAGCTCGCGACGTACGGCTCGGGCCCGATCAGCCCTTCCTCCCGCGCCTGCCGCGCCATGACGAACCCGAGCTCGCCCCGGCCCACCATCGCCCACCCGACGACGAACGCGTCGGGGGAGAGCGAGACGCACGAACAGAAACGCCGACGACTTTTTCTTCGAGCGTCGTTATTATTGGCGTCGGAAGAAGGCCCTTCGTCGTCGGCGGCGTCGACGAAACGATTCCCGGCTTCTTCGGCGTCTGCGACGTCGCGGCGGTTCGCGAAGAACAGGGCCGTCGCGAGCTTCCCCAGGACGGCCGGGACGGCGTACCCCACGCCCAGCCCGACCCCCCGCGCCTCGAAGAGCGCGCTCAGGGGAATCTGCATGCCGACCGAGAGGAAGAAGACGCTGTACGCCCACGCGGCGAACGCTTCGTTTCTCGCCCACTGAGTTTTGGCGTCGTCGACGGAGGCGAAGGCGACGCCCCCCGCGAACGCGCCGAGGAGGTGCGTCGACCCCGCCTCGCCCGCGGCGACGGTCAAGCCGAGGGTCACTGCGAACGCGAAGAGCAGCGCGGCGCGGCCGTGGAGCGTCGTGGGGATGCGAGTTCGCGCCGCGGCGAACGTCGGGGGGCAGAGCCCGAAGGCGGCGACGCCGGCGACGCAGACCAAAGCGGAGACGAGCGCGGGACGCGACGCGCGCCACGCGAGCGCGCCCGCGCCGCTCGCGCCTCGGACGTTGCCGACGACCGCAAGGATGACGAGGGAGAGCACGTCGTCGACCATCGCGGCGACGCACACGAGCGAGCCGAGGGGCGTGTCGAGCTCACCGACGGTCTGCATGAGCCTGGTCGCCATCCCGATGCTCGTCGAGCTCAGCGCGACGCCGCTCGCGACCCCCTCCCCGAGGCGAAACCCCGCGGCGAGCATGTAGGCGCACCCCAGACCGATGGGGAGGAGGGTGCCCGCGACCGCGATCGCGGTCGCGAGCGGGCCGACGCGGCGGAGGGAGGAGACGTCGACGCTCATGCCGCCCTCCATCACGAGGAGGGCGAGGGCGAGGTTGCCCGCGAGGACGAACGCGTCGGCATGGGGGACGAGGTCGAGACCGGACGGGCCGAGCGCGACGCCGACGACGATCTCGCCCACGAGCGGAGCGTCCACGAGCGCGCCCAGCCAACCGCCGAGGACGAGCGCGAAGAGGACGAGCGACAGAGCCGCGATGTCCGTCGTGACATCCGCCGACATGAGACGCGAAGGGCGGGCGAGCGCCGGCGGAGGAGCACTGACGAAGGAGGCGTCGGCGCACGCCCCGAAGGCGTTTATTCTCGGAGAGGGCCTAGTCTCGGCCGCGTCGTCATTGGCGATCGCGACTGCCCGGATGCCGGAGCGCCAGTTTCGTCGCGCGGCGGCAGTTTGACGAGTCATCACCCGCTCACTTGCCCTAAAACCTCGCGCGGCATCCTCCCTTCCATCAGTCCCTCGCTCGCGGCTCCACGCCGCCTTCGGCGTCCCGCGCCCCCACCGGAGTCGTCGCCGCGCCCGATGTCGACCGCGCACTCGGCGTCCGCTCCCGCGCTCGCCGCGCGTCCCTCGCGCCGCGCCTCCCCGCGCCCCGCGCCGCGCATTTCGGCGGCGGCGGCGGCTTTTCCCCGGCGCGGAAAAAGCGCCCCCCGCTCGTCCCCGCGTCGCGCGCGTCGCGCCGCGTGCCGCGCGGTGGAGGAGGAGGAGGCGTGGCGCGTGGAGGAGGACGTCATCCCCCGCGTGCAGTCCGCGTTCGAGTGGGACGTCGACCGCCCCTACCACCGGTACCGCGACCTCGAGTACTTCCACCCCGTCCTCCGCGGGCTCCACTTCGGCGGCTCGGACGCGGGCACCGCCTCCGATCCCGAGCGCGCCCGCCGCCCCCCGCTCCCGAGCCCCGCGACGTACAGAATCACCCTCCCCCGATCGTACGATCCCGATCGCCCCGAGCCGTACCCGATGCTGGTACTCATCCCCGCGGACGCCGGGTTCGGCGGCGCGCGCTCGGGCGGCGGGGGCACCGTGGCGGTGACGAGTCGCGGATGGCACGACCAAACCGATCACGTCGTCTGCGAGCTCGGATTCAACCGCGCGACGTGGCTCGCCGACGTCCCCGGCGCGAACCACGAGAGCTTCGTGCTCGAGACGATCCTGCCGCGAGTCCTCGCGTCGCACAACGTCGGGCGCATCTCCCTCCTGGGGTACGCCAACGGAGGGTTCGGCGCGTTGCACATGCTCATGCGCCACCCGCACGTGTTCCACCGCGCGGCGGCGTGCGACGCGCCCGTCCTGGGCGCCTTCGCCGGCGTCGTCAAGCCGTGGGGCGTCGAGTCGTTTCCGAGAAACGGCGCGAGCAAAATCTCCCCGTGGCACACCTTCGGCGAGACGTTCGAACACGCCGAGATGTTCGCGCCATACAGCGTCGGCACGCTGGTGACGTGCGAGTACGTCCGGCGAGAACTCAACGGCGGCGACGAGAACCCGAACGACCCGCCGAGGGTCGGTCTGTGGAAGGGGGCGAGGGCGGCGTGGGAGATGGAGGCGCTGCGGGAACAGATGGACGAGTTCGACGTGCGGCACGCGTGGAGCGACGCGTTCGAGGACGAACCGGGGGCGTGGGACTCGGGGTGGCTCGACGAGGCCCTGCAGTTCATCGCGGCGCGGTGAGTATATGAGGGCGACGATCGGTCAGGGGTTCAGCCCACAGGGTTTCGAGCTGGACAATTCATCCATCGTGAGGGTTTCTAAAAGCGTATTCATCGTTCGCGTCTCTCGAACGCGACGCGCTCTCCGCGGCGAGTCCGAGTCTTCGTTCATAGTTTCCTTCGTCTTCGTTCACAGTCTCCTTCGTTTTCCTCGCTCTCGCTCTCGGCTACGCGCCCCCCGCGCCCCGGATCCTCGGGAGCCTGCACCCGTATGTCACGTACTCCGCGTCGCGCGCGGAGTACGTCACGACGAACAGTTTCGAGAGCGCGCCGCCGAGGTCCCCGACGGCGCCGCCGGGCGACGGCGGCGGAAGCAACACGCTCACCAGCGCCGCGTCCGACGCGCCGGACGCGGGCGAGTAGGCGCCCGCGCCGCCCGTGTAGGCACCCCGATCCGCCCCGCGACGCGCGCGCGCGAACCCGATCGCCTCGGAACCGATCACCTCGGTGCCGATCGCCTCGATCCCCTCGGCGGACGCGGGCAAGAGCGGGATCGCCGAGGGAAGAAGCGCCGCCCGGGTACGGGTTACGGGTCCGCGCGAAGCATCGCCCCCGTCGCGCCCATCGTCATCGTCCGCGTCCACCGCGCGGTCCTCGTCGTCCTCCCCGCCGCGCGTCTCTTCGCCCTCCGCCGCCGCGTCGCGAAGTCGCGCCGCGAACGCGGCGGATCGCAAACCCCCCTCGGCGGGCTGAAACCGAAACACGCGATCGCACGAGAGCCGCGAGAGGAGGTCCGCGCGGCTCATCCCAGCCGCCCTGAACGCGGCGTACCACGGGTCGTTCTCGCCGGCGTACGCGGTATCCTCCTCCTCCGTGGGATCCGCGGCGGATCCCCCGAGGTTTCCCAAATCATCGGCGTCGCCGCCGCCGAAGTCGCCCCACCACCGCGTCGAGCGCGCCATCGCCGAGCCGCCGCCGCCGCCGCCCGCGAGAGTCGCCACCGCGTAGGGCGAATCGGAATCGGAATCGGAATCGGAATCCGAACGACCCGATTCAAAGTCCCCGGACCCGTCCGCCTCGGACGCGTACGCGCCGCCGCGGAGCGCCGAGAGTCGCCTAAGGCCCGGGGAAGCGATCGGAGGAAGCGGCGGGATCGTCCGCCCCGCCGCGGCAGAGTCCCCCTCCCGGGAGAAGGATTCCCGCGCGGCGAATCCGAAGGCGTCCGAATCGGCGGCGTCTTCGAGGAGGCGGCGGCGATGAGTCGTCGCCGGCGCGGAGCGGAGCGTCGCCAGCGAGGACCCGGCGGCGATCATTCTCGCGCCCCTGGGTTCGGACGCGCCGCGGAGTCCGGCGACGCACGCGACGCACGCGAGCGCGCCCATCGCGCCCGCGGCGGCGGCGGCGACGGAGGCTGTCTTTTTATTGTTGTCTCCGGCGGGAGCCGGCGTTTTTCGCCGTCGCTTGGCGGCGGATTCCGGCGACCCCGGCGCGGACCCGGAGGCGCTCGAGGAGGGTTTCGACGACGCGGTGGGATCCTGGAGCGGGGGCACGCACCCCTCGAGGGGTTCCTCCACCGGGGCGACGCGCGTGGGGTGCGGAGACGCCGCCGCGTTCGCGTTCGCGTTCGCGTTCGCGTTCCCGGGGGCGGCGTTTTGCGGGAAGAGCGGGATCTTCGCCGGGCCGGCTTCCGCGGCGAGCGCGCGAATCTCGGGTGGGGTCGGGTGGGGCAGGACGACGCCCGGCGGGACGGGGGGCTTCCCCGTGGCGAGCGCGAGGTGGTGCCTGAGTCCGTTGCACTCCGCGACGAGGCTCGCGCACGCGCGGTGGAGCTCGCCGTTCGCGCGGGACAACGCCCTGCATCGCCGCTCGAGGTCGTCGAGGTATTGTTTTTTCCTCTGGCGCGACTGCTGCGCGGACTCGCGATTGCGCACGAGGCGCTCGCGCTGCTTCTCGTCGTCGGCGGAGGCGGAGGCTGCTGGTCCGCGGTCGCCGCGCCTGGCGGTCTCGTCGCTCGATTGCGTCTCCGCGGCGGCGTCTGCGGCGCTCCGGACGCCAGAGTCGGTGGTCTCCCCGCCGCCGCCGTGCGGATGCTGCTCTGCGCCCGGGGGCGGGAACGTCGCGTCGAAGCACGCGACGGGGACGCCGGGGAGGGCGTCGAAGGCGAGATCGCCGAGGACGTCGTCGGGGCCCTCGCCGACGAGATCGGGGAGGTCGAGATCGTCCAGGGGGGGGAGGGGGAGGTGGTCGATGCTCACCGCGGGGCTCGCGCACGCGAGGCTCGCGCGCGACTTATCCGAGAGGTCGCTCTCGTGCGAGACCGACGGGCGGGGCGTCTGCGCGGGGAGGGCGGGGGAGGGGTCAGGGCGCGGGACCCGGCGCATTCTCGCGAGCCGCGGCTCGTTCGAGCGGTCCAGAACGAAGGCCTCGGAAGAAACGGAAGACGCCGCGCGCGGCGCGAGAACGGGGGGAGGCGCGCGACGCACCGCGCCCGGAGCGCGCGCGTCTCGAGGCATCGCGCGCCGACGGGATCGGCCGCTACCGCGGCGCCGCGCGGTGTGCGCGCGGGGGACGGAGCGATCCGGGGGAAGACCGCGCGGCGCGCCGAACGCCGAAGAAACACCTGTCGGTTCCCGCCGGCCCCGGAGACGCCGCGGAGAGATTTCAGCAAGTCGTCGTGGCCTCCCCCCCCCGCCCGACTTTGTTCAATATATGCCTCCGATCGATCGCGGTCCGACCCCTCGGCCAGATCGCCGCGCGCGGCGCCCTCCCCTTCCGATGTCGGACCCCAACGCGCGCAAGATCCTCCTCGTCGGGGACGTGCGCGGCCGCCTCGGCGCGCTGTACAAGCGCGTGGCGAGCGTGCACGCCTCCCCCTCGGGCCCCTTCGAGGCGCTCTTCTGCGTCGGCCCGTTCTTCGCCGCGCCCGCCGCCGCCGCGCCCTCCTCCTCCGCGCCGTCGGCGGCGGACGCCTCCGCCTCGGCCGCCCCTCCTCCCCCCCCCGCCGCCGCCGACGCCCTCGCGGAGCTCCGCCCGTACCTCGACGGCACCGCGACCGCGCCCGTGCCGACGTACTTCGTCGACGCCCTGCCGCACGGCCGCGACGCGCTTCGCGACCCCTCCGGCGCCGTCGCGCCCAACATCACGTTCGTGCGCGCCCCCTCCATCCTCGAGATCGCGGGCCTGCGCGTCGCGGTCCTCCCCGGGCACCACGACGCGATGAGCTACGCCGACGACTCCAAGGTCGCCGCCGTGGCCGCCGCCGCGGAGGGCGAGTACCGACCCGAGGACGTCGCCCGGCTCGTGGCCGCGCACAGATCCGCAATCGCCAACGGCGCGCCCCCCGTCGACGTCCTCCTCACCTCCGAGTGGCCAATCGGCGTCGACGCGTTCGCCTCCGCGAACGACGACCCGAAGGACCCCGCGGGCGTCGCCGAAGCGTCGAGGCGAGGCTCGCCGGTCGTCGCCGAGGTCGCGCGCGAACTCCAGCCGCGGTACCACGTCGCGGGGACCGCGGGCGTGTTCTACGCGAGGCAACCCTACCGAAACTACGGAGGAGCCCACGCGTCGAACGAAGGCGCCGCGCGCCACGCGACGCGGTTCGTGGGGCTCGGCGCCGTCGCAAACCCGGCGAAGATCAAGTGGATGCACGCGCTGGCGCTCGTCCCCGCCACGGACCTGCCCCCCGCGGCGCTCGCGCAGATCCCCGCGGACGCGACCCGGTCGCCGTACCACCTCCCGCCCAACGTCGCGCGAGGCGAGCGCGCGACGGAGGGTTCCGCCGCCGCCGGGGCGACGAACGACGCGTCGTTCGACCACGGCTCGGTTCGGTGGGAGGAGCCGAGCGCGAAGCGCGCTCGCATCGCGGCGTCGATCGACCGGCGCCCGATCCAGGGCGACGTCGATAAGACGGTGTACGTGCGTAACCTGGCGTACCGCGCGGACGAGGGGAGCCTCGCGGAGTTTTTCGGTCAGTGCGGCGAGCTCCGGGACGTTCGCGTCGGGCGGGACGAGAACGGGCGGAGCCGAGGGTTCTGCCACGTCGCGTTCACGACCGTCGAGGCCGCGAAAAAAGCGCTGGAGCTCACCGAGACGAGCTTCTTCGGGCGGGACATCGCGGTGCAGATGGCGAAGAGCGAGGAGGAGAGAACGCGGGAGCGCGAGGAGCGCCGGGCGAGGGACCGCGACGCGGGGCGGGGAGGGGGTTTAGGCGGCGGCCCGGGCGGGAACGGAGGTCCGACGGCGGCGCCGACGGGGTGTTGGTTTTGCCTCTCCAACGAGAAGGACACGCACCTGGTCGCGTCCATCGCGAACGAGTCGTTCGCGTCCATGGATAAGGGCGGGCTCGTCGCGGACCACTGCCAGGTGGTTCCCGTGGAGCACGTCCCGAGCTTCGCGTCGATGCCCCCCGGGACGGCGGAGGAGGTTTGGCGGTACGTGGACGCGATCCGGCGGTGTTTCGCGGACGGCGGCGGCGGCGCGCCCGAACCACTCGGCGAGGACGGGAAGGCGGCGACGCCGCGCGACCTCGTCGTCTTCGAGCGCCACCTCGCGCTTCGGTCGAAGGGCGGGAACCACTGCCACATGAACTGCGTCCCCGTGCCGAGGGCGCGCGCGTCCAAGGCTCGGAAAATATTCGAGCAGGCGGCGAAGAGGCTCGGGTTCGAGTGGGACCGCGTCGACCCCCCGGGGTCCGCGGCGGAGTGTCAGGCGAAGCTCGCGGCGATCGCCGGCGACGGCGAGTACTACTGCGTGCACCTGCCGGACCGGTCGATGCTCGTGCGGCGGATCGAGCGCGGGGAGAGGCACTGGATGAGCTTCGGGAGGGAGGTGATGGGGCACCTGCTCGGTTGCCCCGAGAGGGCGGGGTGGCAGCAGTGCATGGAGAGCGAAGCCGCGGAGACGGCGAGGGCGGAGGCGTTCAAAAAGTCATTCGAGCCGTACGACGTGTGCATGACCCAGGAGGAGGGGGGGGGCGGGGAGTGAGAGTGAGGGGTGAGGCGCGCGAGGAGAAATGCGAGAAGGCAATGGGCGCGAGAAGGCGAGGCGCGAGAGTCTCGGCGCGAGCGCCGGGCGAGCTCGATCGATCGTCGCTCCAGATATACTTATAAAACTTGGACCGACGCGTACTCCCTGGCCGCATCCGTATAATCGCATCATCACTCCGCTTTTGCTTGGGGATCCTCGTCGCCCCCTTTAGGTGTTCTTCTGCTCCCCGTTACTCTTCCTGAGCCTCTCTATGCTTAGGGTGATGCCCTCGGTGGCCACCTTGAGCATCCCCCGGGTATCCCTCGCCATGAGCAGCGCGGGCCGGATTTCGTACGCCACCCCGAGCGCGGGGATGGGGTTAATCAGCGCCCCGACCCACGCCGCCAACCGCGCGGGCTCCTCCACCGGCGGCACGTCCCCGATGTGGCTCTTGACGAGGTCCAGGTGGCCCTCGCGGCGCTCGTGCCCGCCCTCGCGCACCAGCCGCTCCCATTCGCGAGCGAGCGAGGGAAGCGCCGACGCGAGCGCGGCGGATTCCGGGTCGAGCGCGTCGAGCTTCGACTTCTTGGCGCGCGGCGGTCGTCGTTCATCGGCGGGGTTCGGTCGTGTGGGCCCCTTCGATTCTTCCTCGCCTTCCTCGTCTTCGTCGTCGCTCGGGAGCATGCCTCGCAGTTTTTCTTCGAGGTACTCGCGGTCGCCGGCGGCGGGGTGGGATCCTCGAATGTTCGCGAGATCCTGGTCGGCGAGGTCGGCGGGCGCGCTCGGGGTGTCCTCCGGGGCCCAGTCCATGAAGGTGACCTTCGCCATGGCGACGCCGTTCTCGTTGAAGGGTTGGCCCTCTATGCGGACGCGGCGTATGCCTCGGAGCTCGACCTCGACGTCCCCGGATCCGTCCGGGAAGGGTTCGACGCGCGCGAGGCGAACCTCGACGCCCATGGGGATGATCTGGCCCGAGCTCGGGGCCTGGCCGAGCATGCAGAAGGTGTCGCCCACCTCGGCGAGGGGGCCGAGCTCCGTGCCGGCGTGGAGGCGGCGCTTCGCGTCCTTCGCGTCGAAGCGCAGGCCCAGGCGCTGGCCAGGGAGCGTCGCGTCGAGGACGATCACCCGCATCGTCGCGCTCGAGCCGGAGGCTTCCTGGCGCCGCAGATCCGCCACCCGCTCGGCGAGCGTGGAGAGATCGAACGAACCGTCGTCGTTCGAACCGCCGCGGGAGGCGCGAGGCGCGAACGAACCGAGCGCGCCGCGACGAGGGGCGCGCCCGAGGGCGCCGCCGCGGCGCGAGATGAACGCGCGGGAGGGGCGCGAGACCGCGCGCGAGAACCCGGGGGGGCGCGGGGAGGAGGCGCGCATCGTGCGTGCGGCGACGCGCGAGGGAGTGATGACGCGGCGGGCGCGAGGAAGTCGCGCGCCAACTGGCACTGGGCGCCGTTTCGCGCCAAAAAAATAATTGGTTCTGAATCCTCGGGGACAGCGCAGTTTGACCTTCCGAGAAAACGCGGAAGGAGCGGGGACGAAGGCGGCGACGCGAGGGACGAAGGCGGATGAAGCGAAAACGCGTGAGGGCGCGTACGCGCGAGCGATATCGGCACAGGTGATGAGTACAGACAAACCGAACGGGGGCGGCTAGGATCGAAACAACGCGCAGTTCTCCGTCGCGTGCGCGTCGTCCGGGCGGGTGAGCTCCCGCATAAACTGCATCTCGACCAGGAAGCCCCGCTCCGCTGATCGAGGTGCTGCGCTCCGCGCGGACGACGCGCACCGGGACGGTTACAAATCCGCCTACTTACAAAACTGCGCGTTTCCGCGATCCCGCGCGTCTCATTTGCCGTTCGCGTCGGTGTCGGCGATATCTCGGTGCAGATCGAAAGAACGCGCAGTTCTCCGTCGCGTGCGCGTCGTCCGGGCGGGTCAGAGCATACACAAGCTAGGCACCTCGACCAGGAAGCCCCGCTCCGCTGATCGAGATGTTGCGCTCCGCTCGGACGACGCTCACAGGGACGTAATCCGGTAATCCGACAGGGAGTTCGGTAAACTGCGCGTTTTCGCGATCCCGCACGTCTCACTCGCCGTTCGCGTCGGTGTCGGCGATACCTCAGTGCAGATCGTAAGAACGCGCAGTTCTTCGTCGCGTGCGCGTCGTCCGGGCGGGTGAGCGCCTGAATACTCAACAACATGGACCTCGACCAGGAAAACCCGCTCCGCTGATCGAGGTGTTGCGCTCCGCGCGGACGACGCGCACAGGGACGCGAGTGGAATCCCTCATCCATCTGCGAACTGCTCGTTCCCTCGACGCCGGTTTGCGTCGGTCGCCTCGGGCGTTCACTGATACCTGAGCCAGTACACCTCGTCCCTCTCGAGGTACCCCGGCGGCACCGTCTCCCCGAGCGTCGGCGCGGGTTCCGTCCCCGTGTACAGGTTCGTCACCGCGATCCTCGCCCCGAGAACCTCCGGCTCCGCCTCCGCAGCATTTCCCCCGTCACCGCCGCCGCCGCCGCCGCGCGTCGGCTCGTCCGCGAACGGCGCGGCGATGGGGTCGACGCGGGAGCCTCTGACGACGACGCGCGCGTCGTCGACGACCCGCGTGGCGTCCTCGGCGGGGACCTCGTCGAACACGAACTGCACCGTCTTCGGGCGGTCGCCGAGGCACGCCGGGTCCGGCGCGGACGCGGAGTCGGGGGGGATGGGGTGCGTCGTGCGGACGTTCAGGAAGACCGTCTCGCCGCCGCCGAACGCCCCCGAGGATGAAGACGCGGCGCCGCGACGTCGGCCGTCGGAATGAATCGAACCTTCGTCGGCGCCGCCGCCGCCGCCGCCGGCCTCGCGCGAGGCGACTCGGCCGGTCAGGCGGAGCAGCTCGACGCCCTCGCGCGTGACGCTCGCCTCGATCGACGCTCCCGGGGGGAACACCGCTCGGAGCTCTGCGGGGTCGAGCTTCGCGAGGCGTTCGTTCGAGGAGACCTCCTCGCCGTCGACGACGAGGGAGATGTTGGACGCGAGTTTTTTGGGGAAGCCCAGGACCTCGCGCCCCGCGATCATGGATCGGTCCTTGTCCACGAGCATCCACGGGCAGTGCGTCGCGCGGGCGCCGCTGGGGGCGTGCTTGACGTCGAGGAGGATCGCGGCCTCGTGGTACGAGCCGCAGCAGAACGAGTCGGGGTACCTTGGAAGAGGGAGAGGGAGGGAAGGGGGTGCGGGATGGGAGGCGCGAGGTGAGTCAGACGAGTCCCAACGGTTTTTTTTTCCCCCGCTCGCTCGCTCGTTGGTTCGTTCGGACGCTCGACGGCGCTCGCGCAGGGCACGCACCACGCGACGAACACGCGCGCGACGTCGCTCGTCGTGTCCATGACCGATCTCGGGAGCCACTTCGCCGCCCTCTCGGGGTCCACGCGGACGTCCGCGACGAGGATGATCGCTCGCGTCCACCCGAACCTCGGCTCGTCGTCCTCGGACGGGACGACGAAGGGGCGCGGCCAGCTCCCCAGCCCGAACGGCGCGGCCATGCGCGTGCGCTGCACGACCGCGCGCACGAGCGGGTTCGCGCGCGCGGCGGGGACGACGCCGTCGGATATCCAGGGGCACCGAGCGTCCGCGGGGAGGGGGATGGGGCACGCGGCGATTGACGGCGAGGCGCGGGGGGGGCTGGGGTCTTCTTCCTCGGAAGCCTCGACGAGGGCGAGGTGGGCGACCACCAGGAGCGCGGCGACGAGCGCGCGCGAAGGGTATCGCCGCGAACGTCGCGCGTCGCGCGGGCGAGCGGCGGGTGGAGACATCGTCCGGCGCGCGACGCGCGCGGTCGCGCGCGTCGCGCGCGACGGAGGTGTGTCTTCTCGAAGCGCGCGCGAGCGAGGAGGCCTTAGAACGCGAACCCTCGGAGGTGACGAGCAAGACTGGCGCGTACGTCGCCCAACAAAAATTCGTCTCGGGGACATCGTGGCGCCCCGTTGTACAAGTATTTTCTCGCGCGGTTCCATCCCCTTCCGATCCGCGTCGGTGTTGGCAGATCTCCACCGCGCTCGTCCCTTCGCTCGCGCGCCGGGGCGATGTCCGGTCTCGGTCGCGGCGCTTCGCTCCCCGCGTGGATTCCCGCGGGCGGCGCGGCTCCCGGCGCGGGCGCCCCTTCCGCGCCCCCCCCCGCCTCGCGCGCCCCGGGCGGCGGCGGCGGCGCGTCCCGCGCGTGGACGTCGCACCTCGCGCCCGACGGCAAGCGCACGTACTGGCACTGCGCGGCGACGGGCACGAGCACGTACGAGAAGCCCGAGGAGCTGATGACGCCGACGGAGAAGGCGGACGCGAAGACGCGGTGGAAGGAGGCGACGAGCGCGGACGGGCGCGCGTACTACCACCACCTCGACACGAAGGAGACGCGATGGGCCATGCCCGACGAGATGCGCCTCGCGAGGGAAGCGGCGCTCGCCGCCGAGGGCGCCGCGGCCTTCGCATCCACCGCGCGCCCGCCCCTCTCCTCGAACGGGCCGCCGAACGGGGGACTCGCGAACGCCTCGGCGCCCTCCGCCTCGGCGCCCTCCGCCTCGGCGCCCTCCTCCTCGAGGGGAAAAAGTAAGTCTCCCCTCGACTCTTTCGGTCCGCTCGATTCGCCGTCGGCGCGATTCGCGTCGTTGCTCTTCGACCTGGACGTCGCGCCCGAGACGCCCTGGGCGGAGGTCTCCCGGCGCATCGAGCGCTCGACCGACCCGCGCGCCGCCGCCCTGGCCACCGCGGGCGAGCGCAAGCGGTGCTTCAACGAGTACAAGCTCAAGCGCCAAAAGATCGACCGCGAGGCGAGGCGCGAGGCGCACAAGCGACGCCGAGAAGCCTTCCTCGCGTCGCTCCGCGCGCACGGCGACCGACTCGGGATCATCCCCGAGCGGACGAAGCTCAGGGACGTGGAGAAAGAGCTCGCGACGGACGCGCGGACCAAGGAGGCGTTCCTGGCGGTGGAGGAGTCGCGCGACCGCGAGGAACTGTTCCGGAGGCACTGCGAGGAGACGCGCGAGCGGTGGGCGGAGGAGCGCCGCGAGCGAAGGGACGCGGAGAAGCGCGCGTGGCTCGAGCGGGTGAAAGCGCGACTCGGGGAGGCGTTCTTCTCCTTCGCGCCCGCGGCGCACGACGAGGACGAGAAGAACGACGGTTCGAACGGTTCGCCGCCGCTCTGGCGCCGGGCGCGCCGCGTGGACCCGGACCCGGGGTCGGACCCGGAGGCGGCGGCGTGCGAACGCTTCGACCGCCTCGACGCGTTCGAGCGCGAGGTTCGCGCGGCGGAGGCGCGCGAGGACGCCGATCGGCTCCGGGAGAAGACCGCGCATCGAAAGGTCGACCGCGAGGCGCGCGAGGCGTTCGCGGCGACGCTTCGCGAGCTCGAGGGGGAGGGCGCGATCTCGCTCCGCGTGCCCTGGCGCGCGTTCGTTCGGACGCGCTTACGCGAGCGGGGCGACGCGCGGCGGAGGTTTCTCGCCGCGCGCGCCGCGGCGATTCGCTCGGGCGGGTCCCGGCCGAAGGAGCTGTACGAGGACCGCCAGGAGGCGCTCGAGGAGGCGGCGGCGCGCCGGCGCGAGCGGGTGGAGGCGTGGGACGAGACGCGAGGCGTCGCGTCGCGGATCCTCGCGCGTGAACGCGGCGGTGATCCTCTGGAGGCGGCGGAGGCGATGCGTCGCGAGATGGAGCGCGAGGGCTTCGACGCCGCCGCCGAGGAGGGGGTCTTCGGCGAGACGGAGGCGGAGAGGAGGATGCACACGACCGTCGCGTGCGGCGACGCGCTCGCGGCGGAGCGCGCGCGGCGCGCGGGGCGGGGCGCGGGGGAGGAGCTCGAGGAGGGGGAGGCGCCGAGGAGCCCGCCGAGGAGGGGGAGCCCGCCGCGAGACGAGCGCGACGAGCGTCGCGGGAGCGGGAGGGAGAAACGCGCGAGGAGGGCGCGCGACGAGTACGAGTACTCGTAGCGGGAGTTCGTGATGATGGACTATACCGTACCCTCGGGGTCCGTCGTGCTCGACGTCTATTCGCCGAAATCAATTCTTCTTCGCGTCGAAAAAACCTACACACCTTTTTTGGTACCCTCGCTCTCCGCCCCGCCCCGCTCGGATCGGCGTCGCCTCGCCATCGGGTCACGTCTCCATGGCGGCGGCTCCCTCGGAAGCCTGGTCGTTTTCCTCGACGGGGTCCGCCGGGTAGTACTTGAAGTGGAGCTCCCCCACGTCCGTCCCGGACATCTTCGTCCACCCCTTCTCGCTCACGTGGTACACCGAGATGGTGCCGCCCGAGAAGGCGTCCCTGAACGTGGCGTGGTAGATGGCCCTCCGCCCGAGCTCGCACGCCTCCTCGACGGAGAGGTCCCACCTGAACCCCTGGTCCAGGACGCCGTACGCGAACAGGCTTCCGGACCCGACGCTGAACCTCTTCCCCTTGAGCCGCGTGCCGTCGCTGTCGACGTAATACAGCCCGGGCCCGTGCAGGTCCCACCCGGCCACCATCGTGCCCATGGAGAGGCCCTGGCCCCGGTACCCGTACAGCGTGTTGCTCAGAAGCTTGCTCGCGCCGGCGACGGAGATGCGCTTGCCGTTCTCGAGCTCGTGCAGGCGGCACTGGATCCCGAGGTTGCGCTGCCAAAACTGACAGTCCGCCGCGCCGCCCGCCATCGTGCCGAGCAGGTACGGGTTAATCTCGATCACCTTCTTCACCGTCTGGGAGGAGATGTAGGGGCCCTGCGACGCGCGCGAATCTACCGCGATGATCACGCCGTGCTCGAAGATGAAGCCGAGCGTCGTCGTCCCGTGGTTCGGCTTGACGTAATCGACCACCTCGCGCTGGAACTCGTCGTACTGAGGGAGGGGGAAGGGAGAGATGGGGGGGGAGGGGGGGGGGAGAGGGAGGAACGGGAACGCCGCCGGATGGAGGGAGGAACGTCGCCGGATCGATCTTCTTCCGGAGTTGGCTTTCCCGCACGCGGGTCGCGCGAGGAGGAGTGAATACCTAGAAAGTGACGTTCGTGCGCGAGCGTCTCGGGGAGGGGGGATCGGGACCGGGGGGTGGAGACGCACGTTATCGACCATGGGGAGCTTGAAGTTCTGGGCGTGCACGTCGGAGTTGATCTCGGCGGCGCTGTGGGAGGAGGAGGGGGGCGGGGGGGGGGAGGGGGAGGGTCGTCAGGGATCCGCGATCGAGACTCGGGTCTCAGATCTGACCGCGAGGCGACGCGAACGAACGCGCGGACAGCGTCGGGTGCGGGTCGCGCGGGGCGCACCATTCCGACTCCAGCTTATCCGACGCGCGCGCCGGCGCGTCGAGCACGGAGAAGTCGAGCTTCATCCTTCCGTCCGTCGTCCGAGAGGTCGGGAGTGGGCGGGGGAAGCGTGGGGGGGCGGTTCAAAAACATCACGGCGTCAGTCAGGTAGTCCCCGCCCGAGGATCGGTACCAGTCTGACCAGGCCTGCCAGGAGTGCGCCCGGCGGACAAATCAAGTGATGATGCTGCCTCAGCGTCGACACTGCCGGCCCGGGCGTCGCGTCGGCGGGTCACTTTTCGTCGGCGGCGGCTTGGACGATGGCGACCGCCCCCGCTCCCCGCCTCGTCGTCTCGTTCCCTCGCCTGGTGGGCTCGCGCGCGGGCGCCTTTCGCGCCTCGTCGCGCCTCGCCCCGCCTCGCCCTCCCCTCGCGGCGTCCTCCTCCTCCTCCTCCTCCTCCTCCTCCTCCTCCTC